>FMSI01069244.1_pt1 | contig 10300 bp, 2 predicted proteins | sample 1504471 | NCBI WGS metagenome assembly FMSI01 (sample SAMEA4475357, study PRJEB15587) | soil metagenome | biome: Soil; feature: Field | place: India | collected 2015-03-11 | depth 0 m
ATTGATATTATGTTCGTTTCGTCGAAAAGATATTTAAAAAAATCTTTGTAGTAATCCGTTTGCGAAAGCAAAAAATAATTACCAAAGATTAAGAGTAGTTCTTTTGCTCTGGACAAAGCAACATTAAGTTTACGGTCAATAATTTTACCATCCTCGAGTTTTACAAAATTTGAAGAAAAAATTATTTCGTTGCTTCTATTGAAAGGTAGGGAAAGCAAAATAATTTCTCTTTCTGAACCTTGAAATCTTTCGATAGTATCGATTAACACTTTTTTTCTAAAATTGTTATTTATTCTTGAATAGATTTCGGAATTTTGAATTCTAAATGGTGAGATGACGCCGAATGTGTCTTTTGTAATGATTTTGTCGAAATTATTGAAGCTTTCGTTTATTATTTCAGAAATAATCATTGCTTGTTTTAAGTTTAGCTTTTTACCTTTTTCAACTGGTGTATTAATGAAATAAATTCTTTTATCAACATTAAAATTAAATTTGGTGCAGATGTAATTTAAAATTTCATCAACCTTGCTTTTTGTTTTTCTTTTAGGGTTTGTTTCAATAACTCCTTGATAAAAGAAATTGTTAATTGGTTCTAACAGTGAAGGATGCATTCTGGATTGTTGATTTAAAATGCCAAATGAACTGTTCCAACCATTTATCCTATTGCACCGCAATAAAAATTCGAAGTAAGACATTGATAAATTTTCGTAACCAAGTTTAGAAAGATTCTTGTTTTTGAAATCTTTGCCAAAGTTATTTTGTAGTATCACTGCTGGAAGTTGTTTCTCGTCGCCAACAAGAATAAATTTATTAACCTTTGAAAGAATTCCAATAATATGAGGGAAAAGCAATTGTGAAGCTTCGTCGATGATTGCAACTTCGAAATTGTTTAACTCAAAAATTTCCGAGTTGGTTAAAAAAGAAAAGGCGGTTCCAAGAAATATTCTACAATTTAATACTCTATTTTCCAACTTGTCTGGAGAAAGTTCTTCTACCAGGTTGGAAAGTAAATTTTCTTTAAACTCTGATGCTTCTTTTGTTCCAATTCTAATGTAATAGTCTTTTAACTTTTCTTGGGTCAAAATATCTACGATTTCATCAACTGCACGATTGGTATAAGTACAAACAAGAATTTTGAAATTGGTTTTGAAAAGGTAAAATTGTAGAAGTTCTTTTACAATTATCCTTGTTTTTCCAGTACCAGGTGGTCCAATAATTAAGTAATATGGATGCATTTCAATAGCATTCTTAATAATTTCCTGGTATTGCTCGAAACTTTCAAAAGAAAGTAATTCAAATTTTCTTTTTGGTGGTCTTTTACCAAGCAGATAGCTGATTTTTTCTTCAGGTAAGATAAGGAAATTAAACAAGGAATGATAAAGGTATCTTAAGTTGGAATCTAAAAAATCTTGTTCAACAATCCATCCTTCAGTAATTTCAAAAAAATTATTTTCTGAAAATTTATTTCTTAAAGAGATAACGACAAATTCGGGCTCTAGTTGTTTAATTACCCCTTTGAAAATTTGAAAAGATAACTGATTTTGAATTAAGTTTGGATGATATAGGATAACAGGATCGCCATTCCTTAGAGAACAAAGGTTAATTGCAGCAGTAGTCCTTTCAAAGAAAAGATGATATCTATGGAAATCAGACTTTTCTTTTATTAATTTTAAATCAATTATTGTTGTTTCAAAATCACTTTTCTCTTCAATGGGTGTGTTCCAAAGCGAGGATTGCGATGGGCGGTTATCAAATGGATTATCTCCAACTTTTGAAATAATGTTTTCGTTTAACAGAAATCTGATATATTCCTTTATTAACGTGTTTACTTCAGGGGATGATGAATTAAGTATGTCTAGGTAGTTTTTCAAATTGAAATAATTGATGTTTTCTGACTTCATTTTCTGTATAGTGTCGAAAATTTGAAATTTCCCTTTTGATAACTGCATTTCGAGGAGGAAAATCCAATTCCTTGCTTTGATAAATTGTCTTTTGAGCTCGTTAATTTTTGATGCTTCTCGCAAAGGTTTCTCTTTATCTTTTGAATAAAGAATCATCGATGAACCAATACGTTTAGGAAATGTAGAATCAAGAAGGAGGTTGTAACCAATTATTTGTGAATAATGGGAAGCCCACATAGATGTTACTAATTCTCTTCGGTTTTCCAGAATAATTTTGATTTGACTGTCTGGAGGATTACCAGACTTTAATTCAACAATGGTCTTCCATTCTTTGAAATCGGTTCTTTCTAAAAGAACATCCATTCTACCAATTAAACCATATTCAGCAGAGAAAAAAGTAGGTTCAATTTGGAATTGGTATTGCTTTAGTTTATTAGCTATCCAAATTAAAGTACTGAAATGAATTTTTAACTCATTCTTAATGCTTGAAATGAAAGTTGGGTCCTTTTGTTTCAAAACGAGAAAAGAGAGTATTTTCTTAGCTATTGATTTGTCGAATATTTCTTCAAAGCTTGGATTTTCAACAATTAAAAGGTAGTCAAAAATTTGATTAACAAGATTGCCTAAAAAGGTGTAATATGTGGTTTGTTTTGGAAAGTATTTGTTAATGAAATACAAATATGCATTGCTTCCTTTTTGAGTAAAACATTGGGAGATATCAGTAACATCGAATAAATAGTCAGGTTGGAGAACGATTAGGCTTGCTTCATTTGTTTGAAAATGATTATCGTCTAATTTTGTCAAACCAATGCAATTGAGAATGGCACCTGGTGAAACAATTTTGGGGATTTCATTCCAAAATGAATTACATTCTATCTCAATTTCATTTTGATTGCAAAAGCAAAAAATGATGTTGTTTTCTTTGGAAACTTTGTTGACTATGATTTTATAAAAATAAACGTGCTCATAGTTGTAATCTAAAGATTTATAAGTATCTATTTTGGTGAAAAGTTCACCTTTTAAATCAAAATTAAATTTTTCAGGCTTTTTTGTATTAAAAAAATAAGCGAAAATATCACCCAGGGAAGATATCAATTCTAAAATTGAATTTTTAGATAATGTTTTGTTATTTCTTCTTGAAAAAGTTGTATATATAAATAGAAGTTTATTTTTGATTGTGGGGTTAATTTGGAAGTTATTAATTAAGAAAATAATTCTTGAATAATTTGAAGGGAAATATTGTTTTTGGTTTTGCAAAAAATGGTAAACAAAATTGTAAAAAAGGGAGTAAAGCTCCGAAATAAATTCTTTTGTTTGAAATTTATCAATATTTTGTTTTTTCTCAACACTTTCGAGGATTTCGGAAAGTTCAGTAAAATAAAAGGAGTCGTCCAGCATACTAGGGTTCGGGCATTACATCTTTAACTCTTAGTTGATATTGGGTTTGTGGTCCAGATGATATTTCTTCAAGGGTAAAAACCATAGAAAATGGTTTATTATTATTTAGAAACTTAATTTTCTCTCCCAAATTTTGGCCAACAGCATCAATTTCAAAGAAAATATTCCCACCATTAATATTGATTGGTTGAACTGCACGGAACCTAAAATTGTTTGCACCAAACATTTTTATGCCATTCTTTGAATAAATACCTTTTGCCAAAAAAATTGGCTTGTTATTATCAAAACCAAATGGGGAAAATTTTTGGAGGAATTGGAAAAATTTGGGTGAAAGTTCTGATAAACTAATTTCAGCATCAATTAAAATCTCTGGAATTAACATATCATTTGTAATGTGTTTATGAGCAACTTCATCAAAACATTTAATAAACTCAGGTAAGTTATTAATTTTTAAAGATAGACCAGCCGCGTGCTTGTGTCCACCATATTCTTCTAATAGGAAACCGCACTCCTTCAAAGCAGAGTGAATATCAAAATTTAGAATGCTTCTTGCTGAACCTTTTGCAAGATTATACATTGTTGTCAATAGAATTGTTGGTAAGTGAAACTTATCTACAAGTCTACTGGCAACAATACCAATTACTCCTGCGTGCCAATCATCTTTATGTAAGATAAGGCATCTTCTGTCTTTTTTCGAAAGGAATTCTTCTGCCATTGGAATTGCTTCTTCAAAAGTCTTTTCGTCGTAATACCTTCTCATTCTATTGTCTTGCTCGAGTTGTTGTGCCATTTGGAAAGCAGCAATTTCATCCTTTTGAATCATCATTTCAACAGAACGCATAGCATCTCCAAGGCGACCAGCTGCATTTATTAATGGAGCAAGGGAGTAAATTATATTAAATGAAGTAAGATTGCCGGGTTTTAAATTTGTACAATACATTAAACCTTTGATTCCGGGTCTTGGCTTTTCATTCAAAAGTTTTAAACCAAAATAAGAAAGGATACGATTTTCATCGACTAAAGGTACCATATCTGCTGCTGAAGCGATGGCAACGTAGTCGAGGTAATTAAAAGCTTCTTCTTCTCGGTTGAGATGTTTTGATATTGCTTGAATTAGCTTAAAAACCACGCCACAAGCTGCAAGTTGCTTAAATGGGTAGTTACTATCAGGCAACAAAGGGTCCAGAATTGCAAAAGCAGACGGTAATTCTGGTCCCGGTTCATGATGGTCACAGATAATTGTATCGATTCCGACTTCATTTGCATAGTTAATTGCATCAACGCTAGTAATGCCTACATCGACAGTTATTATTAGACTTACCCCACGTTCTTTTATAATCTTAACTGTTTGAGCAATGATGCCATATCCTTCTTGGAATCTGTCGGGAATATGGTAAGTAACGTTACCTCCTAAATTTCTTAAAAATTCAATGAGCATCGAAGTGCTTGTCGTACCGTCGACATCATAGTCTCCGTGAATGCAAATTAATTCCTTCTTTTCAATTGCATCAAGAATTCGCTTTACAGCTTTATCCATGTCTTTCAACAAGAAAGGGTCGTATAGGTTGCTTAAAGATGGATTAAAAAAATCGCTAACTCTTTTGGAAGTGTCTAAGCCTCTTGCTACAAGAACTTTAGCGAGTCCTTTTGGGATTTTAAATGAATCGACTATGTTTTTAACAATTGATTCCTGAGGTTCACCTCGAAGTTTCCACTGAAAGTTAGACATATGTTTTTCCTGTTTTTCATAACTGATTCAAAATTACAATTTTTTTTTAATACAAACAAATTTTTTGTTTAAAAATTTTGTCACTGTGAAAAAAAATACACACTTTTTTTAATTTTGTTTTTATTTTTTTAAACTTTCAATATGATTTATGCTTGAAAAGCAATTGAATGGCGAGGATTTTGATTGGGATTACTTCCAAAATGAGAAAAGGACAAAGAAAAGAATTTTACTAAAAATAAAAAAAAAGATTTCAGAATCGGTTATTCCCGGCATTGTGATAACAACTAAAGGTCGATATTTTTTCGTAAAAAAAATTAATGTTCAAGACCCATCCATTAATAAATGCGTCGTTTCTGGGTCTATAGAAATTAATCATAACCACAAGTCTCTTGTCACTGTTGGTGATAGGTGTGAATTTATTCCTCCAATTGCAAGTAAGGATGGAACAAACTTAGGAAGAATTGTCAAAGTAAATGAAAGAAAAACATTTCTCATGCGAAAGTCTGTCGTTTCGAACAAAGAAGATATTATTGCTTCGAATATGGATAAAGTTTTGGTTTTGCTTTCTGTTAAAAATCCACCTTATAATTTATGGATGCTCGATAAGATACTTGTAGCATGCGAATTTGGTGGGGTAGAACCAATAATATGTATTAATAAAATTGATATTGCCTACAAAGATAATATTCAAAACGATTTTTTAACTTATTCAAAGTTAGGCTATAAGGTATTGTTCATTTCCGCACTTAAGTTAATAGGTTTAGAAAATTTATCCGAGATTATCAAGAACAATGAAACATTGTTTTTAGGTGTTTCAGGTGTTGGAAAATCCACTTTAGTTAATAGCCTTTTAGGTAGGGAAACCCAGAAGGTTGGTATCCTTACAAAGAATTTGCGGGGTAGACACACAACAACTTCCTGTTTTTACATAAACTTAAGTACAAGTACTGCGATTATTGATTCACCTGGTTTTCGTGAATTTGACTTATTTGGCATCTCAAAAGATGAACTACAATTTTATTTTCCCGATTTTGAACCATACTTTCAAAAATGTAAATTTCAACCATGTTCTCACACACACGAACCCAAATGTGCCATTAAAAATGCAATAAAAAGAGGGAGAATTTCTTCCCAAAGATATGCATCCTACCTTTCAATTTATGAAAATCTATGATTTTATAAGACTAATATTTATTAATTTATCTTTGTAAATGGTAGGTAAGTAATGAAAAGTATTTTCTATACAATTTTAGTGCTTTTCGGATTTGCTTTATTTTCTTTCCCACTAAATTCACAATATTGGCAAAAGATCCAAAACATTCCAACCCCATTTAACAATAATTATTGGTTAGATGTTTTTTTTCATCCATCAAATTCAAATTATGGTTGGATATGTGGTTTCAATGGAATGATAATCAGGACAACAGATGGAGGAAATACATGGCGTGGTTCAACTGTAAATGCATATCATCTTGAAAGTATACATTTCCCCACTTTACAGATTGGGTATGTTTCCGGCATCGAAGGAATTTTTAAATCTACAGATGGTGGTGCCAATTGGTTTGATGTAACTCCAACAGGAGCAAGAGATACTACTTTCTTTTGGGGGTGTTATTTTTTGAATGAAAACTATGGAGTTCTTGTAGGTGATGGTTGTTACTCAAGAAGTCAGCATTTCTGGCTAACGACTGATGGTGGTAATTCTTGGTCTGTTTTTCTTGGAACCGAGAGCAACTCTGGAATGACAGATGCAATGCTTTATCCTAATGGACTTGGTTTTGCAAGCAGTAGTGGTAAAATTTGGATTACCCAGGATAGTGGTGGTACTTGGGAGGTTTTTGCTACTTCAGGCCCCAATTTATGGCAAGAGGAAATAACTAACATCGGCTCATCGTTTCTTGTTCCTTATTCTGGGACAACGTGCACAGGGGGCGGAAATGATGGTGGAATGAGGTTTTCGACAAATAATGGTTCCACTTGGAATAGCTTTCGAACAGGTGTACCAATGTTTGGTACTTTTTTGATTAGTTCACAAAAAGGATGGGCGTGCGGTTATTATTCGGAAATATATTACACTTCAAATGGTGGGATCAACTGGACCAAACGAAATTGTGGAATTCAATCGGGGAATCTTGATGATCTTTGGTTCATCGATGAAAATAATGGTTGGGTTGTTGGTGAAGGTGTATTCAAGTTATCAAACCCTATCGGGACAGTTAATAAAAATTCATTGAATTTCTCTGAGTCTTGTGTTGGTTCAAGAAAATACGACACAATTTGGATAAAGAATTTAAATTTCAGTGATGTATCTGTCGGTCTTTCTTTGAATTCCGCCTCTAATGAGTTTGAAATTGTTTCTCCCGGTTCAACAGGATACATTCAATCGTGTGATTCGATGAGAATTATTATTAGCTTTTACCCAAAAACTAGCGGAAATAAAAATGCAACCTTGGTAATTCAATATCCTTTTCAGAACCCAATCAACATTCCAATAAGTGGTAGGGCAATAGAATCGTCCGCAAAGTTAGTCGATACCTTGATTATAATTAATAATGCTAAATGTGGTTTTTCTTATACTGTTTCTGCAAAAATAAGTGTAATGGGACAAGGAGAATTTGTTGCTAACATAATTCCTAACATTGAAAGCAAAATTATCAAATTGACTACACTACTTCCTTTGCAATTGGACCCCTCGAAGAGCAACATTTTGAATTTTGAAATAACCCCATTCGATACTGGTTGGCATGAAATTATTTATAGGATTCGTTTTTCACCTTGCGATACTGTTCAATTTTTAAAGATTCGTGTCTATTCAGTTTCGCCAATTATTAATTTGGATTCAGTGATTAATGTGGACTTCCAGTGTGATGTCTTTCCACTCAAACTAAGAATATTTAATTCTGGGAACGACACCTTGTTTTTCCGAAAATTTTCGTTTAGCCCACCAACAAACAAATTGATATTACAAGGTTGGACTTCTGGGAATAGTTTGCTTGGCAATTTTATTCTACCTGGGAAAGACGATACCTTGATAATTTCCATTGATCCTAACTTTCTTGGGAATATTTCTACTAATCTTTTAATAGAAAATAATGACTTGCGAGTTGTTAATAGGCAAAGAAACATTGTCCAAGTTAAAATTAACATAAGAATTTTTATTTCCGAAATAACTGCATTCCCAGAATTTATCGATTTTGGAAAGGTTTGTGTAGGAAAGGCTTCAAATAGATTTATAATACTACATAATAAAGGAAATCTTGAAGAACTATTCCTAAATGTCCTGCAACGAAACAAAGATATTTTTTACATCAAAAACCTTTTACCATTGTCTGTTAAAAGTAACGATAGCTTAAAGGTAAATATTTCGTTTTCCCCTATCAGAATTGGAAAGTTTACGGATACTCTGGTTTTCTATTCTTTTTATTGTAAGGATACCATAAAAATTATTTGTGTTGGGGAAGGAGTAAAGATTGATTTAACTTACCTACCTCAATTTATTAGCTTACAAATTCAAAAGGGACTGTCAAAAGAAATTAGAGTTGAGTTTCATAACTCCGCGAATGATACATTAGAGGTTGATAGTATTATTTTTAAAGGCGAAATAGAAAATCTTATTGTTAGTTATCTTGTACTTAATGGATCTAAATTTAATCCAAAGGATACCTCTTATATATCTTTCACTTTCAAAGGGAATCAGAAAGGAAGATATTCCGGATTAATCACCCTACATTTTAAAGGTACTTGCGATACCATTATTTCATTACCAGTTCAAATTGATATCTTGGAAAAGAATTTGATTATTGAACCCAATTTTGTGAATTTCGGTGATAAAATATGTGATAAAGCCAAGCAAACTAAACACATAAATATTAAGAACTTGTCCGAAACATTAGACACAATATTGAATATTTCAATTATTCAAAATAATTCGCAATTCCTTTTTGAGTCTTATCCTCCTAAGCCACTCATATTAAAACCATATGAAACTTTTGATTTAAAAGTAGGTTATCTACCCACTTTATTAGGCTACGATACTGCATTTGTCCAGTTTGAATTTGAAGATACAACCCGAAATTACAGCATCCCTTTATTTGCTTTTTATGGAAGATCCAATTTAAGTGTTTCAACTAAAACCTTTAACTTTGGAAATTTGGAATATTGTGAAGTTCCAATTTCAATTTCTGGCCTTGTAACAAATGGTGGCAACGTTGCGGATTCGATAATAATTATTAAAGAGTTCGGTAATAGCATTTTTAATTTTTACTTATCCAAACTTGTTTTACAAGGGGAGTTTAAAGATACATCGCAATTCGACATTACTGTTGTAAATGGTAATAGGATGGGAGTATTTTCTGATACCCTTGTTTTGGGGTTTGCCAAATGTCCGCAATATGACACAATTATTGTTTATTGTTCTATACTGCCACCAAATTTCAAGATTTTACCACAGTTTATCGACCTTGGTAATATATGGGTTGGGGACACAAAGTCTGATAAAATTCTTATCTCAAATAATGGTTCGGATGTCTTAGGTGTTAAATTAATTTCATTCCACACAAGTGAAAATGTCCATTTTGATACATCATTTGCAAAAAACCTCCAAAGTTATGGCTTCGAAATTTTTAATTTCCAAATTAATGCCATAAAAGAAGGAGAATTTTGGGATACCCTTTGTTTTGAAATTTCATCGCGATGTAAATATTATGCTTGTATAGTAATACATTACAAAATCCCAAAGGAGCAATATTCTTTGACATTTAAGATTGGACGTTATACGGTAAAACCAGGGGAGGACGTTGAAATTAAGCTTGAAAACCTAACACCCAATGAATATTTGAAAATAACCTCTATGGATTTAATTGTTACTTTTGACAAATGGCTTTTTTATCCTCAATTATGCAAAATTGAAGGATTAGATGTTGAATCTGAGTTATCCCTGGGTATTATTAAAATTAAGCTAAAAGATTTTCCCTTGATTCAATTTTTAAATTATGGAAAACCTATTTCCATTTTGGGAAAGACATTGTACTCTTTTCCAGATTCCACATCCTTAAAATTTGGCTTACTTTCTTTTTCTCCATTAAAGGAAATTAACGTTAACTTTATCGATGGGCTCTTGAAGGTTTTTCCTGTATGTCAACCTATTGGTTCGCTTCGGTTAGAGATCTTTCCTTCCTTTGAATTACTTGGCTTTTCGTTGGAGAATGGTGAGACCAAGATAATATTGGAATCAAATGAAGCACAAGAAATCGAGGTATCTTTTTATGATGTT
>FMSI01131165.1_pt1 | contig 10299 bp, 9 predicted proteins | sample 1504471 | NCBI WGS metagenome assembly FMSI01 (sample SAMEA4475357, study PRJEB15587) | soil metagenome | biome: Soil; feature: Field | place: India | collected 2015-03-11 | depth 0 m
ACCCTCTAACTCAGAGGATATAAGGTGTTTGACCCACTATGTTATTTTAGCAAATGCTTTATTATTTTGTCAAGCTAATCGACTTTTGTTGTAATATCTTTCACTAAATCAACTATTTAATCTATTATACTCCTTCACATCAAGTTTTATCTTCTCAATCTCGCCCCATGGGTGGATAGCATAAAGATATGAGAATACCGTATTATTTGTTAATAAAGGATCTATTTCATCTTTTATAACGCCACGATTTATTAACTCGTCCCACATCTTTGTTCCTTTTATCGGAGAAAATTCAGTAAGCTTTATTTGAACATTTAAGGATTTTAGAAACTCAATCCCTTCTTTTATTTTATCTATGCCATGAGCGGGAATCCCATACATAAGGTATACACCTATCTCGTCTTTTGTAAAACCAGCTTTCTTAAGGTAATGGATTGCCATTTTCAAATCATAATTTGTAATCTTGCCTCCTGTATTTCTTTGAATGTCAGGATCAACTGTTTCAAGACCGAGCCTTATGGTTTTAAAATTCGCTTTTTTCATAAGATGTGCAAGTTCTTCATCTAAAAATATTGCATGAAGGCCATTAGGGGTATGAAACCGGACGTTAATCTTCTCTTTGATTATCTCCCTAAGCAAAGGTTTAATATGAGAATCTGCATCGAATAAGAGGGCATCATCATAAAATGCAAAATCTTTTATTCCTATCTTACTTAATTCTAATATCTCTTTTATCACATCTTCATAATGTCTTCTCTTATAATTACCCATTAATAAATTAGAGGCACAATATGAACACCTAAATGGACACCCCTCGCTTGTGAGTAAAGGAGCAAAAGAGTTGTTATAAAAATTGAATCTGAAGTAAGGTATTGGATCTCGTTGTCTTTGCAATTTATATCCAATCTTCTGAAAGAGCTGATTTAAGTCTTCGTTCAATCTTCCCTGATAAATATAATCAGCTCCTGAATGTTCTTTTGCGTGTAAATAATACAAAGTTGGATAAATTCCACCTAAAATTATAGGCACATCTTTCGTAAGTTTTCTTATTATCTCAACTGCCTTTTGAACGCCTAAATACCAGTAGCTCATTACGGAGGTCAAAAGGATCAGATCAACTGGTAAAGTGTCTTTCAACCTTTTAACAAACTCATCTATGGATATACCATATCTTTTATAAAAAAAAGGGATATCTTTTAAAACATTAGGTTTTTCTATAACTTCTGCCCTAAACTTTCCGCTTCCATACTTATTATTGACGAATGAATCGATACAATCTATAAAATTTATTTCGATATTAAAAGCGCTTAGATATTCTGCTATCTTCAGTAAACCTAAAGGTCTTGCCCAAAAATTATAAGCTGAAAAATCATAAATCCATGGGTTAATTAAAAGAACTTTAAGCTTCATTGATTTTTAAAAATTGTTTGTCCCATACATTATAAGAATCGTCAATTTTTTCTGCTACAATTAAATAAAAATATAATAATATAAGATTCACATGCAAAATTATGATTTTCTTTACATAACAAAAATGTATCAGTATTTTTTCTTTAAATGCATTATTTAAATTGGCTTGTAAATTGACATAACTATTTTTTAAGGAGAACTAAAATCTATAAATAATTGTAAAATGAATATAGATTATGATTTATAAAGACAGAAAGGATGCGGGGAAAAAGCTTGCCGCTCTGCTTAAGCAATATAAAGATAGAAAAGATACTATTGTACTTGCCCTTCCACGAGGTGGAGTTGTTGTAGGATATGAGATTTCAAAGGCACTAAATTGTCCTCTTGATATAATTATAATTAGAAAAATCGGTTGTCCTGATCAGCCTGAATTAGCTATAGGCGCTATATCAGAAACAGGAGCAATTGTTTTGAATGAATATATAATATCAGCCTACAATGTTTCAAAGGGGTATATAGAAAAAGAGGTGTCTAAACAGAAAAAAGAGATATTGAGAAGAAAAGATTTATATCGTGGTGGTAAAGATATTCCTATACTCGATGGGAAAACAGTTATACTCGTTGATGATGGCGTTGCAACAGGTGCTACCATAAAGGCAGCAATTTCTACACTGAAAAAGGAAAATCTATCATCTCTTATTGTTGCATTACCTGTTGCCTCAAAAGAAGCGGCTCAGGAAATTAGAGATATGGTTGACGAGTGGATTTGTCCCCACATACCTAATTGGTTCAATGCTGTTGGTGAATTTTACCAAGATTTCACTCAAATTAGCGACGATGAAGTAATAGAAATCCTAAAAAAATCGAGCAAGGATATGTCTGTTTAAAGTTTCAAAAGAGTCAAACCCGAAAGGGGATCCAATTCCCTCCTCGCATTAATACCATCTATTTCAATCATAACAGACTCGATAACAAGAAATGTTTCAGAAATTCCGCGTAAACAACCTACCTTTACCTTATCACGCTTGCCAAAGGCTCCGTGAAAATGGACCTTTGGGTCTTCATCCTGATAAAAAATCGTACCTATACCAAGAAGTTCATGACTTTCATCGATATCGTTCCAAATAGGTTCCGGGGGTAATTCATCTCTCTCGGGACCAACAACGACTCTCCCTTTCTTCACCCCGCCTATTAGATAAAATACAGCATTTTTGACATTCTCCTTTTTCGCTATTTCAATAAGATTATTAATTACATCTTCTTTATCCTCAAACCTTGAAACTATAATTCTCCCTACCCTTCCAATCTGATATTTCATGCCACCCCCAAAAATCTTTATATCCCAATAGTGTAAACCAAATAAGCAGATATTTCTCAAAATTTATTTAAATCGACGTGATTATTCCTCTAATCTTTTAGTCAAATATTTACTTACTAAATTTAAAAGCTTCATCTGTTCAATTGTTTTCATTTTTGCAATCTCAGCACATGTACGAAATCCTTCTCCAAAAAAAAATATTTTACAATCTTCTTTATACCTATCGTCAAATAAATCCTCAATAGACTGTAGGATTATAGCTTCTGCAAGGGCTGCAATCTTCCCTCGATCTTTAGAGATAAAGTTTCGGACTCGTTCATTTCTTATTGCATGAGCTATCATCAAAAAAATGTTAAGCAAAAATGGTGCCATTTATTAAATTACCCAAGTATTTTGGAATCTTGGCAGATCTGTACTATAACAAATTAAAATTCTTTCTCAAAGGAAGCAAAATGTCTTTTGATGTAGCATCTTATCCTAAAAAATCAAAATAAAAAAGTTGTAGTAAAAACTGTTAATATTTTTTGTCACCCATTATGTCAATAGCATTGACAATAATTGACAATAAAATCTGTTAACTCTTGCTATTAAACCGGACCTTAAGATTTCTTGCTCGTCTTTGCATAAAAAGAAGTCAGTTTCTTAATTACATTATCGCTTTGGCATTTTGAACATTTGATTTTGGGATTAGATTCAAATTCTTTTATAGAAAGAAAGACCAAAAACTCATTTCCACAATCTTTACAAATATACTCATAAGCTGGCATAATTACCTCCTTATTTTAAGATGGCTTAAGAGTACAAATAAATATTTATAGAATATCATAATATACCTTTTAAATCATCCTTATGTATAGGACCGTAAGCGGTGAGAGAGAAAGCTTTTCTTTGTACGAGTCTTTCAGCTAACTCCCTAACCTGTTTTAATTTTACTGAATCAATCTCTTGCATAATATCTTCAGGAGATATATATTTCCCAAAATAAATTTCTTGACGAGCTATATTATTCATACGGCTACTTGAAGATTCAAGTCCAAGGATTATATTACCCTTAAGCTGACTTTTTGCTGTTTGTAGTTCTTCCTCGCTTATCGTATCTTTTAAACCCTCCATCTCTTTAATTATAATCTCTAAGACTTCTTTTACTTTTTTCCTGCTTACACCCGCATAAACACCCCATAATCCTGTGTCTATATATGAAACAATGAATGAGTAAATCGAATAGGCTAATCCTCTTTTTTCTCTTATTTCCTGAAATAGTCGCGAACTCACTCCCGCACCAAAAATTGTATTTAAAATAAAAAGGCAATAACGTTCTTTACTCGAATAGGGAATTCCTTTTACACCTAAGCAAATATGTGCCTCTGAGAGGTCTTTATTTATGACTTCTATTTTGTTTTGAAAAACAGGTTGATCTCCTTTTTCAGGTTCTGACCCCCTCCTTAAATCACCAATGGTATCTTCGAGGTAATTAATTAATTTTTCATGCTCAAAATGTCCTGCGCAGGATATAACCAAATCTTTGGTACCATAATACTTCCTTATATAAGATATGAGGTCATCCCTTGTGAATGACTTTATGGTATCCCTTCTCCCCAGAACAGGCTGACCCAATCCAGTATATCCCCAGATAGTCTGATTAAAAAGGTCATGGATATATTCATCAGGTGAATCCTCAATCATTTTAATCTCTTCTTTGATTATTTTTTTTTCTTTCTCTATATCTTCTTCAGGGAATGTTGAATTAAGAAAAATATCAAATAATAACTCCATCCCTTTTTCGAGATATTCATCGAGAACCTTTATATAAAATGTTGTTGTCTCCCTTGAGGTAAAGGCATTTAATTCACCCCCGAGGGAATCTATATCAAGTGCAATATCCTTTGCACTCCTTTTTTTTGTACCCTTAAAAAACATATGTTCAAGAAAATGTGATATCCCATTTTTATCTGGTGTCTCGTATCTTGAACCAACTTTTACCCATATGCCTAAAACAACAGACCGCATATTTTTTAATGTTTCCATTACTACTGGTATTTCATTCGAGAGATATTTTTTTATAAACATAATTTAAATTTTTAACCTCTACTTGCATTAATTATGTTATACAGAAAGTCATAAAAAGAGGGATAGTTGATATCCCCCTTTTTAATTAAATAATTATTATTTATCTTTATCTTTTTCTTACTTTTCCTTGCTCTCTTAAGGCTTCTTTTCTTGATAATCGAATCCTTCCCAATTTGTCTATTTCTATAACCTTAACGAGGATCTCGTCTCCTTCGTGAATCTCGTCAGTAACTTTAGATATCCTTTTATCTGATATCTGCGATATATGAAGTAACCCCTCTGTCCCGGGCAAAATCTCAACAAACGCACCAAAATCAACAATCCTTTTTACTTTCCCAAAATATAATTTACCCACCTCAGCCTCTGCAGTTATGCTGTTTATAATCTCGATAGCCTTCTTCGCAGACTCTCCGTCAGGAGAAGCTATATTAATAAGTCCACTGTCATCGATATCTATTTTTACACCTGTTTGCTCTACTATACCACGAATTACCTTACCGCCTGTTCCTATTACATCTCGAATCTTCTCTTGTTTTATCTGGAGGGTATAAATTCGAGGTGCGTTTGATGCAAGGGTTTCACGAGGTTTACTTATGGTCTCACTCATTTTTTCAAGTATAAAGAGTCTCCCTTGTTTTGCTTGTTCGAGTGCCTTCTCCATTATTTCACGAGGTATACCACTTATTTTGGTATCCAATTGGAAAGCAGTTATACCTTTATCAGTTCCTGTAACTTTGAAATCCATATCTCCAAGGTGGTCTTCGAGTCCAAGGATATCAGAGAGAATCACAAATTTTTCTCCTTCTTTTATAAGTCCCATTGCAATTCCAGCCACATGAGACTTTATAGGAACACCTGCATCCATTAATGCAAGAGAACCCCCACACACTGTTGCCATCGACGAAGAACCATTAGATTCAAGGATATCTGACACTATTCTTATTGTGTAAGGAAATTCTGTCTTTGGAGGGATAACTGCCTTAAGTGCCCTTTCAGCAAGCATGCCATGACCAATTTCACGCCTGCCGGGCGATCTTAAGGGTTTCACTTCACCAACGCTAAAAGGTGGGAAATTATAATGCAACATAAATGTCTTATAAGACTCTCCGTCAAGAGAATCTATTTTTTGTTCGTCATCAGATGTCCCTAATGTTACAACTGCTAAACATTGCGTTTCACCCCTTATAAACAATGCAGACCCATGCGTCCGAGGGAGGATTCCAACTTCAGCACTTATTTTTCTTATCTCGGTGTTGGTTCTGCCGTCAACTCTTCTATTTTCATTTAATATCATCCCTCTTACGAGATTCTTTTCGATATCATTAAAAACAGTAGCTATATCAAAAGTCAAATCCTTCTCCCCTGTATTTAACTTTTCAATTATATCTTTAAGAATCTCATCGAGGGCTTTTTGTCTCATCTGTTTGTCAGGAATAATAATAGCGGTTTTTATTCTTTCTAAAGCAAGTTCATTTACTTTATTTTTAAGCTCCTCGTCTATTACTGGTTCTTGTACTGGCCTCTTTTCTTTTCCTGCAATATCTTGGAGCTCCTTCTGTATTGCACATATGCGTCTTATCTCCTGATGCGCTATATCTAATGCCTCAACGAGTGTAGATTCTGAAACTTCAAGGGCTTCACCTTCGACCATAACAACAGCTTCTTCGGTACCTGCCACTACGAGATTGAGGTCACACTCTTCAGCCTCCCTCATGTCAGGATTTATAACAAATGATCCTGCAACCCTTCCTACCCTTACAGCACCAATAGGAGATTTAAAGGGAATATCAGAAATTACCAATGCAGCAGACATACTTATAATGCCAAGAATATCTGCTATATTCTCATCGCCATAAGAAAGAACATTAACAATACCTTGAGTCTCATAAAAAAATCCTTTTGGAAAAAGTGGTCTTATTGGTCTGTCTATAAGACGTGAGGTAAGTATCTCTTTCTCGGAAGGGCGCCCTTCCCTTTTAAAAAATCCACCGGGTATTTTCCCTGCGGAATATGCCTTCTCCTGATAATCTATTGTTAAAGGGAAAAAGTCGAGAACCTCTTTTTGGATTTTGTCAGCTACAGCCGTAGCAAGAACAACTGTGTCCCCATATTGGGCAACTACCGCCCCGTCAGCCTGTCTCGCCATCTTTCCCGTCTCAAGGGTAAGGGTTTTATTACGAACTTGGATCTGAACCTTTTTCATTATTTTCTTAATTCTAACCTGTTGATTAACCTTTCATATCGTTCCCTGTCTAACCTTTTAAGATAATCGAGCAATTTCCTCCTCTGGCTGACGAGTTTTAAAAGGCCTCTTCTTGAATGATGATCTTTTTTGTGGATTTTGAAATGATCGGTAAGATAATTTATTCTTTTACTTAATAAAGCTATCTGAACCTCTGGAGAACCAGTATCATTCTCATGTAATTTAAACTCGTTGATTATTGTCTGCTTCTGAGCCTTATCAATAGCCATTCTGTGCACCACCTTTCAAAATTATTTAAATTCTAAAATATTTTAAAAATAGCATATAATTCTTTATTAAGTAAAGTTAAAGTAGACCCTGTTATAAGCCTTTTGATAAAAAATTATTACCTGCCCTCATTTTTAAAAGAAAAATCTTAAACTACTTTACCTCTGAAAAATTCTTCGATTTAAACTGTTGATTTGCTCAAATCTTTTTTAGTTTTCTCTTTAAGGACAGCTTGGGCTGCTGCAAGCCTCGCAATCGGAACCCTGTAAGGCGAACAGCTTACATAATCCAATCCTATTTTATGACAAAATTCTACCGATCGTGGATCACCCCCATGTTCTCCGCAAATACCCATTTTTAAATCTTTCTTTATTTTTCTACCTCTTTCAACCGCCAATTTCATCAAGAAACCTACCCCGTTCTGGTCAAGCGTTATAAAAGGATCATCCTGAAGTATACCAATTTCTACATAATAAGGTAGGAATCTTCCTGCATCATCCCTTGATAATCCAAAAGTTGTTTGTGTAAGATCATTTGTCCCAAATGAATAAAAATCTGCTTCTGTAGCTATTTCATCTGCTGTTAAAGCAGCCCTTGGAAGTTCTATCATTGTTCCAACACTATAGTTTACTTTAGTTTTATATGACTTTTGAACTTCATCTGCTACTTTAACAATAAGTTCTTTCATCATTTTTAGTTCGTTTACATGCCCTACAAGGGGTACCATTATTTCAGGTATAACTTTTATTTTTTGTTTTGATACTTCACATGCTGCTTCCATTATCGCCCTTACCTGCATTTCGTATATCTCGGGATAAGTTATCCCTAACCTACAACCCCTATGCCCAAGCATCGGGTTAAATTCTTGCAGAGACTTATTTCTTGCCTTTAATTTTTCAAATGGTATCTCCATTGAGGTAGCTAATGTTCTTAGCTCTTCATCTGTGTGGGGTAAAAACTCGTGTAAAGGAGGATCGAGTAAACGAATAGTCACAGGTAAACCCTTCATAACCTTAAATATCTCGATAAAGTCTCCTTTTTGCATTGGCAAAAGTTTCTCAAGTGCCTTCTTTCTTCCTTCTAAATCATCAGAGAGGATCATTTCTCTTACAGCACTTATTCTTTCAGGTGCAAAAAACATGTGTTCTGTTCTACAAAGACCGATCCCCTCTGCACCAAATTTTCTTGCAACTGCTGAATCATGAGGTGTATCTGCGTTTGTTCTAACCCTCAATTTTCTAAACTCATCAACCCACTTCATAAATTTTCCAAAATCACCTGTAAGCTCAGGAAGCACAAGGGGTATTTCACCCAAGATAACCTCTCCAGTGGTACCATTGAGTGTTATATAGTCACCTTCCTTTATTACAAGCTCATTAACTGTAAAGTATTTCTGAACCTCATTTATGTTTATTGCACCACAACCTACAACACAACACTTACCCATTCCTCTTGCGACAACAGCTGCATGGGATGTCATACCACCCCTCGCTGTAAGTATTCCCTGTGCTGCGTGCATTCCACCTATATCTTCGGGAGAAGTCTCTGTTCTTACAAGAATCACCTTTTCACCCTTTTCTGCAGCTCTTTCTGCATCCTCTGCTGTAAATACCACCTTTCCTACAGCAGCACCAGGTGAAGCTGGAAGACCCTTTGCTATTACTTTAACCTCTGCTTTTGGGTCTATAGTTGGATGAAGTAGTTGGTCAAGTTGGTCAGGATCGATCCTTAACACAGCGGTCTTCTTGTCTATTAATCTTTCCTTAACCATATCGATTGCAATTTTCAAAGCAGCAGCCGCTGTTCTTTTACCTATTCTTGTCTGTAACATATAAAGTTTACCCTCTTGAATAGTAAACTCTATATCAAGCATATCTTTAAAATGCCTTTCCAGTTTTTTGTATATCTTAGTAAGTTCTTTGTATGCTTCAGGTAGTCTTTTTCTTAACTCTTCTATACCCAACGGAGTCCTTATCCCAGCAACTACATCCTCACCTTGTGCATTTATCAGACACTCTGCAAAAAACCTTTTCTTTCCAGTGGAAGGGTCCCTTGTAAAGCCAACCCCTGTTCCAGAGTTTTCTCCAAGATTTCCAAATACCATTGCTTGTATATTACATGCTGTACCAAGATCATGAGGGATATTATTAAGATTTCTATATTTAACCGCTCTTTCACCAAACCAGGAATTAAAAACCGCACTTATCGCTTTCTTCAGTTGTTCATAAGGATCCTGTGGAAATTCTTCCCCCGTACTCTTTTTATAGATAATTCTATATGTCTCAACAAGTTCTTTTAGATCTTCTGCTGTAAGTTCTGTGTCAAGACGTACCCCTTTTCTCTCCTTCATTTCCTCGAGTGCTTTTTCAAACTTTTGTCTATCTATACCCATAACAATACTGCCAAACATAGTTATAAATCTTCTATACGCATCATAAGCAAATCGTTCATTAGCTGTCTTGTTTATTAGTGCCTTCATCGTTGTTTCATTAAGTCCAAGATTGAGCACAGTATCCATCATTCCTGGCATCGAAAATTTTGCTCCTGAACGCACAGACACTAAGAGTGGGTTAGTAGAGTCACCAAACTTCATACCCATTGTCTTTTCGACCTTTTTCATATTTTCAAGAACCTGTTCCCACATCCCTTTTGGGAAATTCCTCCCAGCCTTAAAGTATTCATTGCACGCTTCTGTAGTTATAGTAAAACCTGCGGGTACAGGTATTTTTAAATTAGTCATTTCTGCAAGACCAGCTCCTTTCCCACCGAGAAGGTCTTTCATATCACCTCTTCCTTCAGCCTTTCCTCCTCCAAAAAAGTAAACGTATTTTTTGCTCAACTTTTTAGCCATTAACTCTCCTCCTCTAATCTTGATTGAAGAGCCCATATCGTAATTTATTTGGACTCTTAAGGGATATTTTTAAGCGCTCTTCGACCATTCAATAATATGTAAGAAATATAGTCACATAATAGAATACCTAATAAAAACGTTAAATTCAACTTCTTGGATAGGAAGCATCACCAATTCCGTGAT
>FMSI01051721.1_pt1 | contig 10281 bp, 13 predicted proteins | sample 1504471 | NCBI WGS metagenome assembly FMSI01 (sample SAMEA4475357, study PRJEB15587) | soil metagenome | biome: Soil; feature: Field | place: India | collected 2015-03-11 | depth 0 m
ATCCCCATCCCCACCTCATTGGAGACCAAGAGGAAGGAGGAGGGGTTTCTTTGGACCGCCTGGACCAACCGGGCGACTTCATCCATAATTCTCTTTTCGTCATTCCTCCTCATCAGGAGATTGGAGATCCAGAGGGTGAGGCAGTCCAGGAGGATCACTCCCCCTTCCTCCCCGTGTTGGCTGACTTTCTCGACGACGCCTATGGGTTCCTCAACGGTTTGCCATTCCGGCCCTCTTGCCCTTTTGTGGAGTTCTATCCGATGGGCCATCTCTTCATCGAGAGGTTCGCAGGTTGCCAGGTAGATCTTCTTCTGGTAATGACGATTGGCGTACTCGAGAGCAAACCGACTCTTCCCGCTTCTGCATCCACCGGTGACGAGAATTACCCTCTTTTGATCCATCTTTCCTCCAGAACCTTTAAAGAATGAATCAGGTCATTCCATGAAAAAACCTCGAGGGAGAGAACCCCTGAGTAATCTGTTAGATACGAGAGAACAAGATCGACCGTTTGGCTCTCCAGATGGTTAATGCCAAGATGGTCGATTCCGTTTCGAAAGCCGTGAATATGGATGATCGAAGCCCTGGGAAGATACTTCTCTAAATACCTCACCACATCCTGGCCGTAGAAGAGGATGTGCCCCAGATCGAGGCAGATGGAGAATCCAAATTCCGTAATGATGTCTTCAATCCATTCAAAGGGATAGCGGAGATTCTCAATGGAGATCTGTTTGGGAGAGATATCCCAGGGTTGGGTCTTTTCCAAACTTTGAATGAGCCTCTTCCGCCAGGAAGGAATGTCCTCCTCCTCCCGGTGGTTACGGTCTCTCAGAGAGAGATGGAGCGTGTAGGTGGAGGGATGGAGTGGGGCTGTCCTTTCGATCACTCTTTTTAAGATGGAGAGCCCTTTTGCCCTCAACTCCTCACTTCGGTCTCCCAGGTAGAGGTCAATGGGAAGATGGACATTGAAATTTAATCCCTGATGGGACGAGAGGTCTTTCAAAACCTGGATCTCCTCTTCGTCCGGAAGGTTATTCTCTCCCTCGCTTTCGAAGAGAACCAGCTCAATCTCATCGAGCGATGGTCCGAGGAAGAGCACATTTGGAATGATTCGGTCTGGAAGGATGTAGGAAGTGGTCGACAATCTGAAGGGAAACATTTTTCGATAATTTTTCAAAGGCGTTAGATTCAAATCGGCTCCCGGGAGTCCACTGATTCAAGAAGAGCGGCTCAATTTGACCACTTCGCCCACCACGAAGACAGCTGGGGCCTTTACCCCTTCGACCTTCGATCTCTCCACCATATTGGATAGATTTCCATGGACGGCCTTCTGGTCTGCCAGCGTCCCTTTCTCGATCAGGACGCAGGGGGTCTCCGGATCCTTGCCCGCTTTCAAGAGACGCTGAACAATGCTTTCCAGGTTGGCCACAGGCATTAAGAAGACAAGGGTGTCGGCATTGACGATCTTAATCTCTCCATTGTTCCTCCTGTGACCGGTAAGGATAGCCACAGAAGAGGCACAATTCCGGTGGGTCAAAGGGACACCCGCAGATGCTGGAACCGCAATGGCAGAGCTCACCCCTGAGACGACTTCGAAGGGAATGTTCTGCTCAGCAAGATAGATAGACTCCTCAGCCCCACGGCCGAAGACAAAGGGGTCGCCGTTCTTCAAACGGACAACGGTCTGATATTCTTTGGCCTTCTCGGCCAGCAGTCGGTTGATCTCCTCCTGTTTCAGGGTATGGTATTGGGGAGCCTTGCCCACACAGATCAATTCGGCCTCTTGCCTTGCCTGGGCGAGAAGTTCTTTGCTCACCAGGAAATCGTAGACAATGGCATCGGCCTGCTGAATCAGTTTCAATCCCTTGACCGTGATCAATTCCGGATCTCCTGGACCTGCGCCCACGAGATAGACTTTTCCTATTCGGTCGGTCTTCATTTCGAACTCCCTCTCTTCCTCGGTCGACCTCTTTTCCCCTTTAAGAGGCGTCCTTGAGTAATCCATCTCTCCAGTGTATCCCGGACTTCGACCGATCTTGCAGGAGAGACCCCTCCTGTGGAGATTCCAATAATCAGTCCTCTTTTCCTGAGAACCGCAGGCACGATGAACGAGGATTCCCTGGCGGAATCGCACACGTTGACCGGAGTCCCCAATCTCTTCGCCTCTCTGGCAATCTGGGCATTCACCTTCCTGGAAGAGGTGGCGGCAAAGACGAGAAAGGCCTCTCCGATCAGGCCGGGGCGATACTCCATCTGGAGATGGTCGATCCTTCCCTTTCTCGCCATGCCCAACAATTGACCGGTCAACTCCGGGCTAACCACCCTCACCCGTCCTCCGCAGAGGAGGAGATGCTGGACCTTTCTCTCGGCCACCTTCCCGCCACCGATGACGACGCACCTTCTGCCTCGGATGTCGAGATGGATGGGATAATATTTCATCATGGGCCTCACGTCTTATGGGAGTAACCCCGAGGGGTGATCATCAACTTCCCTTTGACATAAGTGGTGGAATTGCCGACGATGATCGTCGTTCCCATATCGATCCATTCTACGGAGAGAAGGTCCTTTAGTGAAGTAAGAAACACCTCTTCACCCTCTCTCTTTGCCTGTCGAACGACCCCCACCGGAGTTTCTGGAGAACGATGCTTCATCAAAATTTCCCAGGCCCTCTTGAGAGGTTCGCCCCTTCTTTTACTCTTTGGATTATAGAGGACCATCACAAAATCGCCTTTACCAGCCGATTCCACCCTTTTTTCGATAAGCCGGCGATCGGTGAGACGATCGCTCAGGGAGATCACAGCAAAGTCGTTCATAAGAGGCGCACCGAGGAGGCTGGCGCAGGTGGAGGCTGCGGTGATTCCCGGGATGATCTCGATACCAATCTTTTTGGCCTCCTCTGCTCTCACGAGCTCCAGCACAAGGCCGGCCATCCCGTAGATCCCCGGATCGCCGCTGGAGATGAGGCAGACCTCATGGCCTGCCAGTGCTTTTTCTATGGCCAGGTTCGCTCTGCTGAGCTCCTGGGTCATGTCCGAAAAGATGACCTCCTTACCCCTCAACAGACCGTTGAGAAGTTTAAGGTAAGCCTTATAGCCTATGATGATCTGGCAGGACTGTATCGCTCGATAACCCCTAAGAGTCAAGGAATCTCTGTCTCCCGGGCCTATTCCGACGATCTTCAATTTTCCTGGGCGATGGCCACACAGACCCTTTTCCATTTGAGCTTGGGAACGATCAGCTTTGTCCTTCTTCCAGCAATGAGAGCGCAAGGTTCGCACACTCCTTCCACACCGATCTTTTCCTTAATAAGAGCGGATTTCTGGTAAGGTTCGTTAAATCTCTCGATGAGATCCGAGGAGATCGTCCTGAAAGGTACTCTGAGGGCTTCGGAGGCCTGCCTCAGGCCAGGCTCGTATCCCTTGACATCGATGGAGGCTATCCACCGGATCTCCTCTCTTGTTCGGCTCCCTTTTTTGAGAGCCTGATCGATCGCTTCGATGATCTCCTCCTGAGGCGTCCCCTTCCGACACCCCACGCCCACAATCAGGTTCTTCTTCGTTTCAGAGGCGGTTGTGATCACGGGCTCAGCGCCCAAGAGGGACCCTACCTGCAACGCAAGGAGATTGGCTCCTCCCTCGTGCCCAGAAAGGGCGCTGATGACAAAACGCCTGCCCTCGTCCACCACAACGATGGCGGGATCTACATGCTTGTTCTGAAGCATGGGGGCAATCACCCGGATCACGATCCCCAAGGCCATCACGAAGATCAGACCCTCATAGTGGTCGAAAATCTCTTGGACGAGTCTTCTGAGAGAGTAGGGAGGTGAAAGGGAATAGACCTCGCTTCCTTCCAACGCTGTGGCAAGTTCTCGAGAAATTTTCCTCCCCTCCTCGGTGATGGCAAGGATGGCTATTCGCATACCCCCTTCCCCTTCCGAAAACCGTGTTCAAAGTTTCCATCATAGAGTTTCGAGGTTCGATAGTGCTTCCTGAAGATGTCTCCCACGACCATCAAAGCCTGACGCTTTATTCCTGCCTCCTTTACCTTTTGAACAATATCTTTTATCGTCCCCATGATCTTCCGTTCTTCTGGCCAGGAGGCTTTCTCTATAACGGAAACGGGTGTCTCTTCTTCGTAAGAGGCCCTCAGCTTCTCCACCACCCTCTCGATCTCCTGTATGCTCAAGAAGATGGCCATTGTGGCTCTGGATCTGGCCAGGTTCTCCAGATCTTCTTTGAGGGGGGCTTCGGTTCGACCTGAAATCCTGGTTAGGATGAGGGTCTGGCTGACCCCCGGAAGGGTCAATTCCTGTTTGAGGCTTGCCGAGGCCGCCTGAAAAGCGCTGATGCCCGGGATGACCTCTGTTTCGATTCCCTCCTTTTCGCACCAGTCGAGTTGTTCCTGGAGGGTGCTGTAAATGGAGAGATCGCCGCTGTGGAGTCTCGCCACCGATTTTCCTTCCCTCCTAGCTTCTGAAAAGATCTTCAAGATCTCCCCCAACTCCATGGAAGAGGAGTCGTGAAGCACTGCGCCTTTTTTTCGAAATTTCATAATCTCCCTGTTGATCAGCGAACCGGCATAAACGATGACGTCCACCTCCCCGAGAATTCTTTTGGCTTTTAAGGTGAGGAGTTCGGGGTCACCGGGCCCCGCTCCGATGAAGTAGATCTTCATGATAGGATTTTCCTCCTCGGAACCCTGACGAGGATGACGGAGAGATAACCCTCTCTCTTCACTTTTTTTAATGACCCGAGAGGATCGATCACCTTCTCTTTGGGATGCCCGAGATGGCTCACCAAGACCGAGTGGTTCAGAAGACCGAAATCGGAAAGAAGGGCCATCACCTCCTTCAACCTTTCGCCGACCTTCATTAGGATGACCGTATCGAAAGTCTTCAAGGCCTCCCCTATTCCTCTAAGATCTTCCTTGACGGGAAGGATGGCAAGCCTTTCGTCTCCCCGGGCCAGGGGGACCTGAACCTTTGCTGCCGCCGCATTGAACGCACTGATTCCCGGGATCGTCTCCACCTCTATCTTCGGGAAGTCCCGGCGAAGCGTTTCCAAGAGATAGATGTAGGTGCTGTAGAGGAGGGGGTCTCCAAGGGTGATGAAGGCTCCCTTTTTCCCGTTTTCAAGCTTTTGAGCGACCATTCTGGCCGCCTTTTGCCAGTACGTATTCAGGATCTTTTGATTTCGAGTCATCGGGAAGCAGTGCTCGACAATCTCCTTCGGATGGGGGATCATTCCTCTAACGATCATTCGGGCCACGGAGGTTTTCTCCTCGCCGCTCTTCGGGCAGAAGATGACATCGACCTGGTCGAGGACCTCCATCGCCTTCAAGGTCAAAAGCTTTGGATCTCCAGGCCCGATTCCCACCCCGTATAGTTTACCCCACCGGTTCCGGCTCATAATCTCTCTTCAGGATCATCACGCAGAACCCAAACCCCTTCATCTGCCTGAGATGGTTCAGGTCTGTCTCCAGGATTCTCTCATCTGGATAGGTAAGGTTCTCCATCACGATGACCCTCCGGTTCTCCACTCCTTGATCGAGAAGGGCTGCTGCAATCTTCTCGGGAGGGAAGCTGGGATCGGTGAAGAGAAAGACCTTTGGCGATTCTTTTATCCTCACGGCCAGATCGTCCATCTTTCTTCCGTGGAGGCTGAGGATGGTGGTGCCTTCCCATCCCTCTCCCAGTCTCGCAAAGGCGATCTGCATGCTACTTACACCGGGGATGACCGTGTATTCCCCCTTTTTTAAAACCCGTGAGACCCTGCCCAAAAGGCTGAAGAGGCCCGGATCTCCCGAAACGAGGACTGCAATCTTCTTCTTTCTTCTCTCCTCCAAAAGATAAGAGATGGCTTCCTCGAAATCTCCCTCGAGAAGGACCTCCTCTTTGCCAAGGTCCCTGAAGAGGTCAAGGGCCCGATTTCCGCCGATTAGACAGTCTGCCTCTTCGATCGCTCTTCTGGCAACAGGCAAGAGATGGTCTTCGGTGCCTGGGCCAATTCCTACGATACACACCTTAGGCACGATGTTCTCCCAGCACCCCCCCGTCCAGGGAGAGGAGGATGCAATGGATCTTGAGATCGCCTCCTATCAGAGCTTTAGCCCTCCGGACCACTTCTCTGGCGATTTCCTGCCAGAGACTCCCCAAACCCGCCTCCCTCAGGACCGGAATCGTTGCCTCTGCGGTCTTTTCCTGAAGGATGCTTTCGACGATTTCAGAACTTGCCCCCTGATGCCTGGCGAATTGGGCAATGGTTTCCATCCTCCGGTCTCCGTGACGAAAGTGGGTGTCGAACTGACCGCTTGCCACCTTGACCAGCTTCCCAATATGGCCGACGAGGAGGATTTCCTCAAACCCTTTTTTATGGCATTCGGTCAGCATAAACCCGACATGGTCTCCTATCTTGATCAAGGAATCTTCAGAGAGACCGACGACCTCCTTGCAGAACCTCTCTCCAACGTAGCCTAAGACCAGAGGGGCTTTTCGGCTTCCTGTGGCTCTGAGCACATCCAATTGAAGAGAGAGAGAAGTCTTATAAGCATCCATAGATTTAGGTTCAACGATTCCCGTTGTGCCAATTATGGAGATGCCCCCAAGAATTCCCAGTTTGGGATTAAAGGTTCGCTTCGCCAATTCTTTACCATTCGGCACCCAGATGGTTACTTCCAACCCTTGACCTTCTGGAAGAAGTTGAGATACCTCTCTCAGAATCATCTCTCTCGGCGTCGGATTAATCGCAGATTCACCTACAGGAATAGCCAGACCCGGCTTTGTCACGATTCCTATCCCTTCCCCTCCTTTAATGGTTACGCCTTGCTTTTCAGAGAATCTCACCTCCGCATAGATCTTCGCCCCATGGGTGATATCAGGGTCATCTCCGGCATCCTTGACCACGCCACATTTCGCGTAACCTTCTCTTCTCTCAGGATCGATTAAGGGGAGTTGAAGTTTAATTCCCGAAGGGGTCTCCACCTCAACCCATTCTAAAAGCTTCTTTGTCACAAGCATCATGGCTGAAGCCTTGGCTGCTGCCTGTGCACAGGTGCCTGTGGTATATCCCTTTTTTAAGCCTGACGGACTAATTTGACGATCTCCTTTCTGGCTTCTCCGATGGTGAGGGAAAGCCGGTCGAAAGGCAGTCTGTCTTCGTGCTTCAGCCTGTAAATCAACTCAGCGATCTGTGGGAGCTTCAGCCTCATCTCTTCCATTTCATCAGGGGCTGTAAAAATATCCTCGGGCCGTCCTTCTCGGACAATTCTCCCCCTGCTTAATATGTAAAGGCGGTCGAGGAAGAGGGGGACCAGGTCAACACGATGGGTTGCCATGACAAGGGTGATCTCCTTCTCTTTATTCAGCCTCATCAAAAGGTTCATCATCCTGTGCTCTCCAATTGGATCCAAACCATCCGTAGGTTCATCCAGAAGTAAAATCTCCTGCCCCATGGCTAATAGCCCCGCGAGGCAGATCCTCTTCTTCTCCCCGAAGCTCAAGCGGTGAATAGGTTTCGCCGCACAGCCCTCCATGTCCATATCTTTCAGAGCCCTTCTCACCCGGAGGGCAACTTCTTCTCCGGGCAACCCCATGTTAATCGGCCCGAAAGCCACATCTTCGAATACAGTGGGGGCAAAGAGCTGTTCGTCAGAATTCTGAAAAATGAGACCGACTTTTCTATAAATTTCCTTCGGGGAAAGTGTTCGAATTTCCTTACCGTCCAAATTCACACTGCCTTCGAAATCCTTCAACAGCCCATCCATGACCTTGAGAAGGGTTGTCTTTCCGGAGCCGTTTGCTCCCAGGATGCCGACGAACTCCCCTCTCCTGATCTCAAGATCAATATCCGATAAGGATTGAGTTCCATCCGGATATCTAAAGGCGACCTTTTTAACGGACAATCTCACTAAATCATCCATAGGAGTCCCATCATCACAGTGAACATCATCGCACTCAAGGTTTCCGAAATTTTCAAAGCCCTCCCTGTGATCATAGGGATGTGCCCGTCATAACCTCTTTGAACCATGGCCTCGGTTGCATACTGGCTGTGTTCAAAGGCCTTCAGAATCAGGGAGCCCGTCAGGATGCCGAAGGAGCGGAATCTTCGCCTGAGGCTGGAATAGCCAAGCCTTGTTTTCTGAGCCTGGTAGATCGCCATGCCCTCATCGAGAAGGAGAAAGATGTACCGATAGGTGAAAACCATGATTTCGATGAACCCCCTGGGCACTCTTAGCCATGAAAGGCCTGCCATAAACTCGGTAAAGGGGGTGCAAAACCCCATGATGACCAGGACAGAGACGGCCGCGATGATTCTGCTTCCGATGATCAATCCTTCGATCAAGCCCTCCTGGTAAGCGGCTATTTCGAAACCGAAAATATTGATGGAAAGGAGAGGAATACGGCCCGAGAAAAAGAGTTTCAAAATGAAGACGACCGCTACGATGAAGAGAGGTTCCGAAAGTCTCGCAACGAAGAGCTTGAGAGGCATCTTTAACATGGCTCGGAGAAGAAGACAGAGATGAATGACGACAAGAGGGAAAAGGATCTCCCGGTAGCTTATGATCATGATGAGAAGGGCGATGACGACGAGGATTTTGATCCTTGCATCCATCGTGGAAAGGAATCGGTCTTTTTTAAAGTGTTCAGGAAAAAGTTCCATCTTCTTTAGCCGTGGGGCTACGCTCTTTTTTCTGTAAGCGTCTTCCAGTAATATCCTCCCATAAATCCACCCACTGCCCCGGCAAGGAGGAAGAGAAAAAGAAGAAGGTCCCCCTGATCGGTGTTGATAAAAGGGTCTCTCGCCTCCCGGCCATGCTCTTTGGCATATCTTTCAATGACAGACTCATCAACCCCATGCCATTTTTCACTGCTAAAAGCGGTGGGGGGTAGGCCGCATAGGAGTAGTATTGCCAGCGCAGAAAAGATCAGTTTAATCCCCGCTCCTTTGAACTTAGGAATTTGAACTACGGATTTCATATCGCTATCTCCTCCCGTTTGATGACATGCATTTTAAGAAGAAGGTCAGGGCGTTTCTTGTAAAGCAGAACAACCATACCTGCTGTCATCGCCCCTTCAAGGATTCCCAATGGAAGCTGTGTCGGTATGAAGGCAATGAGAATCTTCCAGAAAAGCGGCCTAAAGGGAGAGTCTCCCTTTATGCCTGAGGCCAGTACGACCGATGTCATGAAATAGGTCGCCCAGTCAGCCAATAATCCTGCCATGAATCCAGAAACAGCCATGTTCATTTTCATTCTCCGTAAGATTTTAAAGGTTAAAAACCCTGCGAAAGAACCCATGACACCCATGGAGATGATATTGGCGCCCCATGTGCTTAACCCTCCGTGGGCAAGGAAAAGGGCCTGAATGAGCAGAGCGACTGAAGCGACCAGGATGCTGATAGCCGGCCCTAAGAGTATCCCGGAGATGGCAGTGCCGCATGGGTGGGAGCATGTCCCTGCGATTGGAACGGGGACCGGCATGCATGAGATGATAAAGACAACAGCCGCCATCAGTCCTACGAGGGGCTTAAAAGACAGGTCAAGGGCAGAAAGTTTTTTTAACCGATATAATCCATAGGCGACAAACGGCGCCGCAAGGATAGACCATAGCGCAGCCCAGTTGAAAGGCAGTATTCCCTCTGAAATATGCATGGCATGGGCATTGTTAGGAAACACTAAATAGCAGAGAACTGTAAAAAAGATGAGCTGAATTTTTTCTTTTGCGTTTTTATTCTTCATTGTCCTTCCCTCCTAAAATCTTAATGCCATGCCAACAAGGATTGTATAGTCTGTTTCCGGTTTATTAAGCCCTCTCTTTACCCCTAAATCAATATCAAAGTTTTCTGATATTGAATAAATTATGCCACCTAAAATAAAGGCAGGGGGATTGTTTGATTTTTTATTAGAATTCCGCTCTACTCCAATATTTGCAACCGCTTTAAGGTTTTTCATTACCTCAACCTCTCCTGCTAAGGAGAGATGCCATATGTCCTTTCTGTTGGCATCTTTGTCTTCTTGAAGTTTGTATTCATTACGGGTGTAACCGAGGTTCAGATGGAGCGCCAAGGGTTCCATCTCTTTTGTTGTTATGAATGTGAGGGCATAAGACGGCCTGCCATTGCCAAAACCTTTCTTCTCATTACCCGTTGGAAGGGTTATCCCCGGCTTTAAAGCGAAGCTCAAGCCCTCCTTCTTAAAAAACCTCCATTTCAGTTCTAACGAGATATCGGAAATGCCGTTTTCTTTAGAAGCCACCTCCCCGTTTTCTTTGACCTTAAACCACTGATA
>FMSI01137210.1_pt1 | contig 10277 bp, 8 predicted proteins | sample 1504471 | NCBI WGS metagenome assembly FMSI01 (sample SAMEA4475357, study PRJEB15587) | soil metagenome | biome: Soil; feature: Field | place: India | collected 2015-03-11 | depth 0 m
AAGATTTAGTTAAGGAAGTGACTACTCAAAAACCTTATTATTTTAACGGAGAAACTGACGGGGACTATCGGGTTGTTGTTGTTGACGGAGGAGTAAAACAAAACATTTTGAGAGAACTTGCTGAGAGAGGCTGCTCTGTTTATGTTGTGCCAGCAAAAACTGATGTTGAGGAAGTATTAAAAGTAAAACCTGATGGCGTTTTATTCTCAAATGGACCTGGCGACCCAGCGCCAGTAACTTACTTGATTTCCTTAATTCGTCAATTGATTGGCAAAGTCCCTCTTTTTGGAATTTGTTTGGGTCATCAAATGCTCGGTCTTGGCTTAGGAGCAAATACCTACAAATTGAAGTTTGGTCATCGCGGCTCTAATCAGCCTATAAAGAATTTAATTAATGGAAGGGTAGAAATTGCTTCTGAAAACCACGGATTTGCTGTTAATCCGCTTTCTTTCGGAATTGAGCTAAAAAAATGGGAGGTTGGGCAGGCGTTTGATATTAAGAGAAAGCTTATTGGTGAAAGCGAGTTTGGTAAAGTTCAGATTACTCATTTAAATTTAAACGACGGGACGCTCGAGGGATTTCGCTGTTTAAATGTGCCAGCTTTTTCAGTTCAATTTCATCCTGAAGCCTCGCCTGGTCCCCATGATACGACTTACCTTTTTGATGATTTCATTAAATTAATAAAAAGGAGAGGTTTTGCCTAAAAGAACTGACCTTAAGAAAATTTTAATAATTGGTTCTGGCCCGATTGTTATTGGGCAAGCTTGTGAGTTTGACTATTCAGGCACTCAGGCTTGCAAAGTATTAAAACAAGACGGATATAAAGTGATACTGGTCAATTCCAATCCTGCTACTATAATGACTGACCCCGAGTTTGCTGATGCTACTTACGTTGAACCAATAACTTCAGAGATTGTCGAAAAAATAATTGCCAAAGAGAGACCTGATGCTATACTTCCAACTCTTGGTGGACAAACAGGATTAAACACGGCCGTAGAATTAGCCGAAAAAGGAGTATTAGATAAATACGGGGTTGAAATGATTGGAGCTACTCTTTCGGCTATTAAAAAAGCTGAGGACCGTAGAGCTTTTCGAAAAGCGATGAAAAAAATCGGCTTGAAGGTTCCGCGAAGCGAGTTGGTTAACTCTATCAGTCGAGCCAAAGAAGTGCTTTCTTTACTAACTTTTCCTTTGATAATTCGTCCAAGTTTTACTTTGGGCGGTACTGGTGGGGGAATTGCTTATAACTTAGAAGAGTTTGAAAAAATCGTTGGCCAAGGCTTGATGCTTTCGCCTGTCCACGAAGTTTTGATTGAAGAATCAGTGATTGGTTGGAAAGAGTATGAGCTGGAAGTTATGAGAGACAAAAACGACAATGTAGTTATCGTCTGTCCGATTGAAAACTTTGACGCAATGGGGGTTCACACTGGGGATTCAATTACAGTTGCTCCAGCTCAAACTTTAACCGATAAAGAGTATCAGCAGTTAAGAGATGCTTCAATTGCTATTATGAAAGAAATCGGGGTTGAAACTGGTGGTTCAAACATTCAATTCGCTGTCAATCCTGATAACGGAGAGATAATGGTAATCGAGATGAATCCTCGAGTTTCACGCTCTTCTGCTTTGGCTTCAAAAGCAACTGGCTTTCCAATCGCGAAAATTGCTGCCAAGCTAGCAGTGGGTTACTCTTTAGATGAAATAGCCAATGACATTACTCGTGAAACCCCAGCTTCTTTTGAACCGACAATTGATTATGTGGTGGTTAAAATGCCTCGCTTTACTTTTGAAAAATTTCCTGGGGCCGAAGATGTTTTAGGCACTCAGATGAAGTCAATAGGCGAGGTAATGTCGATTGGACGCACTTTTAAAGAAGCTTTACAAAAAGCTGCTCGTTCTCTGGAAATTGGGCGTTATGGTTTAGGTGCAGACGGCCGAGGTGAAATAAATCCCGAACTAATTGAGAGAAAAATTTCTACTCCCAACTCAGAAAGGCTTTTTTATATCAAAGCGGCTTTAAAAAGAGGTTATTCTGTTGAAGAAGTTCATAAAATTAGCTATATTGACCCCTGGTTTTTAGAGCAGATTAAAGAAATTGTTGATTTTGAGGAAGAGCTTAAAAAGTTTACCCTTGAAACAATTACAGCTGAAAAGCTTTTAGAAGCAAAAAAATTTGGTTTTTCTGATTACCAATTGGCTTTCCTTTTAAAGTCAAGAGAAGACAAAGTTAGACAAAAGAGGAAAGAATTAGGGATAAAACCGGTTTACAAAATGGTTGATACTTGTGCAGCCGAGTTTGAAGCTTACACACCGTATTTTTACTCAACTTATGAGCAAGAAAATGAAGCCCTCCCTTCCTCAAAGCCAAAAGTGGTGATTCTGGGCAGTGGACCAAATCGGATTGGCCAGGGAATAGAGTTTGACTACGCTTGTGTTCACGCAGCTTTCGCTTTAAAAGAAGAAGGTTACGAAACAATTATGGTTAACTGCAATCCGGAAACTGTTTCAACTGATTACGATACCTCTGATAGACTTTACTTTGAACCACTTACTTTTGAAGATGTGATGAATATAATAGAGAATGAAAAGCCACTTGGCGTTGTAACTCAGTTCGGCGGTCAAACCCCTTTAAAATTAGCTGTTCCACTTGAAAGAGCAGGAGTTAAAATACTTGGCACTTCTTCAGACAGCATTGATATTGCTGAAGATAGAAACCGATTTAACAAGCTTTTAAGCTCGCTAAAGATTAAACAGCCACCAGGGGATGTTGCTACTTCTTATACAGAAGCTTTGCAAATTGCTGAGAAAATCGGGTACCCACTGCTTGTTCGACCTTCTTATGTTTTAGGTGGTCGGGCAATGGAAATCGTTTATTCAGCAGACAAACTTGAAGAATACATAACTTCAGCGGTTAAAGCTTCTCCTGAACATCCAGTTTTAATTGATAGATTTTTGGAAGATGCCATTGAAATTGATGTTGATGCTTTATGCGATGGTAAAGAAGTTTTTATTGGTGGGATTATGGAACATATTGAGGAAGCTGGTGTCCATTCGGGAGACAGCTCTTGCGTTTTGCCACCCATAACTCTTTCCGATGCTGTTATCCGAGAGATTGAAGAAATAACCGAAAAAATTGCTTTAGCTTTAAAGGTTAAAGGCTTAATTAATATTCAAATGGCTTTAAAAGATGGTGAGGTATTTGTTCTTGAAGTTAATCCTCGAGCATCTAGAACCGTACCTTTTGTCAGTAAAACTATTGGTTTTCCCCTGGCAAAAGTAGCAGCAAAATTAGCTATAGGGAAAGAGCTAAAAGATTTTAAATTGCCTTCAAAAAAGCTAAAACATTTAGCGGTTAAAGAGGTAGCCCTTCCTTTCCGTCGCTTCCCGGGTGCCGATACAATTTTAGGACCTGAAATGAAATCAACCGGAGAAGTAATGGGTATTGACTCTAGCTTTTCTTTAGCTTTTGCTAAAGCTCAAGCAGCTACCAGCTCAAGTCTTCCTCAAAAAGGAAAAGTTTTTATAAGCGTGGCTGATAAAGATAAAAAGAACATAGTTCCGATTGCCAAAGCGCTTAAAGAAATTGGTTTCGACATCGTTTCGACCAAAGGTACTTATACTTACCTAAAACAAGCTGGAATTGAAGTTGAAGAGGTTAAAAAGGTTAGAGAAGGAAGGCCAAATATTATAGATTTAATAAAAGACGGCAGCATTTCCTTGATTATCAATACTCCCTGGGGAAAGGAAACTCGAAGTGATGGTTATTATATCCGCACCGCAGCCGCTTTTTATGGTTTACCCTTGATAACAACTATTCCAGGAGCAAAAGCAGCAGTTGAAGGCATTAAAGCTTTAAAACGAGAAAAGTTAAGGGTAAAGAGCTTGCAGGAGTACCATTGTGAAATTGAAAAGTAAGGTTTTTTATTGTCAACAATCAAAGGTGGTTTTCAATCGGAAATCAAAGGTGGTTTTCAATCGGAAGGTTGCCGAAAATCGTTATTTATTGCGAATAAAAGCTTCGGAAATAGCTAAACTTGCTTTGCCAGGGCAGTTTGTTCAAATTAAACTTGGCAGTTATGACCCTTTATTGCCCCGGCCTTTTGCCATTAGTTTTGCTGATAAAGATTTTATTGAGGTTTTGTTTGAAATCCGCGGAAAAGGAACTTATCTTTTATCAGAAATTGAGAAGGGGGATTTTATTGCTCTATTAGGCCCCTTAGGTAAAGGATTTCTTTTGCCAAAAAATAAAGTCAGTGACCTCGTTTTGGTTGCTGGAGGTATCGGGCTCGCTCCTCTCAGGTTTTTAGCCTGGAAGACAGCATTTGAGGGTTTCTCTCTCACTCTTTTGTATGGGGATAAGAATCCAGACAACTTTTTGCCTTTAGAAGACTTATTTCCAGAACAAGTTGCAACTTATTCAATAGCTGAAGAAGGAATGGACAAGGCTGGTTTGGTTACTGACTTACTAAACGAAGTTATTGGAAAGTTTAACTTAGCTCATTATTTTGTTTGCGGACCAAAACCTATGCTTAAGGAGGTGTATAAACTTTTTTCTTTAAAGAATATAAAAGAAGCTCAGTTTTCACTTGAAGAGAAAATGGGTTGTGGTTATGGGGTTTGTTTAGGCTGTGTGGTTTTAACGAAAGCCGGATATAAAAGGGTTTGTTGCGATGGGCCTGTCTTCAAAGGTGATGAAATCAAATGGGAATCGATTTAAAAGTTAAAATCAATTCTTTAGAGTTAAAATCACCTTTAATTTTAGCTTCTGGAACTTGCTCTTATGAGGCACTACCTTTTCTTAATTCTGAAGAAGTCGGGGCAATTGTTTTAAAAACCGTCACCTTTAAACCTCGGCAGGGGAATTCACCTCCTCGTTTAGCAGAAACACCAGCCGGTTTGCTGAATTCAATTGGACTTCAAAATCCTGGAGTAGAAGAATTCCTTAAAAGAGAAGTAAACCTTTATCCAAAAGATTACACTCTGGTGGGAAGTGTGGGTGGCGAAACAATCGATGAATATGTAAAGGCAGCTCAAAAACTCGAAGAATCAAAACGCTTTATTGCCCTTGAGCTCAATGTCTCTTGCCCCAATGTTAAAAAGGGTGGAATTGAGTTTGGAAAAGATGAGAAGTTGCTTTTTGATTTAGTTAGAGAAGTGAAAAAAGTTGTTTCCCTTCCTTTATGGGTGAAATTGACTCCTAACACTTCGAAAATAAGGGAAGTTGCTATAGCCGCATCTCAAGCTGGTGCTGATGCTTTAGTTGTTACCAATACTTTTCTCGGAATGGCTATTGATGTTGAAACCTTTTCTTCTCAACTTTCTACTCTTACTGGAGGCCTTTCCGGGCCAGCAATCAAGCCTTTAGCTCTTTATCTTGTTTATCAAGTGGCAAAAAATTCCGATATTCCGCTGATCGGCGGAGGTGGGATTTTTAATTATTACGATGCTTTGGAATTCTTAATTGCTGGTGCTCGAGCCTTTTTTATTGGCACTGCAATGCTTGTTAACCCAAATACTGTTAATGAAATTATTTCAGGTCTTAAAAAATGGCTTACTAAACATCAATTTGAAAGTATTGAAGAAATAATTGGGAGTTTTAAGGAACCAAATTGAAAGAAGACCGTTTAATTCTTGCTCTTGATGTAGTTGAGCCAAAAAAAGCTGAACAGTTAGCCGATTTGCTTTCCCCCTACATAACTACTTTTAAAGTTGGCTGGCAGCTTTTTTTAAGTGGGGGAAAAGACATAGTTCAGACTATAAGAGAAAAAGGGGAAGTATTTTTAGATTTGAAGATTTATGACATTCCTTTTCAGGTTGGCAAAGCAGTTGAAGTTTTATCACGGCTTGATATTCGTTTTTTGACTATTTCTCTTATGGGTGGAGCTGAGATGGTCAAACAAGCAGTTCAGGCCGCTCAAAAGTTTTCTTCTAATAAGCTCACTTTGCTTGGAGTGACTGTTTTGACAAGTCTTGAAGAAAAAGATTTGAGAAATCTGGGAGTTAAATGTTCTCCTGAGAAGATGGTGTTAAACTTAGCTGAAATGGGCTTTAACGCTGGCTTAAAAGGTCTGGTGGCTTCGCCCAACGAAGCACGCTTGATAAAGAATAATTTATCATCAGACATTGTAGTTGTGACTCCTGGAATTCGCTTAACCGGTGAAGCAAAATCAGACCAGAAAAGAGTTTCTTCAGTTAAAAGAGCTTTAAAAAATGGGGCAGATTTTTTAGTCGTTGGAAGACCAATTACTGAGGCAGCTGATCCCGTAAGTAAACTGGAGCAATATTTGGAAGAAGTTTCAAAATGGAAAGTTTAGAAAAAATTTTAAGAGATAATGAAGCAATCTTAAAAGGGCATTTTCGCCTTTCTTCCGGTGTTCATAGTGATACTTATATTCAGACGGCAAAATTGCTTCAACATCCGACTCTAGCCGAGCTGGTGGGAGCAATGTTAGGCGAAAAATTCAAGCAGTCTTCACCAGATGTAGTAATCGGGCCAGCTTTGGGCGGGATCGTCCTTTCTTTTGTAGTTGCCCGTTTTCTTGGGGTTCGTTCAATTTTTGCTGAAAGGAATGAAGGCAAACTTCAGTTAAGAAGGGGATTTGAAATTAAAACGGGAGAAAAAGTGTTAGTGGTGGAGGATGTCGTGACCACGGCATTATCAGTTAAAGAAACAATTGAGCTTATAAATGTTTACGAGGGTCAAGTAATAGGGGTAGGTTGCATAGTTGATAGAAGCATAAAACCTCTTGATTTGCCCAATTTTCAAGCTCTGTTAAAGCTTGATATAAAAACCTATCAACCGGAAGATTGTCCATTTTGCCAGCAAGGAGTACCTGTTTACTATCCAGGAAGCCGAAAAGCTTGAAAAGAAAAAAATTTTTTAAAAAATACTTGCTCATGTAAGGTTTAAGATGTATAATCGCTAACGGTAGCATAAAATACCAAATAAAGGGGGTTGGATAGATGGCGCTACCAAAATTGTCAGATGCTGATAAGGAGAAGGCACTAAAGAAAGCACTGGAAGTGAGAAGGGCAAGAGCTAAGTTGAAGGCTGATCTGAAAGCGGGGAAAGTAAAGCTTCAGGATGTTTTCAAAAAGGCTAATGACCCTGTTGTTGGTAAAATGAAGGTCTCAGCTCTTTTAGGCTCGCTTCCAGGACTTGGCAAGGTGAGAAGCCAGAAAATTATGGAAGAAGTTGGCATTAGCGAAACTCGCCGGGTTAAGGGTTTGGGCGACAAGCAAAAAGCCAAACTGCTCGAACTTTTAGGAAAAAAAGGTTAATTAACTTTAGCAAAGGAAAGCTATTTGTTATTTCTGGCCCTTCGGGTGCTGGAAAGAGCAGTATTGTAGAGGCAATATTATTAAAAGAAAAAGATTTAGTTAAGTCTATTTCTTGCACTACAAGAAAAAGAAGAAAAGGCGAAATCGAAGGTAAAAGTTATTATTTTATAAGCAAAGAAGAGTTTGAAAAACGAAAAAGTAAAGGGGAGTTCTTAGAATGGGCTGTTGTTCATGGCTCGCTTTATGGAACTCCTCTTAAATTTATTCAGAAAAACTTATCTCAAGGCAAGAACATTATTTTAGAAATTGATGTTCAGGGTGCTAAAACCGTTAAAGAAAAAGTTTCTGATGCGGTTTTGATATTTATTTTACCTCCCAACTTAAGAGAGCTTCGCTCCCGTCTTTTGGCTCGAAAGACTGAAGATGAGGCTTCGTTAAATCTCCGGCTGAGAAATGCTTTACTTGAACTTCGTGAGGTAAAAAGGTATGATTATATAGTTGTTAATGATACTCTGGAAACAACGGTTGAAGAAGTTTTAAAAATAATTAAAAAAGAAAAAAATTAATTTCAAGGAGGTAGTTTGTTAACAAGACCGAGTTATAGTGAACTTTTAAAAAAAATCAATAGCAAATATCAATTGGCAACAGTTGCTGCCAAAAGAGCTGCCCAGTTAGTGGAAAATGCTAATTTAGCCCGACAGGGGTTAATACCAAAGTATCGTCCACCTCAGGTTGACTTTTTTGGTAAGAATTTTTTAACAATCGCACTGGAAGAAATTTCGCTGGGAAAAGTTGAGCTTGTTAAAAAGCCTAAAAAGAAAGAGCTAAATCTTTCTAAGATTTCTTCTTCAGAAGATTCAGCTGAAGAAACTGTAGTTTTGGAAGAAGAAATTCAAAAAGAAACCGAATAAATTTCTAATGAATAATAACAACCCCGAAGCTCAAGAGATCCTGATTGGAGTAACAGGTTCTATTGCTGCTTACAAAGCAGCTGAAATAGTGAGCGGTTTAAAAAAAAGGGGTTTTGCTGTAACCGTCGCTTTAACTCCATCAGCTCTTAAATTTATAACGCCATTGACTTTTAAAGTCTTATCAGGACGAGAAGTTTACACGGAAGTTTTTGAAGAAAAGCCTGGCGTCTCCCATATTGAGATTGCCAGTCGGGCAAATTTATTTCTGGTAGCCCCGGCAACTGCTAATTTTATTGCGAAAGCAGCTAATGGAATTGCTGACGAACCAGTTTCACTACTTTACCTTGCTGTCACTTGTCCGGTGGTTATTGCGCCAGCAATGAATGAAAGAATGTTCAATCACCCTGCCGTCCAAAATAATCTCAAAACATTAACCAGTCGAGGAGTAACAATCGTTAGTCCTGAGGAGGGAAAGCTTGCTTGCGGTTTAACCGGAAAGGGGCGATTAGCTTCAGTTGAGAAAATCATTTCAACAGTTGAAGACCTTTTAAGAAAAAAAAACTCTTTAAAAGGTAAAACTGTTTTAGTCACTGCGGGACCAACTCAAGAGAAAATCGATGAAGTTAGGTTCATTTCTAACTACTCATCGGGGAAAATGGGCTACGCAATAGCTGCCGAAGCTTTTAAAAGAGGAGCAAAAGTTGAGTTGATTTCTGGTCCTACTAATTTAGCACCCCCTTTTGGAGTTAAATTGACCTATGTTAAGACAGCTGAGGAAATGCGTAAAGCTTGTTTAAATCTTTTTCCTCAAACTGATATTTTAATAATGGCGGCAGCTGTTGCTGACTACCGACCAGCAAAAGCTTTCCCGGGAAAGCTTAAAAAGACTCAAGAAAAAATAAAACTGGAATTAGTTGAAAATCCGGACATTTTAAAAGAAGTTTCCTTAAAGAAAAAGAAAAAACAAATAGTTGTGGGTTTCGCAGCCGAAACAGAAAATCTTTTTAAAAATGCAGAAGTTAAACTGCGAGAAAAAAAGGTTGATTTGTTAGTGGCAAATTTAGTGGGCGAGGGCAAAGGTTTTGGAGAAAGTTTAAATAAGGTAACCTTGTTTTTCTCTGATGGCAAAAAACACAAACTTCCTTTAATGCCAAAAGAGAAAATTGCTGAAGAACTTTTTAACCAGATAGAACAGCATTTAGCAAAATAAAATGCTTGAATGAATTAGCTATTTTTGCTAATCTCTAAAAGTTATGCTTAATAAAAGAATTTTTTGGAGGTGGAGATGTCCCGCTATTTTTTTACATCTGAATCAGTAACTGAAGGCCACCCTGATAAGCTAGCAGACCAGATTTCTGATGCGGTTCTTGACTCAATTTACAAGGATGACCCTATGGGTCGGGTTGCCTGCGAAACCTTAGTTACTACTGGCTTAGTCATAGTTGCTGGAGAAATTAGCACTACCACTTATGTAGATATACCCAGTTTGGTCAGAGAAATAATAAAGGAAGTTGGTTACACCAGGGCAAAGTTTGGTTTTGATGGTGATACTTGTGGCGTAATCACTGCGATACAGGAGCAATCTCCCGATATATCTGAGGGTGTTAATCATGCCTATGAGGAGCGAGTAGGGGAAGCAAAAGACCCTGAGCTTGACCGGCAGGGAGCGGGAGACCAGGGAATGATGTTTGGTTTTGCTTGTTCGGAGACACCTGAGTTAATGCCACTACCAATCATGTTGGCCCATAAACTTGCTCATCGTTTAGCAGAAGTTCGGAAAGCTGGTATTTTGCCCTATCTTCGACCAGATGGAAAGACCCAGGTTACAGTGGAATATGAAAACGGCAAACCAATTCGCATTGATACGGTTTTGATTGCTGCTCAACATCGTCCTGGAGTGGAAGTAGAAGACTTATTAAAACCGGACTTGATAGATCATGTTATCAAACCTATTCTTCCTGAGGAATTAGTTGATTACCACAAGTTGAAGGTTATTGTCAATGCTGGTGGAAAGTTTGAAATTGGGGGTCCCAAGGCTGACACCGGATTGACTGGAAGAAAGATTATTGTTGATACTTATGGCGGGGG
>FMSI01078643.1_pt1 | contig 10271 bp, 9 predicted proteins | sample 1504471 | NCBI WGS metagenome assembly FMSI01 (sample SAMEA4475357, study PRJEB15587) | soil metagenome | biome: Soil; feature: Field | place: India | collected 2015-03-11 | depth 0 m
TGCCTTAACTAAGCGCCATTCGGGTCGGTGTTAGTTAAGTAAATGGCTTCGCCTAACTTTGCCAGTCTAAAACTTGCGTGCAAACCAAGCGCGTTGCTGCCAACATGATATCGTAAAGCACTGGCTCATGCATCAAGGTCTAGTCGCCGAATGCATCATTGAGGTTTAGGTTTTCATGATTCATCAAGTTTGCGTTCGTCACTGTATGGTCAACCGTTATCGCTATTGATTTGTTGCGCAGCGCTGTGCCACACGGACAGCCTATGAACGAAGTGTTACCACGCCACCGTGCGCCCACGCCTATATTTGTTGCGCCGTTGTCAAGCTTTAGCATTGAACAATAGACGTTCGACTTATCAGTATGTGTCCGGTTATAAACCCATGCTTGGTACATTAGGTTCTAGCAGTTCGCTTGTGTGAATGTGAGGCTGATGGTGCGCAAGATCCAAATGTTGTAAAGGGCGACTGCGCGGCGCGCGCGGTAGAACTCTGCGGTGTTTGTTGGGTGGCCGGCAACGCGCCACGGCGCGTGTGTTTCGTTACCAAAGAGCAACGTACCAAAACTAATTAGGATAGTTCTTGTGGCGAGATTGGTCGAGGTTTTGACCCGCCAATCCTTGTACTTATCCCTGTCGATCTTAACGCAGGGTGCATCATTTGTAAGGCCTAGCGCTAAAGAACCAGTTGCACCAATTCTAGTTTGCGCGGCGTATTCCACGGCTCAAACAGCACGCGACAAAAACAGCAGCGTTGACCCACGGCTGCGGTCTGCGGGTGTCTATGTAAGACACTCGATTTCGGTTAAACGGCCCAGCGTATGATTCGTCCCAGGTGTGGGGTTGAACCAACCTGCTTGTGTGTACACGTTGTGCTACCGAACTCTGTGCACTCCGTCTCCTTTGCTTGCTGTAAATTCGTGTATGCAAAAAAATTTTCGCCCGAGCGCTGTGTGCGCCCTTTTACTGCACCGGCAGCCGCTCAGTTGCGCGCTGCCTCGTCGGCTTTGATTAGGCGTATCTGGACTGGTTCGCCCGGAATAAGCTCAACGAACTCGGGTACTTCGACGATAAACGGCAGACCAAATTCTACCCGTTGTGTTGCCGGTGGACCAAATGGATATGCACCTGCACTGATCTGCTCGAGCTGACTGCCTACCTTAAGCACGGTACCTTCAATGATTGGCTGGCCCGGCTGCGTGCGCCGCACTTGAACAACACCGCCAATAGTTGGCCGGTGGCTAATCGGTTGCCGTACCCACGCAACAATTCGGCTCGATTTTTCAGCGCTGACCATCAGGATAGGTGTGCCAGCGGTAACCTTTTGCCCAGGAAAGAGGTAAATCGCACTTACGAAACCTTTGATCGGTGAACGAAGCACAACCGGCCCCTGCAACCTGCGAATGCGCTCCCGCTGCGCTGCTATGGCGGCTTCAATTGCCGCATCACGCGGCTCCAAGCGAGTCGCACCGGCCGCTTCCAGTTGTGCCAACGCAGTCCTGAGTTCAGCCACGCTTTTCTCACGGGCTGCCACCTCCGCACGCAATGCATCACGATCGCGCTTGGCTATATCATAACCAAAATCGTTCCTTTCGACCCCCTGACCGCGGGCAATAAGCCCCGACTCGAGCAGTTTTTGTGCACGTTCAAATTCGGCCTCGGCCTGTGTGAGTTTGACGCGTGCAAGCTCCAGATTGAGTTCCTCCGTCAATAGGTCCAAACGCATTTGGCTGTAGGAATCTAGATTGCGTGTTTTGTCCAGGTCCATCCTCGCTTGCATTAGGCGCAAATCCGCGTCAATGGCGGCAAGTTCGGCTTCCAACTGTTCGGGTTCGAGTGCGCTGACAATAGCCAATGGTTGACCATTTGTGACAGGCTCTAGCAGTTCAACCTTGAGTTCCGCAACCGTACCGTCAATGGCACTGGCGATTGTGGCGCGCACCGGTTGCACCTCGCCAATGATTGTCGGCGGCATAATGTATTGTGTCCACAGCCAGCCGGCCGTAACGACCAGCAACGCGAATGTGACCACCGGCAGGTAAGTGACACGGAATTGGCGCCACCGTTCGCGTGGTGGGATTGGGATTGGCTCAGGTGCCTGTGATGGTTCAGACTTCCGATTCATCTTCGACACGGACTGCGCTTACGTTCGCGACGCCTTCGAGAGCGCGCAACTGGTTTACAAGTTCGGCGCTGCGCGCGGGATCACGCAACAACAACAGATACGACATGTCCATTCCTTGGTCGGAATCTAACCCTGCGCGTTGGCTGGTGCGGTGTCCGCCTCTTGCATACCGGTAAAGCAACCGCTCCACCTCGGCCAGTTGGTCCGGTGGCCGGGTCCAGCGAAAGTTCAAAATAAAATCGTACCGCCTGCGCGTGCCAAATGACGTTACCCAGAGATACAATAACGCAAGAACCATAACTACCAACCCGACAACCGCGGTGGTGAACTTTTGGCTGCCAGTTGCCATGCCAAGCACCAGTACAAGCAAAATGTAAGCCGTATCCAGCGTGTCACGCAGCAGGTTCCGGAACCGTACGATTGCAAACACGGCCATCATTCCAAACGCAACGATTATATTGTTGGCGAGAACGTTCATGACAAGCGACACGGCAACAGGCATTACCACGAGCGATTTGACAAATGAGTTCGAGTACGAAAGGCCCGAATGCGTGATCATGTAAACCCAGGCCAAAACGTGCCCACCAATCAGCGCCAGTAACAACCCCAAAAGCAGCGCAGCTAAATTGGTGGGACCAAGTCCAAAATCGCTATGGAACAACTCATTCAACATTGCTTGCTACTTGTGCGTTGGCGTCGATTCCGCATCTTGCCAAGAGGCGTTAATTTGCGCCAGCTTTTGTTTTAGGCTTGCAGGTGCACAGTTGTTGACCTGCTCGCCAAACAAAGCACTGACACTGGTGCAGTATTTAGGCACACCGCAGGCAATAAGGTTTAACCGTTGAACCACATCCCTCAGCCAGTCTGGAAACCGGTCAGTAAACTTTAGTTCCAACACAACACGTGGCCCAAATGGACTTACGGTCTGTGGCATTTGGATGCTCAGGTCGGGCGTGCGCTTTAACCCAGCGCACACGCGTCTGTCGAAAGTCACGCGTACCGAGTTGCTCCCATCACTCACCCACGCTTCGCGCATGTAGCCGACGTGAACCACTGGCCGCGCCTCGATGCAACGCACAAGCTCGCAGAACCGCCGTAGTGCAGCTATTGATTCCGGGCTGTTATCAACCAGATGTTCAGGACCCGGCAGTTGCCCTGCAAGCAACGATTGCACAGCGTTGCGACGCACCCGTGCGCGCTGCTTTAAAATGCAATCGTCCACACGCCGTTTTATCTCAAAAAAAAGGGGCGAATCGGGGTTTTCATCATAATACCGGATGCGCAGCTTAAAGCGTTTCTTCTCGCAACAAACCCAAGCCCAGTACGTCAACAGGTCTGCCGAGTCCAGATAAAGACTGTGCACACGGTATGAACAGGCCTCAGGCCCCGCCTTTGCGTGAACGTCCTGTGTCAAATAACACCGGACAAACTCGCGCGCCAACAACGCTTGGCTTTCGGTGAGCAAATACTTGCGTTCAAAACGCCGCTTTTGTACCTGGTCGGACCACATCCTTGCAAACCGTGTTTATGATTTTAATTTGGCATTGGCCGTGCCAAGTGCGCAAACATAAAAGTATTTTGTATAATGCTCGTTAGAGAAAAATTAAGCCCATTACGGGATGTGCCAGCACCCTTTTTGCCCACGTTAAAGGCTTCTCTGAGTTGTGTCCATCAGCAAGATGCTTCAGTGGGATGTACGAAGCGCGCCACGGGGAAACCAGCCGCGTCAATGGTTTTCTGCGCGGGGCGCAACCGGAGAAATTTTCCAATTGCTCAATTTTGCCTGAACCGCTGGACAGAAGTTCGCGGGCCAGCGTCAAGAAATGCTGAAATGCGCGGAGCTACTCTTTTACCCGTGTTTTCAGTGCGCTGCGGTTGCTCTGCAAACTGCCCAAGGCGCCGCCACGTTTGCCGTTTGTCGAAGCGCGAAATCAAAAGCAGGTCCCTCACACAGCCTGGTCGGCAGAAACCGAATCTGCGCTCGGCTGCGGCAACGTAAAGTAAAACGTTGCGCCTTTGCCGGGCTCGCTTTCTGCCCACACCTTGCCACCATGAGCTTGTACGATGTGCTTGACGATCGCCAAACCCAGACCGGTCCCGCCGTGTGCGCGCGAGCGTGCTTTGTCAACACGGTAGAACCGCTCGAATACGCGATCCAATGCCTCGGTAGGTATACCTGGGCCATCGTCTTGAACCGACACTTCGATAACACCTTCTGCAGTCAAACGGCCGCGGACTGTGACAGTGCCATTTTCGCGGCCGTACTTGATTGCATTATCCAGCAGGTTGGCAAACACCTGCTGTAGCCGCTCAGGGTCGGCATTCGCCCTTAACTCAGGCGTCGCGTTGAGCAGTTTTACACCGCGCGCTGCTGCACGCTCGGTGAAACTCGAAAAGACATCGTCAACAAACTGGCGGATTGACACCGGCTGCAGGTGTAATTGCACCCGGCCTGACTCAAGCTCGGAAATTGCCAGCAGGTCCTGAATCAACAATTCCAGCCGCGTTGCGTTCCGTCCAATGGCATGCAAAAACCGGGTCGCATAAGCCGGATCGTCCTTCGCGCCGGCCAATAGCGTCTCGACGTACCCTTTGATGTGTGACAACGGCGTTCGCAACTCGTGACTGACATTTGCCACGAATTCTTCACGTGTGCGTTCCAATCTCCGGAGCCGAGTGACATCGTGAAACACCATCACAGCCCCCTGAACCTGGCCATCCGAACCAACAATTGCACCTGCATTGACGGTGAACCAGCGTTCGGGCGGGCCGGCATGATGAAATTCAAAATCCAATATCTGGCCCTGCTCAGACCCGTCACCATTGGTAATATCTGCACGCGCTTCGCAGTGCACACGTTCAAATAGTTCAGCAAGCTCATGTGAACGAATTGCCTCAAGAATGGTTTTGCCGCACACATCTTTTCCAACGCCAAAAAGCTCGCCAAAAGCGCGGTTGATGAGTCGGATTTGGCCCGAATCATCTAGCACGAGTAACCCGGCGGCAACGCTGTTAAGCAGCGCTTCCTGTTGCGCATGCAACTGTGCTTGTGCCTGTTCGTGAAAAGATTTCAGGCGGCTAACTTCAGTGTCGGCACTGCGCTTGTTCTGCTCAAGCCGCTGCCGATACCAAAAATATAGGCCAACTAGTGCAACCAACAAAACAATTGTTAGTACCTGCCACACTATAAAACTCGTGCGCGCGAAAATCACGCAGCAGTTCGCTGATCACAAAGCTGCAAGCTGTTCTTAACCCCGTGAATCTGAGTTTTGCTCAAGTTAACTCCGCACAGCAACCTATCATCAAGCTAAGCGATACATTTCATCTGCGCCTCGTTTTGAATGATGACAAGTTTTCAAGGTACAAAACGGTATCCCACACCTCTGACAGTTTCCAAGTGCTTGGCAGCCGGACCCAGCTTTGCGCGTAACCTACGCATATGCGTGTCTACTGTGCGCGTTTCCATGTCAGGGTTGTACTCCCACACATCACGCAACAACTGTTCACGTGATTGGACACGGCCTGCGCGCTCGACCAAAGCTGTGAGCAACTTGAACTCGGTAGCTGTTAAATCTACACGTTTACCTTGGACGGTGACTTGATGATACGGGACGTCTATCACAAGGTCGCCGTAAGTAAACTTCTCGCGTTTGCCGGGCTGATTCCTGCCGCGTTCGAGCAACTTGCGTACGCGCAACACAAGCTCGCGCGGGCTGAACGGCTTGGTCACATAATCATCCGCGCCAAGCTCAAGGCCAACCACGCGGTCAACCTCGGCAGCCTTGGCAGTAAGCATGATGATGGGAACCCCGGCCGTGGCGGGGTCACGCCTCAGGACTTTGCATACCTCGAATCCGTCCAGCTCGGGTAGCATCACATCCAACACAATCAGGTCCGGCGACTTAGCTCGCGCCTTGCGCAATGCCTCTTCTCCGTCTGGCGCAGTTATGACATCGAACCCGGCCTGTTTGAGGTTGAACTCGATTACCTCAACTGCATCTGGTTCGTCATCTACGACCAGAACTTTGGGTTTCATAAGCCAACAATGAGAACTACGGTCACAGTTTAGGTTTTTAGCTCGCCAATGTGACGGATATCTTGTGCTTCGTACAAATAAATGACTTCTTCGGCGATGTTGGTTGCATGGTCGGCAATGCGCTCCAGACACTTGGCAGCCGTCAGAAGGTGCAATGCGCGCGAGATGGTTTCGGCGTTTTGTTTCATGAGCTGCTCAAGTTCGTGCCGGACCTGTTTATTGAGCAGGTCAACCTCGTGGTCGCGTTGGATCACAGCGCGCGCGGACGCAGGGTCATGATTCACGAACGAATCAAGTGCGGTCTTGAGCATCCCGAGCGCCACACTGGCCATGTCGAGTACAGGCGCAGTGTGCTTAAGTGGGGGCTCTTTGCACAGGTCACGCGCGCGTTTTGCGACCTTAGCAGCTTCGTCACCGACACGCTCGAGGTTTTGCGAAATTTTCATTGCAACTGTGACAAGGCGCAGTTGGCTCGCCAGCGGCGCACGGGCCAGAATTGCAATTGCCATTTCGTCAATCTCGATCTCGAACCTGTCGAGCACAGCGTCATTGTCTTTAACTGCAAGTGCCATCTGTTCGTTGCGAGTCGAGAGGGCTTCAATTGCCTTGCGCACGGCGGTCTCGGCGTGGCTTGCCATTGCAAGCAGCCGCTGTTTCAGCTCGTTAAGCTCGTGCTCGAAGTGTGTTTCCATTTCCGGCTACGTTAAACCGTTGAAATGTTAAACAGTGCTATGCACCATTCAGGGTTTCAATGTCTTAACGGTCTCACATTATCCAAACCTACCGGTCACATAGTCTTCGGTACGTTTGTCTTTCGGGTTTGTAAAGATTTTCGTAGTTGCGTCGTACTCGACCAGCTCGCCCAAATACAAAAACGCAGTGTAATCAGACATACGCGCAGCCTGTTGCATATTGTGCGTTACGATGACGATTGTGAAGTCCTTTTTCAGTTCGCGAATGAGGTCTTCGATCCGCGCTGTGGCAATTGGGTCAAGCGCAGATGCGGGTTCATCCATGAGAATTATCTCGGGCCTGATTGCAATTGCGCGGGCGATGCACAACCGTTGTTGTTGTCCACCCGAAAGGCCGAGCGCGCTTTGATGCAACCTGTCTTTGACCTCGTCCCACAGAGCAGCTTGACGCAACGCCTGTTCAACCGCTGCGTCCAAAGCCGACTTTTTGCGCACGCCCTGTAACCGCAAGCCGTAAGCGACATTGTCGTAGATGGATTTTGCGAATGGATTCGATTTTTGGAACACCATGCCGACCCGCTTGCGCAACTCGATCACGTCAACATCCGGACTATAGATATCGTGCCCACCAATCTTTATTGTGCCTTCGATTCGCACCCCGGGAATAAGATCGTTCATCCGGTTCAGGCAACGCAGGAGGGTTGATTTACCACAGCCAGACGGGCCGATGAAAGCCGTGACGACACGCTCTTTTATCTTCATGGAGATGTTTTTGAGCGCCTGTGCTTTGCCGTAGAAAAGCGAGAGATCCTCGATCTCGATCAAATGTGCGGATGCATCCTGGCCTGTGCCGGTTGACGCCACGATAAGCGGTTTGAGTACAGGTGCAGTCATGGCCTGTGAAAACGGTCGAACACAGGAAACCACGAAATCTGAAATCCCGAATCCGAAACAATTTCGAGTTTCATAACCCCAAAATCCGAACAAAACGCCGGCGCGTGCACCGGCACAACCGGACGAATGCACAAAACCTTTTTCGAGCAGGGTACGTGGCGAAGAAGTCCCGCTGGGACAACCCTCACCCATGACACAAAATGTAACCTACCGGTTGTGCACGCCGGCTCTCGAACCTCGGATTTTGAACTCGTTTTGATTTTCGCCATTTTCGCGTTTCGGGTTTTGTCGTTTAACCTGCCATGCGCATTTTCCTGCGCATCCGGGCGCGAATGAGCACTGCGGTGAAGTTGAGCGCAAAGGTCAACATTAACAACACAAGCACAGTTGCGTACAGGACCGGCCGCGTTTGCTCGATGTTGGGCGATTGTGTCGAAAGCACAAACACGTGATAGCCGAGGTCCATAAATTGATCAGTAAGGCTTTTTGGAAGGTCAGCCATGTAATACGCCACACCTGTAAATAGAATCGGCGCAACTTCGCCTCCTGCGCGACTTACAGCCAAAATCGCGCCTGTTAGAATCCCGGGTAACGCTTGCGGCAGTACCACACGGATGATGGTTTGCAGCTTTGTAGCCCCGAGGGCAAAGCTCCCTTCACGGATGCCGCTCGGTACAGCGCCCAGCGCTTCCTCGGTGGCAACAATTACAACCGGCAGTGTCATGACCGCCAGGGTCAAAGCCGCCCATAATAGCGCCGGTTTACCCCAGACCGGCCCCGGATTTTGCATGATTGCATCCAGATTACGCCCAATGAAATTGATGAAAAAACCAAGCCCAAAAAGGCCGAACACTATCGAAGGCACTCCAGCAAGGTTGTTGACTGCACCGCGAATGACCCGTGTGATAGGGGATGTGGCCGGTGCATATTCTGCCAGGTAAATGGCAGTGATCACCCCTACTGGCACAACAAATATGGTCATGACGATCACACGAATTGTAGTGCCAACAATCATTGGCAACACACCGGTCGCTTCCGGATCGAAGAAATCCTTTTTCGGTATCGTGCTGATAAATCGCCAAGAGACACCCGGCCAACCGTTGATCAAAATATTAAGCAGAATTACCCCCAAAATCGCCAGAATCAACAGCGTTGCAAATCCAGTCAGGCCCGTGAAGAAAACAGATGCAAAGTCGAACCGGGCAGACTTGAACCTGCGCGTTGAGCGTGATGGATTGTCAGCGTGTGTCATTGTTTGCCCTCGAGCCGGCGTTTCAGCCTGTGCATTATTGCGTCGCCGGCCATGTTCGATACAAATGTTATCGCAAACAACAGCGTCCCCAACATGAACAAAACGCGGTAATGATGCCCCCCAGCGACGGCTTCGGCCATTTCTGCTGCGATCGTGGTTGTAATTGCACGCGCTGAATCAAACACGCTCCACGACATTACACTTGCCGAGCAAACCATCATAACAATCATCGTCTCACCTATTGCCCGGCCAAAACCTAGGACCGCAGCGGCAAACACGCCGGGCAACGCTGCAGGCAGGACAATTTGCCATGCGGTTTGCCATTTTGACGCGCCAAGCGCTAGCGCTGCCTGCACGTAGCTTTGCGGCACGCTGCTGAGCGCGTCCTCGGCTATCGAAAACACAATGGGAATGACCGCGAACCCAAGGGCAATGCCTGCAACAAAAGCGTTTAAGCGTGTTTCGTACCCGAAGACCTTCTGGAAAAACGTTGCCATCACGAGCAGCGCAAAAAATCCAACCACAACAGACGGGATGCCCGAAAGCAGTTCAATGGTTGGCTTAACGATCTCACGGATGGTTGGACGCGCAAGTTGCGACACGTAGATTGCCGCGCCCACAGCCAGCGGCACGGCAAACAACAGGCCCACCAGCGTGATTTTCAGGCTCCCAACCACCAACGGAACAATGTTGTATTTTGGAATGTATCCGATCGGTTGCCAGATATAGACAGGTTTATCGTAGCCCGTCCACTGATACGGCAACACCATGTACCGCCACTCAGTGGTGTTCACCCTGGCGTCTTTGTCGTTGCGGATTGATTCAGGTATTTCGTTTTGCGCCTCAAGTCGTACTTCCAATAAAGCCACCATTGTCTCGCGGTCCATGGCGGCGAATTGCTTGCGCGTTAAACCGAGATAGCTTCGGAGTTGCTCGGCACTGTACTTGTCAATATCGCCCGGTTGGATGACGTCCTGCACAAGTGCGCTGTTCATCTGCCCAAGGAAAATTGGCGCCGCCTCGCGCCCGACAAAAACTATGATCAGCAAAATCACAACAACAGCCGAAAGCGAAACGAGCAGAATGGCTTTCTCAGTCAGCCATTCGACTGGGCGCGCCGTGTGCTTGCGATGAATGCCCGCCCAGCCCCGCGCTCGGTTGGATGTGCTGTTGTGGTGCTGCATGCCAGGTCAAATGATAAATCTCAAAACACAAAATCCGAAACAAATTTAAGTCGCCAAAACGCCACCCATATCACCTTTGGCCATGTTTTTTT
>FMSI01004680.1_pt1 | contig 10246 bp, 8 predicted proteins | sample 1504471 | NCBI WGS metagenome assembly FMSI01 (sample SAMEA4475357, study PRJEB15587) | soil metagenome | biome: Soil; feature: Field | place: India | collected 2015-03-11 | depth 0 m
GTTTGCGTTTGAGAAAAGCGCTGAAGTTCAGGCGCAACCTTCCACAAGTCAAGGTTGAAGTTCTCATCGGCTTTGGCCCCAGCCCACAGGGCTTCAGCGCCCGCGCCCAAGGCCACGAAATCGCCGGTGATGATAAGCTCCCCTTCCCTAAAAACTCCGCGGGGTGTGGCGTACCATATCGCCCCTTCCCAGAGGGCCAGGGTCCGCACCGGCTCGCCATAGGCCAGCCAACCACCACCCTGACCATCCCGCAGGATGCGCACCCCATCCGCGGTCGCCACAAAGAGCTCGGGGGAACGAGCCAGCACCGCCAGGATCTCTCCGGATAAAACTTCCTCCCAAGCCCCTCCGCTCAGCCGGAAAAGCCCGGCTGAGGTGCCCAGGAAAAGCCCGCCCGCCCACAGGAGGGCACGCGGCTCCCCGTGGGGAAGTGAAAGGCGCGTCCAGCGCTCAGGCTGGGTGAGCTCAGCAAAAGCGCTCACCAATAGGTCAGCCTCCGTGGCCATGTACACGCGCTCCCCATCCTGGGCAAACGCGAGGACACGTGTTCCCCTGATTCTTTCGACACGGTTTTTGTTCCACTCGCTGGCGAGGAGTCGCGTCCAGCTGCGAACCTTGTCCAAAGCCCCGGGTTCAGCCACATCCACCAGGGTTAGGCCGGAGTCCGTGCCCACAAGGAGCCTGGTGGGCCTGGCCAGGAGGGCCAGGGCGGCCTGGCCAGCCAGGCCCTGCGCGCCCCCGTAATTCACAAAGCGGCCGCTTTGGTACACGGTGATCCCGTTTTGGTGGGCGAAGACCACGGCCTCCCCCTCCGCCAGACGGATGGAGGCAATGGCGTTGATGCGGTTTGCCGCAGGGATGCGCTCGCCGAGGTCCGGCGGAAACACGTTCTCCGAAAAGCCCACCCGCGCAGAGTACCGCCAGGCCCCCAGTTCGCCCTGCCAGGAGAGGGCGAGGATGGAATGGGTGTTGGGCATGGTGCGGGAGGCGGGGGTGGGCGTGCCCACGTCCGCGGCCTGGTACACGCCAATGCTGACCGGTCCCAATTCCAGTGAGGCTCCCAGGAAATAGCGCTCGTATTCCAGGGGAACGCCCAGGGCACCCCGCTGGCGCTCGAAGTCCACGCGCACCACATCCTGCGCGCCCACGCTGCGCAGGAGGGTGAGAAGGCCTGCCTCATAGTCTATGGCGTAGTCCCTGTCCCGAACCAAAAGTTCATCGTTCAGATATACCCGTTCCGAGCCAGGGAGAACGGAAAGGCCCAGGAAATAAACGCCGGAGGTGCGGGCGTACTCAAAGGACACGCGAATGGCTGCGCCTGGCCGGAAGAATTCCGCCGGGAACTCCAGGCGCAATACCCCTTCCGTGGCGTACAGTTTGTAGCCGTACTGCGCCAGTGCTGGATCGTCAAGGTCTCGAAAATCCCCCTCGCCGGGAAGGCGCACGCGCATGGAAACCGCGCGCACGTTCTGCTCGCCCAGGTACAGGAAGCGCCGGCGCTGGGCCTGTGCCAAGGGGTAGACCTCTTCGTCCACGACCAGGGCCGCGAAGCGGGAAAGCCCCGCGAGAAAGGCGGCCTCAAGTTCGCTATCCCAAACGAAGGGATAGCTTTTCTTATCTTTACCGGTGAGGCCGTGCGCGGCGTTGTACAGATCCAAAAGGTCCAAAATGCGATGACGCAGGATCATGTTTGGCTCTTGGCGCAGGAGAAGGGCAAAACCCTCGTCTGGGACCACGAGGTATGCTCCGGAAGGGAGAGACCAACCCGGCTGTTTTTGGACCAGCTCAGCAAGATAACCCAGCCCCCAATCGCTCAGGAACTCCAGGAGCCCAGAATCGCTGAAGCGAAAACTTGGTTTAGAAAAGCTTTCCACGAAGGAAAGCCTCAGTACATAGAACCACAGGCCTTCCACAGAGAGGTGATAAGGGGCAGGAAGCCAGGGTTGTCCAGGATCCTCATAGGCAAAGGTGAGCTCCGCCTGCGCCACTTCGCCGCGGAAGGTGAGGGATTCGGAGAGGCCCTCCAGGCGAGCCACCAGCCCCTGTAAGTTCACGCCCTCACGGCCCAGGGAGACGCGCGCTCCCAGGACGCGCTTGTTGTACACCCCCAAAGCATCGCCTTCGCCGCCCACCACAAAGCGACCAAGCTCGGCGTGCCAAGGCTTTCGGTCCACAATAACGAGGAAGTCCTGGAAACCTGGTCCTAACTGGTCGTTGAAGCTGGCGCGGATGGTGAGGAAGTCCAGGACCGTGCCCTCGATCTGAGCCCAGAGGGACTGGGTCAGGGTGAGGCCGCCGGCCTCCAGTTTCTCCAAGGAGAGAAGGGCGGGATCACCAAAGCCCACGCGCAGTGTCCAGGTCTTCTGGCCTGTGACCTTGAGGGTGAAGCCCTCCTGGCCCGGCGGTTCCTGAGCCCAACCCAGGAGGACGACCGCGGCAAGAACTATAAGGACGCGGATCATGGCCATCGCCACGCTAAGGATACGCGAAAGCCGAGGGGCAAGTGGGCATGATGGAGAAAAGCCCACTCCAGGCGAAAAGATGACCAAAAGAGGCTTCCGCCCAGGGTTAGCCCCGTGGTCCCGAGGCCTATCACCAAGGAGAGCCGACCCAACTCCAAAGCCACCGCGCAGGAATAGCGCGGGAGTGTGAGAAGATCGTGGACTGAGGCGCCCACATGGAGGGGAAGGCCGAACCGGGGCAAGGGCACCACAAACGCCCCGGAAAAATCAAAGGGCCAGGGTTCATCAGGAAAAGGCGGTCTAGACCAAACACCCTTCACGACCCCCCCAAGCCAAAGGGGGCCTTGCCAAAGAAACCCGAAGTCCAGGGCCGCGCCCAGGCCCTGTTCGGGCTGGGCCGAGCGGAGCAGGCGCACTCGCCCGCCCACTCCCAGGCCTCCCTGAGCAAAACCCAGGGAAAAAGCACCTCCTTCCACTCGGTATGAGAGCCCTGGCCCGATCTCCCCGGCATAAAAAAGAAAGGCCTCTGTAGCTACCCGTGGTCCGATGCCCGCCAGGTGGCCAAAATGCCCGGCAGAAAAGGGGGAGGCGTAGGAGGAGATCAATTCCCAACCCTCGCGGAATCCCAAGGCTGCGGGATTGGCAAAAGCGAAAGGCAGGGCGAGTTCCACCCCACACAAGGCAGCGGCCTGGGCAGGCCGCGCCAGGTCAAAGAGAACATCCCCACCCACGGTGGCGGAAAAACCAGCCATCCCGAACACCAAAAGGAAAAGAAAAATCATCGTTGCACCACCACCCGCACCACGGAACTGGACCCCTGATCGGTGACGAGCACGGCAAGATACAGGCCGCTGGCCACCGCATGCCCTTGAGTGGTGCGCAAATCCCAACGGGTCCAGCCCTCTTTGGAATCCAAGGTTTCCCGCCAAAGCAGGCGCCCAAGGAGGTCGTAGATGCGCAGTTCCGCCCATTTCGTGCCCGCGGGGCAGCCGAAGCGAAAGGTGACGCTGGCGCGGGCGGGGTTCTCCAAGGCCGCAAGCCAGGGCGTGGGCGGGCGCGGCGGTGGGCGCAGCGCCGCCCAGGCCCCAGGAAGGTGGAGCTTGCCCCAGCCCCAGGCGGTGTTCGGAACGCTTCCCACCTGGGCATCCAGCCGCGCTCCGGTGCGCAGCGCCTGAAGGATTTCCTCCCGGGCGAGGTTCGGCTGCAAGGATAAAAGCAGGGCACAGGCTCCGGCCACATGCGGCGCAGCCATGCTTGTCCCCGCCAAAACCATGTGCTTCCCGCTGGGGAGGACGTACCAGGAAGAGGGGGAGGCGGCAGAGGAGAGAGCCGAGGCGATCCAGGCCCCGGGCGCGGCAAGCTCCGGCTTGAGCCGGCCGTCGCGGGTGGGACCGCGGGAAGAGAACGGCGCCAAAGCCCCAAGGACATAGCCTTCCGCCCGCCGTTCTCCGGCTTGGGAAAGCCAAGCATTGCGGGTGACGTAAGCCCCGACGGTGATCACGCTCGGCGCGTTCCCAGGTTCAGCGATGGTGCGCTCACCATCGCCTTCCAAAAAGTAGCCCATTTTGGCGCTCTCCACCCAACCGTCGACCCGACCGGGGATGAGGGGGTCGAACATGATCTTCCAGTGGCTATCCCGGGCGGCTCCGCTTAGGGTGAGGAAGATTTGCTGGGGTTCCTGAGCCAGAGGGGAAAAGCTATTGTCGAGCCAGACAAAGCCAGAGGAGGTGGTGGCGGAGCGGTTCTGCCCAGGCATCACGGTCAGAACCTCTCCAGTGGGGGCGCGCACGTGCACCACGAACCGGGTGGGGTTGTCGTACCAAAAGCGCACCACCACGGAAGCGCCAGTGGGTACAAGGGTCCAGGTGGTGGAGGAGCGTATTTCTCCGCCCACGTGGATTTTGCTTTCTCCCTCGTTGCCGGCCGCGCACACGATGAGGGCTTTCTCCCGCTGCGCGAGGCGCTCCACCGAGCGCTCCAGGGGCGAGCGGCCGTCATGGGAGCCGGCATGGCCGCCCAGGGAGATGTTCACCACCGCTGGCCGGGCCAAGTAGCGCGCGGCCTCCAACACGAAGCGTATGCCATCCAGGACGCTGTCCTCATAGAAGTTCGTTTTCACCACCACGAGGTCCGCGCCTGGGGCCACGCCCGGGAACTCTGTGCCGAGACCGCCGGCCGCGATGCCGGCCACGTGGGTGCCGTGGCCCAACTCGTCGGGCGCAAGCGCGAAACCCCGACGCAGGGCGGATTCAAGGTCCCGTTGGGCGTGTGCCCGGCCATACACGCCTTCGCCCGCCTCATCGCCCCAAAACGCTGGGAACCCAGCGTTTCCGGACACCGTCTGATCCCAGTAGAAGAGGATGCGCGATCCCTCGGCAAATCCGTCGCCATCCCGATCAACACGGAAGGCGGGATGCAAAATGTCCACGCCGGAGTCCACGAGCCCCAGGATCACCCCTGGGCCGGTGGTGCTGGGGGTGCCATACCAGAGGGCAAGCGCGCCTATCTCGGGAACCGAGCGGTCCAGAAGGGGTTCGAGGGGCCGGCTGGCCCAGATCCGCACCACCCCAGGGTGCGCGGACACCGCGGGAAGCTGGGAAAGGCGCAAGGAAGCGGTGGCCAGGCCCTCGTAAAAGGAGCGCACGCCAGGGATTTCCTGCCACGCTGTTCCGCGTTGGACCTCCAGGAAAACGGGGATGAGGGGGTCTGGTTCCTCGGCCAAGGGGCCGAGGAGAACAGGGGCGAGTGTGGGCGGAGCCTGGAGGAGGGCGCGCAGGAAGGGGTCGAGTTTCTCTGGGCCGGCGAGGGCCAGGAAAGCCGCGGCGACTAAAAGGAGGAGCAATTTCACGAAGGGGAATTGTACTGGGCCCAGGGTCGGGGGAAAGGGGAGGGTGGGACGTCCGTTTTCTGTCCCCAACAGGCTTGGCAGAGCCGCGAATTCGGCAGCTTACATCATGGTATAATCCATCTCGTACTATGGCGGAAGGGTTCCCCGTGGGCCCGGTGATCCTGGGTTACCTCCTGGAGAGGCCAGCCCATGGGTATGAGCTCCTGACCCGTATCAACAGGGACCTGGGTCGCATCTGGCGTGTGGCTCCCAGCCAGCTTTATGCCACCCTGGATCGCCTGGAGCGCCAGGGCCTCATCCGCGGCGCCCGCGAAGAACAGGAAAACCGCCCTGCCCGCATCCGCTACTCCCTCAACCCCCAAGGACGTGAGCTATTCTGGCGGTGGGTCACCACCCCTGTCCCGCGCCTGCGCCTTCTCCGCACCGAATTCCTCGCCAAGCTGTTCTTCCTTTTGCGCCTGGCGCCCAACCGCGTTCCTTCGGTCCTCACTGCCCAACGCGAGGTGTTGCTGGCCCTGGAGGAAAAAGTACAAGCTGAAGAGCTCCAGGATCCCTTTGGCCAAGCCCTGCGCACCTTCCGCCTGTGCCAGCTCTCTGCGGGGCTGACGTGGATCGACTCCCTGCTCAAAGGAGGTGGGTAATGCTGCGGATTTTGACGATTTTGGTGTTGGGTGTTTTGACCCTCGGGGGGTTCGCCCAAGTGTGGGTGGTGGACCAGGCTGGTCGCGAGGTCCTCGTCCCTCCGGAGCCTCAGCGCATTGCCAGCGCCTTTGGCGTGGCCACGGCTTATCTCTACGCCCTGATTGGCCCGGAAAGGATCGTAGCCGCGCGGTACCTGGGCGTGCCCGACCACCCCCTGTCCCGGGCCCTCATGGCTCAGCTTGACCCAAACTACGAAGCCAAGGCCTTGCCCGGGGAGATCACCGTGGAGGAGATCATCGCGCGGAAGGTTGACCTGGTGGTGGCCGGCCTCAGGCACAAGGACCTCGCCCGCCTGTTGGAGGTCGTGGGCATCCCCACCCTTCTGATCGGGCCGGAGACCTTCGCAGCCGTGCGGGAAGCCACGCAACTCCTTGCCCAGGCCCTGGGTCGCGCCGCCCGCGCTGCCCAGCTTTTGGCGTTCTATGACAGCGTGTTAGAGATGGCAGCGCAGGCCACGGCGTTGATCCCCCTGGAGGCCCGGCCGCGGGTGCTGGTGGTGGGCACGGCGCCCCTGCGGGTCGCCAGCGGGGCCATGTACCAATCGCGTCTGGTGGAGCTGGCCGGGGGCCTGTCCGTGACCCGCGACCTCCCCGGCTTCTGGCAGAACGTGAACATCGAGCAGGTCCTCCTTTGGAACCCGGAGGTGATCTTCATCGTGTCCTATAGCCCGGTGAAGCCGGAGGACCTCCTGGCCAATCCCCTGTGGCAGCCCATCTCGGCCGTGCAAGCTGGCCGCGTCCACAAAATGCCCCAAATCCTGTTCGCCTGGGACACGCCCATCCCGGAGTCGGTCCTGGGGATCCTGTGGATGGCGGCACTCCTGCACCCCGACAAAGTCCAAGTTGATCTCCGTGGCGCGATTCAGACGTTCTATCGGGATTTCTACGGATGCGAACTGAGCTCAGAGGCGTTATCCGCGCTCCTTGGCGAGTAGGGCCCGCCATCCTGTGTGTCCTTTTGGTGGTCCTGCCCTTGCCCATCCTTTTCGCTTCGTTGTTCTTGGGGCGGAAAGGCCTGAGCCCGGGCGTGGTGGTGGGCGCGTTCGTGGGGACCGTTGAACCCACCGTGCGCAAGTTGGTCCTGCACGTGCGGCTTCCCCGGGCCGTGGCCGCGGCCATCGTGGGCGCAGACCTCGCTGTGGCCGGGGCCGCTTTTCAGGGGATTTTCCACAACCCGCTTATGGAATCGCGCATCCTGGGGGTGAGCGCCGGCGCGGGTTTGGGCGCGGCCCTGGCCATGGTCCTCCGCTCCGGGCCAGCCGGCGTCCAATCCCTCGCTTTCGCCGGCGGCCTCTCCGCCGCCTGGTTGGCAGCCTCGTTGGGCGCAGCCTTCGGCGGAGGTCTTCTCGTGCTTGTGCTGTCTGGGATACTTATGAACTCATTTTTCTCTGCCCTGCTGGGTCTCATCAAATACTTCGCCGACCCTTACGTGCAGCTTCCCGGCATCACCTTTTGGCTCATGGGTGGGCTGCCGGCCACCCTGTGGAAGGATGTGATTCCCCTGGCGATCACAAGCGGTGTAGGCCTCGTCCTTCTTTTCCTCCTCAGCTGGAAGCTGAACCTTCTCACCCTAAGCGAGGCGGAGGCCCAGGCTTTGGGTCTTCCCGTGCGGCGGCTGCGTCTTTTCGTGATCGCGCTGGGCACGCTTCTCACCGCAGCCGCCGTTTCCGTGAGCGGAGTAGTGGGTTGGGTTGGCCTCATCGTTCCTCATGCCGCCAGGGCTTTGGTCGGGCCTAACCATGTCCTGCTCATCCCAGCCTCCGCCGGGCTGGGCGCGGCCACCCTCCTCCTTCTGGACAACGTGGCCCGCACCGCCTTCGCCACGGAGATCCCGCTGGACATCCTCACCGGGATCCTTGGTGTTCCCCTGTTCTTCCTCCTTTTCATGCGTCAGGTCAAACGCGGCGGGGGCTGGCGATGAGTCTCCAGGCCCAGGGCCTCAACTACGCTTACGTGCCGGGAACACCCGTCCTGCGGGATGTTTCCTTGACCCTGGAACAGGGCGAGCTCCTGTTCCTTCTTGGCGCAAACGGCAGCGGGAAGACCACCCTTTTGGAATGTTGTGGGGGGTTACGGAGACCGCAGCGGGGGGCGATAGCGCTGGATGGTGTTCCCATTTTTCGCCTTCCTCCCAAGGAGCGGGCCAAAAGGATCGCCTACGTGCCGCAGTTCTCGGAGGCGGTGTTCGCGTTCAGCGTGGAGGAGCTTGTGCTTTTTGGCCGGGCGCCGCACGTGGGGGCCTTGGGCCGGCCGGGTCGGGCTGACAGAAAAAAGGCCCTTCAGGCCCTAGCTCTAGTGGGTCTAGATGGATTAAGGGCTCGAGCAGTGCACGCCCTAAGCGGCGGGGAAAAGCGCCTTGCCCTCATTGCCCGGGCCCTGGCCCAGGAAGCACCCTATTTGCTCCTGGACGAGCCCGATGCCCACTTGGACCCGGCCAATCAGCACAAGGTCCTCTCCGTGGTGCGCAGTCTAGCGCGCCAGGGCCTGGGCGTCCTGGCCACCACCCACAACCCCAACTCCGCCCTGGTATACGGCGGCCGGGTGGTAGTGCTGCAAGCTGGCCGCATCCTGGCCCAGGGCCTGCCCGGTTACGTCCTTCAGCCAGCGCTACTGGAACAGGCTTACGGCATACCTTTTCAGGTGGTGGGTGATGGAACCGGCCCCAAGGCCATCCTGCCCCGCCTGGACGAAAGCCTCACCTAAAGTAGCGATCGATTTCCGCAAGGAACTGACGGGCGCGGTCCTTGGCCACCTCGTTCCAAAACGGCCAGTTCCCGATGGGCGCTTCCAAGACATGCCTGAGCAGGGACTCGAAAAGGGCTCGATCCCTGGCGCGCACCGCGTACTCCTTGGCATAGGCCACGTAGTGGTCAAGATAGGTGGGGTCGATCTCGAGGGCTTTCTCGAAATAGGGCTTGGCTTGGGAGAGCCTTACGCCGAAGAGAATGCCGTAGTCCGAGAGGTTGGCCAAAAGAGCGCCATAAGCCTGATAGGCGGAGCCGGCCATGTAGTCGGGCACTAGCTCCATGGCTCGCTCGTAGATGGCCCGGATCTTGGGAAGGGCGAAGAACGCGGAGAACGGGTTCATTTTGCCAAGGAGCTGGCCCCAGCCGTGCCCGGCCCAAAGAAGCGCCCGCCCATCTGTGCACTGGGCAAGGAACGCCTGGAAGGCATTATTGGAGAGCCTGAGGGCTTGGTCCAACCCCGCGAGGCCCAGGGCCCGGAACGCGTAATCCGCGGCCTTCCGCCAACCCTCGTCCTCAACATCCTCGGGCACGAGCACAGCCCACTCGTACCAATGCTGGGCCAGCCGCACAAGGAGTTCCGTGTTTTCCGGATCCTCAACTAAGGCTTGCTCGTAAAGAGCGATAATTTGCTCGAGGACAGCGATTTGATAGCGACCGGCATAAAGTGTCTCTGCCCGGCCCATCAGGACGGTGGGATCAGCCCAAACCAATGCTGAGGCGCCTGCCACCAGGCTTAGAAGCAACGTGCGCATAGCCCTCCTTTTCATACCCTGTGGCAAAAACTGGTCTTATGCGCCATAGGGAAAACGTAGGAAAAGTGAACCCCGCACCAGCTGGCGTGGGGCTCCGTTGAACACAACCTGGTCCCTGCGAACGTGCCACCGCAAGGCCCTAAAACCGGCGTCCATCAAGTAAAAGCTAAGCCAGGCTTGCTACTCCCACTCGTAATAATGAAGCTCCAGTTCATGCCTGCCTGCGGAGAGCCAAATCTCGATTAGGCCCTCCTCGGCCGGCAGGGCCTCACCTACGCCCCAGTGGTCTAAAACTTTGATGTCGTCCACATACAGGGCAAAACAGTTGTTGGCCGCGACTTTGAGAGGGAGTTCCTGTCTTTGCGCCGAAGACCCCGGGCTCCACCATCCTGTACCAGTGCAGTTCCCAACCACTTGTGCTCTCGCCAACAGCCGTTCCTATGGGAGACACACGTTCCTCCAAGGCCTGCGTTTCAGCCATAAGAGCATCCTGCTTCTCCTCCACAGAGATCAGCGCTTGCACCCGGCTCACAAACCTTTCTTCCGGCTTGGCAGCGCGGTCTTTCAAGGAAGCGATTTCTTCTCCAGCCCGGTAAGCTGTTCCCGCAGCCGAGGCAGTTCTCTTGCGAGTTTCACCTTGTCCAAGCCTATGATGTCGAACCTCATGTACGCCCGACCTCTCCATTCGAAAAAGTGCAGTTCCAGAATATGTTCGCCACCCCCCAGCGTATAACGA
>FMSI01016386.1_pt1 | contig 10240 bp, 12 predicted proteins | sample 1504471 | NCBI WGS metagenome assembly FMSI01 (sample SAMEA4475357, study PRJEB15587) | soil metagenome | biome: Soil; feature: Field | place: India | collected 2015-03-11 | depth 0 m
AGCAAACTGAAATGTATTACCGTAAGAGATTGCTTTCAAGGGTTTACTATTCGGCTTATATCCCTGTGAACAGTAATTTACCAATGAAGGTATCAGAACCACCTTTATTGAGAGAGCATAGGTTGTATCAGGCAGATTTTCTACTAAGATTTTATAAATTTCAAAGCGATGAACTGTTTAACAAAAGGGAGAACTTGGATGAGGTGTTGGACCCAAAACTCAGATGGGCTCTCGATAATATCGACCTTTTTCCATTGGATATAAATAAAGCTGATTATATGCAACTAATCAGGGTGCCTGGTATAGGTCCAAAATCGGCGAAAAAGATTATTCATGCACGAAAGTTTGGTTATTTAGACTGGGAGCATCTCAAAAAGATGGGGATACCCCTTAAAAAAGCTCAGTACTTCATAATTTTGAATGGAAAAACTATAAAAAAGACACCTCAGGAACTTATTGAAAGGGAGATTTTGAAGTTTCACAGAGAGCATTCGCCATTAGTTCAATTGCTTGGTATTGAATAATGTATCAAGTTGTCTACGATGGTACTTTTGATGGATTTTTGACTGTATATGCTCATTATAGAGAAGGATTAGAGATAGAGAGTATCGTCAATAAGAGAATTAATCCTACCTATCAACCATCTATTTTTTCGATGGAGATAGAGGCTGATGATAGTAAAGCTGTACAGACAATAAACATTATCAAAAGTAAATGTGCAGAACTATTCCAGAAAGTGTACTTTGCTTATCTCTGTGATAGTTTCAATATCGAACTTACCATTTTTAGGTATATCGATCTTGAGGGTGGTTGGGAAGATTTAAGAAACGATATTGTGATTGAGATTGAAAAGAGAATTCACAATCTTTTTTCTGAAAGGCACAAGCTTTTCGGTTTTTTGAGATTTTCTGAACTGGAAGATGGAACATTTGTAGCATTTATTTCACCCAAAAATAATCTTCTGCCCATAATTGGTGGTCATTTTAGGAAGAGGTTTGGAAATCAAAAATGGATAATTGTAGATAAGATCAGAAAAAATCTACTTTTTTACGATGGGAACTCCCTTACTTTTGGAGAACTTGAAGGGATGGATGAATTAAGATACTCTGACAAAGAGATGCTTATTAGGCAAAGCTGGAAAAAGTTTTTCGACAGTATTGCAATAAAGGAGAGGATAAGTTATGAAAGACAGAGGAACAAGGTCCCTTTATGGGTGAGGGAAAATATGGTGGAGTTTGATCAGAGCTCCTGAATGGTTTTATTGTGTTAGATATTCTCGGTACCGATTGAGCAATTTTGATAGTTCTATGAGATTTAGTTCTGGTGTTCGATGCTCAATGAATCGAGCACCTGAATAGTTTTATTGTGTTAGTTAGTCTCGGTACCGTTTGAGCAATCTCGACAGTTCTATATGATTTAATTCAGGTGCTCGATGAACCAAGCACCTGTATGAGTTTATTATATTATTGGTTTCTGAATAATGCATACAATCTTTACAGTTCCATGTGGTTTATTCAGGTGCTCGATGAACTTCTTGAAATCTTGCTACTCTTAGTATATGGTGTTGTATGATAAAGTTTCTTTTAATTTTTCAGGAATCGCTTAAATCTGTACTATCCTATAGACTCAGAAGTTTTCTTTCTGTGATGAGTATTGCCTTAGGTATTGTTGGTGTCACTGTTGTGGTGGGTGCTGTAAATGGTGCCTATCAAAAGGCAGGGCAGATTTTGGCAATGTTCGGTCCTGACTCTGTGCTTGTTTTCGGAGGAACCCAAAAAAATCAGGCTACAGGCTTTAGGACAAAGACTCTTACTTTTGACGATCTTTATGCCGTAAGAGATGCCTTTCCTACCGCTTATATTTTAGTTCCAATGAGTGCGAGGAATGATATCAAGGTGAGCTACAAAGGTAATCATGTAAGAACTTTTGTGGCTGGGTCTACGGAAGGGTACAGTAAATCGTGGAGTTGGGATGTATACGAAGGTTCTGATTTTACCAAAGAGGATGTGGATAAGGCTGTGAGGAAATGTTTGCTTGGCAGCTATGTCAGGGATCAGCTTTTCATCAATGAGGACCCGATAGGTAAATATATATACATCAATGATTTTGCCTGTCAGGTGTCAGGTGTGCTGGAGGAGAGGGGAATATCGAATTTTGGTGTAAATATAAACGACAGGGTAATCATACCTATAACTGTTTTGAGTAAATTTATTACAAAAGAATATAAGTATATCACAGCTATGCGGATAAGATTTGAAGATGTGGAAAATCTCAACAACAGAATTGAGGAATTAAGGCAGTTTTTAAGATATAGGCATAATTTGGGTGATGGAAAAGAGGATGATTTTTCGATTGTGGGGCCTGGGGATATTTTAAAGTTTTTTGTGGCGATAGGTGGTGCTTTGATAGCATTCCTTACAATTATTACCCTTATCACTGTTTCTGTGGGTGGGTTTGTGATGGCTAACCTATTTCTGATTTCGGTAACGGAAAGGATCAAAGAGATAGGTATTAGAAGAGCGTTAGGAGCGACAAAAAGGGATATATTTTTGCAGTTTATATTCGAATTTTTCATTATTACTCTTATGGGGGCAATTGTAGGATTTTTAATAGGGTCGCTGATGGCGAAGATCATTTCCAGTTTCAAGGTGTTTGATGTGGTTATCTCTCTAAATATCTTCTTCATATCGATAGTTATTTCTGGATTTTTAGCCCTCATCTTTGGTGTGGCACCTGCTAAAAAGGCATCGGAAGTTAATCCTATTATGGCGATTAGGAGTTGATTTTGAAAAGATTGATGGTGTATCTTCGAATTGTTCACGGTGTGTTTAGTTCATTCAAGGTGAGAACTGCCTTGGCAGTTTTCGGTGTACTATTGGGGGCATTATCCCTTGTGCTGGTCAATAATATATCTCAATCCCTTAAAACTAAGGTGGAATTGGAGGTAAAAAAGTTCGGTGAAAATACCATTACAGTATCTGCAGGTAGATTGTCGAGACATGGCAAGGGTGGTTTTTTTGAAAAAGCTAAAACGATGAAATTAAGAGATGCCGAGATGATAAAAAGTAATGTTTCTGGGGTTCTTCTCGTTTCACCCTATATGAAAAGGGGTGGTGTTTTGAGGTATAGGTTAAACAATGTTAGTTCATCGATTTTGGGTGTGTATGATAATTATTTCAGTTTGAAAAAGTTAAACACAACTGAAGGGGGATTTTTTCAAGGACAGGATGTAGAGCAGATGAACAAGGTTTGTGTATTAGGTAGTGAAGTTAAAGAGAAACTCTTTGGCAAAGAGGAGGCAGTTGGGAAGACAGTTTTGATATACAGAGCACCTTTCAAGGTTGTAGGTGTTTTAGAGCAGAAGGGTTCTGATTTAAATGGCACAAATTTGGATGATATGGTGTATATACCACTTACAACATTTATGAGAAGAGCTACAAATGTGGACTTTATAGATGGGATGGAAGTTGTGATTGATGATTGGAACAACTTTGAGAATATAAAAAGTAATATCACAAAGATATTACGAGAAAATCACAAACTTTATGGTGACGCTAAGGATGATTTTACGATTATAAATCCAGTGGATGCACTTCAAATACAGAATCAAACGGTGGGAATAGTGAGGTTTTTAGGGCTTATAACTGCTGGAATTTCTTATCTCATTGGAGGTCTTGGTATATTTTCGATCATGATCCTTTCGGTGAGTCTCAGGAGGACAGAGGTCGGCATCAGAAGAGCAGTGGGGGCAAGAAAAAGGGATATTTTCAGACAATTTCTTTTGGAATCGGGGATTGTGGGGCTTATAGGAAGTGTAATTGGTATCATTTTGGGTGTAGTTATAAGCATAATTGTTTTCAAAGTTGCGGAACTGCCGGTGGTTATTTCTCTGATGGGGCTTATTATTTCTACACTTATGTCTTTTTTTGTGGGGATGATATCAGGGATCTATCCCGCTTATACAGCTTCTAAGACAGATCCCATAAATGCTCTGAGGAGTTTATAAACACCAGTAGAGTATATCTTCTTTTGGTTGATCTGAAAAGACCCCTTTTACATCGATGATAACCGGTCTATTTGGCATCAGTTTTTTGATATTGTCGATTCCCATTTCCAAAAACTCTCTGTGCTTTACGGCTACTATTACCGCGTCGTAGGGTTTGAATTGTTCATAATTCTCAATAAGTTCTAAATTGTACTCATGCATTACCTCATCTTTATAAGCCTTCGGGTCGTAAAGAAATGTTTGTATGCCAAACTCCTTTAATTCTTTAATGATATCCACCACCTTTGTGTTTCTTATATCACTGATATTCTCTTTGAAGGTAAGTCCCATGATGAGCACTTTTGAGTCTTTTACAGCTTTGCCAGCTTTTATAAGTTTTTTTACAGTTTTTTCAGCTACAAATTTCCCCATATTATCGTTTATTCGCCTTCCTGATAGGATTACTTCGGGATGATGCCCAAGCGCTTGAGCTTTAAATGTGAGATAGTAAGGATCCACACCTATGCAATGCCCACCCACAAGCCCAGGTTCAAACTTTAGAAAGTTCCATTTTGTGGAGGCTGCATCTAAAACATCTTTTGTAGATATACCGATTTTGTCGAAGATGAGTGCAAGTTCATTCATGAGTGCAATGTTTATATCCCTTTGGGTATTTTCGATGACTTTTGCAGCTTCTGCTACCTTAATCGATGGTGCTTTGTGTATTCCTGCGGTGATTACCTCTCCGTATAATGCAGATAAAAATTCTAATGTTTCTGGGGTATCTCCTGACACTACTTTTAGAATCTTATCTATTGTGTGAAGCTTATCTCCTGGATTAACTCTCTCAGGAGAATAGCCTACATTAAAATCTTTTTTCCACTTAAGCCTACTTTCCTTTTCGAGAACAGGGATACACTCCTCTTCTGTAAGTCCGGGATAAACAGTGGACTCATACACAACGATAGAACCTTTTTTCATATATCTTCCAACAGTTTTGCTTGCAGATAACACAGGTCTTAGATCAGGGATATTATACTGATCCACAGGGGTCGGAACGGTAACAATGATGACCTTTGCTTTTGAAATCGCTTCGGGGTTGTCGGTAAAATCTATCTTACATTTTTTAAGAGTATCTGTATCTACCTCTTTTGTTCTGTCGTAACCGTTTTTTAGTTCATCTATTCGTGTTTTATTTATGTCAAAACCTATTACATTGTATTTTCTGTCAAATACTTCGGCAAGGGGCAAACCAACATAACCCAATCCGATTATAGCAATGTAATTATCTGCACCTTTAAAAAAAGACTCAATCTTATACATACCCACCTCAACCATTTATTATTCTAATTATTAAAGCCACGATTACACCTGTAATGATACCATCAATGAATGCCCAGATGATCCCTTTCATGATCCCCTTCAGGTTATCTGGGTCGAAACCTTTGTAAACAGTTTTAATTAAATGTACAAAGTTTATCAACCGATTTTTTTTATAAAGTAGCACAATTATGAGAAAAATAAATGAATTTATAAATCCGAAAGAGAGGATAAGTTTATTATAAAAATCTAATTGCATCTGCCAAGATAATCCAGCATTTTTTTGTAATATCTGTATGAATCCTCTTTTGTGCATCCATGCTTGCCAAGCTGGGCATCAGTTTTGTTTGTGCCGTGAAAATCGCTACCGATGCTGATTAAAAAGTCGAACTTTTCTGCGATAGAAAGGTATTTTTGGGCATCTTTAGATGAGTGAAGTGAGCAAAATGCTTCGATACCATCGACACCTATCTCTTTCATTCTGCTAAAGAATTCAAGTTCATTCTCAAGAGTGAGGGTGATGGGGTGTGCTATGATACTGATGCCACCTGATGATTTTATAAGGGAGACGGAGTCTTCGATGGATAATCTTTTTTTAGGAGCATACAGGGGCTTCCCTTTGCCTAAGTATTTCTCAAAAGCCTCATCGATGCTTTTTACTAAGCCCTCTCTTACCATAAATTTTGCTATGTGGGGTCTACCTAATTCTCCATAGTTTTCATCTGTGATATCTCGAGGTCTTACCTCTTTACCCAGAAGATTAGTGAGATTTTTTAAGAGGATTTCGTTTCTCTCTCTTCTGTACTGTTGGAGCTTAAGAAGAGTTTCTTTGAGATTTTTGTCGTTGTGATTCACGAATAGTCCAACGAGATGAAAAGTGCCATTATCCCAGTCGACACTAATCTCCAATCCAGAAACTTTGTGTATATTAGAAGGTGTATTCAAAAATGGTTCAATACCATCAATGGTATCGTGATCTGTAAGGGCAAGAACCTCTATACCAATTTCTTCTGCATTTTTTATGAGCTCTTCTAATGTCAAAGTGCCATCCGAATATCTCGAATGACAGTGGAGATCCACCATTATTTTTCTCCTTGATTATAAATTTTTTTTAAATATAATAAGTTTCATGGGTAGTATACAGTTTACACTATATAAAATTTTTGTCAATGCCATAGGCTTGGGTGTTTCTGCTTTCATTTTTAAGCATGTTAGGGTCGAATCCTTTTGGGCTTTGCTCGTGGCGGGGTTGGTTTTGTCGATAATGAATGTGTTTGTTAAACCTTTTCTTGTACTCATCACACTACCTTTTCATGTTTTGACATTAGGGTTATTTTATTTCGTGATAAATGCTATTATAATTCTTCTGGTTTCCGCTTTAGTAGAAGGTTTTTTTGTAGATGGATTGTGGACCGCAATTGGTGTGAGCCTCATTGTGAGTGTGATAAATCTATTTTTTGATATGTTTTACGGTAAACCAAAGATAAGTGTGAAGATAAGCAGGTTTTAACTTATGGGAATAGATGCAAAAGAGATCAAAGATGATTTGGATAGGTTTGATAATTTGATAAAAATGATAAACTTCGACTATGAGAGGTTTTTCGCTCGAGTTTTGAAGCATCCACCCATTGTATACGAAAGGGAAGCGAACAAGATCATAGCAAAATACAATCTCAATCAGATCACAAATACCACATTGAGATTCAGATTCAACAATTTAGTTGCAAAATATCTAACATTCAAAGACAAATGGAACAAGAAGATGCTCGAATTTGAAGGTGTTAAGAAAAATGTTGCCGAAATTAAGAAAACATTTGATGAGATCCTAAATGTTGAAGATAATAAACCATTTTTTGCTGAACAGTTGGATAAATTGCCTAAAAATATCAACAGAGAAAAGATAGAATCCCTCATTATGTCAAAAATAGATGAATACAAGCAGAAAGGTTTTACCGAAATAGATGTGAAGATCGATATTGAAGATGGTAAACCGAAATTAAGGATAAGGCCAGTGAAATGAGATACTACAAAATTCAATTTTACGATGCTAAAAAAGAGATATTTACATTGAAGGCGAAATCTGTATCCCCCACTTCGTTTTTGGGATTGATAGAGATATCTGAAATTATTCACAAAGAGGAGTCAAACTTACTTATAACTCCAGATGATGATAAAAGTAGATTAGAATTCAAAAATGTTTCAAAAACATACATACCGATTGGACACATTATTAGAATCGACGAAATTGTGGAGGAGGAAGAGAAACCTCTTCTAAGAATAGTAAAAGATAAAGATGAATAAACTCTCGAAGTATATCTTAAAAGAGATATTTCCAATTTTTCTGCTATCGAATCTATTTTTTGTTTTCATACTACTCCTCGATAAGGTTGTGGACCTGACTGATCTAATATTTTCCAAAAATGTACCATCGATAATTATCATAGAAACTTTTATTTTCTATTTAACATCATTTTTGATGGTGACGATCCCAACATCGGCCCTTTTAGCTGTGATGACAGCACATAATAGATTATCCTCTGATGCAGAACTTGTAGTGATGAAGTCTTTGGGGTTATCCCCTTTTAATTTGTTGAAACCAACACTTTTTTTTGGGATTGTTGCTACTATTATTGCATTTCTGACATCATTTTATCTTTTACCTTATGGAAATAAGCTGGCTATTTATAATTTAAAGAGGGTCTTGGATTATGTTTCTCTGAATGATATAAGGGAGAATGAGTTTTATAAAGAGATACCAGGGATCACGATCTATGTAAAAAAGAAGCTCAATGAAGATGAATTCTCCCAGATAACCATCATAGATGAGAAAGGTGGAAACCTTATCACTGCATCTGCTGCAAAAGGGGAACAAAAATATGGTGCTGTGGTGTTTGACCTCAAAAAAGGTTCTATCATACAGGGTAAAGGTGATAAGTATGCTAAAATAGATTTCGATAGGTTCTATTTTGTGTACAATGTGGAGTCGAATTTGAATAGGGATATAAAATCAGAGAGATTCATGTTTATGGATGAGCTTTTGAGTAAGTTGAATGAGGGGAAAATATACAAGTTTGAGCTTTCAAAAAGGATTGCTTTACCCTTTTCCACAATAATAATGGCTATTTTAGGGTTAAACATGGGGGTATTTTTTCATAGGGCAAATAGATCTATAAATTGGATTATTGCATTGGGAGTGATTTTTTCTTACAATATGATTATGTTTATGTCAGAAAATCTCATTGTGAAGATCGATCCATACTTTGCTCCTTGGATAGCGAATATAATTTTTGCTTTTTTGGCATTTGTTAGGATAAGTAGGGTACTAAAATGAATAGGTTTCAGTTTTATTTTTCTAAGATTTTGTTAAAAAATTTCATAATTGTACAATCATTTGTATATATTATTTACATGTTTTTTATGTTTTTTACTCAGTCCAAGTTTATTTCCCGATATGGTGCATCCTTCAAAGATATATTGATCTACGATATCATCAAATCACCTGTTTTCATATCCCAAACTTTACCGGTAAGTTTTATCGTAGCTGTTGTGTTGACATTCATAATTCTGATAAGAACAAGTGAAATCACTGCGTATGTGAGTATTGGCGGAAGTCTTTTGTCACTTTTAAAGGTTATCATCGGTTTTGCTATTTGTGTATCCATTATTCTTTTTTTTCTTACAGAATTTGTCGTTCCAAAAACTCAGATAAAGAGCAACGACTACAAAGCAAAGTACATAGAAAAAAGGGAAGAGGTGAGGGTGACATCATTGTACAACCTTTGGTTTAAGGATAAAAATACCTTTATAAATATCGGTACAATAGATATTATTAACAAAAAGCTCTTCGATGTGAGGTTTATAGATATTTCTGATGATGGGGGGATTGCTTCTGTAAAGTATATATCTCAAGCTGATTATGTGGAGGGGAAAAAATGGTTGTTGAAAGATTATAAAGAGGTAGATACATCTGATGTGCCGAAGATCATGAAGATGTCTTCTAATATAACAATGGATAACGACCTTTTTACAAGGGTAGTGGATGTAACAATATCTTCATCACCAAAAGAACTTACTTTTTCCCAACTAAAGAGAGTTGTTAAGTTTTACAGGTCAAAGGGTTTAAGTTATACGAAGCATATGGGGTATTTCTACAATAAGGTTGCCAATATCTTAAATGTAGTTCTTTTGGTATTTGTGATTTTGCCTTTTTTAATTGATCTTTCGAGGAGTTTTTCTTATGTAAGGGCTGCAAGTAATGGGATTTTGATAATATTTTCGTTTTTTATTCTGCAATCTACTTTTTTCTCGTTGGGTAAATCTGGGATTTTGCCGCCATTTTGGTCTAATTTTTTAGTTTATTTGATATTTTTAATTGTAGGTATATACGGATACTATTCAAAAAGGAAACTCTTTTATCTTACCTAAAGAGGGATGGATATACCATCCCAACCGATTTGATTAATCCCTTACAACGAAAACTGACTTTTTGGATCTTCTTACAACTTTTTCTGTAGTGCTTCCGAAGAATACATCTTCAAAGAATGTTTTTGTGTGAGATGCAATGACTATGAGATCCACGCCAAATTCCTCTTCTGCTTTTAATATTTCGTTATAAGCCACACCCTCTTTTACACAGGTGGTTATCTTGATATTAGGTTTGGAGTATTTTGATATCTGCTTGTTAAAACTTTCCTCAATATCTTTCATCGTTGCTTCGTTTAATTCTTTGATTACTTCTTCGGATAGGTACTGTTCGATTATTGCTACATCTACCATTTTTACATGAAGAAGTATGATCTCAGCATTGAATGCCTCGGCAATATCCACAGCTTTTTTCAAGGCTTTGTCTGATGCTTCTGAGAAATCTGTTGGAACTAATATTTTGTTTACATTAAACATATTTTCCTCCTACGTTTTTTTATGATATATATTGCA
>FMSI01025718.1_pt1 | contig 10222 bp, 10 predicted proteins | sample 1504471 | NCBI WGS metagenome assembly FMSI01 (sample SAMEA4475357, study PRJEB15587) | soil metagenome | biome: Soil; feature: Field | place: India | collected 2015-03-11 | depth 0 m
GCAGGCGAAGAGTTTTCGTGTGACGGCTCAAAGTACGCAACCGTTGAAGACGGTTGGATGGGCATAGCGTTCATTCAGACATGCCTTAAGAGCAGTGCAAATAAAGGTGCCTGGACACCTATGCCGAAGAAGATTTGACCTGCTCGAAGCGTATTTGGCTGGGAAAAACTTACACCGCTGAGCCGCCCTGGCGCAGAGGACGAGTAGTCCTTTCGGTGAAGAGGCGATGGGGTAATTTGTCACGGGTGACCCCGAATCAAAAACGTTTCTTCTTCTCGCTTTGTGCCAAGCTCAAGCGGGTTTCGAGCCATTTGCCGGCTGAGTAGGATAGCCGCAGGGACACACGGGTTCTGGCTATACGTATTCTGCAGTAAGGCTTCATCAGCGTGGTGACCGCGTTTTACGTTGTTTAGGCCGCACAGAAGTCATAAGGCGGAAAGGTGCCCGTTTTTGATGAAAAAAAGAACCGGAGTTTTTATGAAACAAATTTCATGCGTGCCGTGTTTTTTAAATGTGCAAACAAGCTTAACAATGATTGCGGGAAGAACCGACGTACGCAGATTTAAAACTGCAAGCCCGGCCACAAAAATCCGGGCGCTTGATTTTTGTATTGGCAGAGATGGAATTGCCGAAACGCAAAGTGCAACGGGCGTTGCCCTCAACCAAGTTGCACTCCGTAAACAGGGTGCAGCATTTGCCACAAAATACAATGGACGCAGTCTGTGGATACAATTGCCGGGGGATCATGGGTTTGAAAAGATCTTGCTGGGGGCGCTCGTGTTGGCGGCAGGCGCAGCAATTGCTTACGGTCTGTGGAGCATGTTGGATTATGTGCAGAACTGGTCAGTCATTAATGCGTGGGTTGCGCGTATCATTTCAAGTTGATCGAGCATGCGGCGGTCCAATCACGTGTCGGCTAAAGCGGTGTTGCCCGGTGGTGGTCGGAACGCCTACGATGTGGCGCGCGTGCTTGTGCATGATAAATGACAGATACCGAACAATTCGAGGCGTTCATGCGGCGTTATCAGGACATGGTTTACAGCACCTGCATGCGGCTTTTGGCGAATGAAACCGAAGCGCAGGACATTGCGCAGGATGTGTTTGTCAAGGCATTTGAGCGATTTGATGCGTTGCGCGACAGTCCAACCGCAGGCGGCTGGTTAAAGACTGTGGCAACAAATTTGTGCATCAACCATCTGACGCGATACCGTCGGCGTAGGCTGTCGTTTTCTGAGCTTTCAACTGCGGAACAACAAGAACCCGAGGATCACAACATCGAGTTTGCTGCACCGGACGATGTGGCAGAAACAACAGCACGCGCTGATCAATATGCGTTGGTCGAACAGACTCTTCAAAAATTGCCCGACGCACAGCGTGTGCCACTTGTATTGTTTCATTTGGAAGGGCTCAGTTACGAGGAAATTGCGGCTAAACTCAACGTTTCGGTTGGAAAGGTCAAGACCGACATCTTTCGGGCGCGCCAAGCACTGCGCCGTAAGTTACGACTGAAATATGGTGACGCATGAGCACACCAACACCACAGATGGACAATAACAACGACACACAGCTCGAGGCTGCGGTTGACCGTTTGCTAAGGGGGCTGCCGCCGTTGCGCGCGCCAGAGACACTTATCCCGCGTGTTATGGCGGCGGTCATGCCGGCGGCGCGCTTGCATTGGTACCGGCGCCCGTGGCAGACATGGCCAGTTGCGCTCCAGCTGGGTTCACTGGCAGTGGCACTTGCATTTTGCGCGGGTTTATCCATCGGCATTGAGGAGTTTGTTCACGCGCTACGTTGGACCTATGTTGCAGCGCAGGTCAACAGTATGCTCGGTGTGCTGTCGGCGGTTTATCAAGCTATAAGTACGCTTGCCGACGCCTTTTCCTTGGTTTTGCGACGGGTTAGCACAGGCTGGCTAGTTGCTTGCGGCGCGCTCGCACTGCTCAGCTATGGTGCATGCGTGGGGTTGGGAACAATCTTCGCGCGCCTTGCCTGGGTGCGGAATCCACAAAAACTAGACGAACCATGAAAACAAAGCGTTCAAGTCATCGAGCCGTCACTTGGCCAGTTGTGTTTGCATGTGTAATCTGGCTTAGCGACGATTTAACTTTTGCGGTGGCAACGGGCAACGAGACGGGTGCGGGTGAGCAAACTACTCAGGTACAGATCAACGACGTTGACACGCTGACGCAGCCAACCGCTGAAACAAACCGAGCGCTGTATTTCCGGGGACCCGGCGCACGCAATCGTGAAGCTATTGTTGTGTTGGGGCGGGATGTGATGCTCAAAGGAGAGGAATCAGCAGAGGCAGTTGTTGTAATTGGCGGTTCGGCGATGCTGACCGGTAAAGTGCATGAGGCTGTTGTTGCAATTGGCGGCGACGTAATCGTACAAGGAGAGGTTGGTGAGGCCGTAGTAGCCATTCTAGGCAATGTGGAGTTGGGCACCAATGCGAGCGTGGCTAAGAACGTAGTCGCGGTCATTGGAAATGTGAACGTCGGCAACCGGGCTATTGTCGGGGGTGAGATAGTGGCAGTGGGCGGTAAGCTGGACATTGCCGATGGCGCGCAAATTCACGGTCCGATTCAAGAGGTAGATTTCAGCAAAGTGGGTTTGCCAAACCTTGTGTGGCTGCAGACGTGGGTGAAACAGTGTGTATTCAAGCTACGACCGTTGGCGCTGCAGGTTGGCTGGGTATGGGTCATTTGGGGGATGTTTCTGCTGCTGTATCTTCTTGTTGCGGTTGCGTTTCCGCGGCCAGTGGCTGCGTGTGTGGAAGAGCTGATGCACCGGCCCGCCACAACTTTTGCGATCGGCCTGCTCACAAAGCTGTTGTTGCCATTTGTATTGTTTCTTCTGCTGGTGACCGGCATTGGCGTGTTTGTGATCCCGTTTATTTGGATTGCGCTAATGTTGGCAGGTATTGTTGGCAAGGTCGCTTTGCTCGAATACTTTGGCAAACAACTCGGACGCGGCACCGGGCTGGCTGTGCTGGGAAAGCCCGTCCTCGCATTGTTGGTAGGAGCAATAATTATCACGTTGTTATACATGGTCCCCATCTTGGGCTTGATCATGTTTGGGTTAACTGGCATGTGGGCGCTCGGGGCGGCCATTCTGGCCATGGTTAGCGGACTGCGCCGCGAAACGGCGCCGCGCCAGGCTTGGCTAGCGGCGCCGGCTGTACCGTATCCACCGCATACTGCGGCCGGTGTACAAGCAGCAGAAATGGCGGGTGTGCACCCCGGTCAACCTGCTGCACCCGCTGTTGCGGGACCGGTACAATTTCAGCCGGCACAGACCCAACCAGGTACAGTCGCGCCTGGTGTTCCATCTGTTTGGCCGCCAGCGGGGCAAACCGCGCAAGCTGTTATCGAGCCGGCTCAGGCAGCTGTACCCGAGGCATTTCAGTACCCGCGCGCCGGTTTTTGGGAACGGCTTGGTGCGGCCTTGCTCGACGTTGTGTTAGTTGGCGTAATCAGTGGAATCGCAGGCGCGGGGATGTTTTGGTGGCTGATAGCACTTGCGTACTTTGCGGGTATGTGGACGTGGCGCGGCACGACAATCGGGGGCGTGTTGCTGAATCTGAAGGTTGTACGGTTCGACGGCAAACCTGTGACGTTTCCCGTTGCGCTTGTGCGGGCTTTGGCAGGTGCATTTTCGGTGATTGTATTTTGCCTGGGTTTTCTATGGATTGCGTGGGATCGCGAAAAACAAGCCTGGCACGATAAGATAGTGGGCACAGTTGTTGTGCGGTTGCCACGCAGCCAGCCGCTGCTGAGTGTCTAAGCCCGGGGTGGCTCGCCATTTTTGTCGGGCCGGATGCGCTGGCCGAGCTTTTGTCGCTCGCGAAGGTGTGTATGCACGTCTAGTGCGATTTTGAGCAGCACAAGCAGAACAAGGCCAACTGCAGGCGAGCCAAGTGCAGCCATCAAAAAGCCGCTTCCTAGAATGGTAAGATGCAACACCACAATACGACTGTATGGTTGATGCATCAGAATCGAGAGTGCAGCGTGTCGGTACTCGCCGAGCCAGAGGTAATTGTAGGCAAACGAAAAACCATGGCTTATTGCCAGTCCCAAAATTGCCCAACTCAGACGGTTTTCGATCGCCATGTGCACGATTGCTTGTGTGTCCGGAAACGGGGCGCCTTGCCGAAACCCGCCCCCGAACAGCCCGATTACAAATACGCCATGGATAAGTGTGAACATGCCATAGTGAAAACAGAAGAACGGCACCATAAAAAGCTTTGCTGCCCATCCCAATGACTGTTGCGGCGCAGCGCATAACATCTTCAGCGCGTTAAACGCGCCAATTATCACGTTTTCGAACCAAAACAGAAAAAGAAGGGGAAACACTTCCCATCTAAACCATACAACGCCAAGTACAGGCACCAGGTTTGCCAAGATGAGCACCAATACCGAGGGCCGTAATAACTTTGCTCGGTACACGCTGGACCCGATAGAATTTTGTGTCATTTCGAGCCGAGCAATAGCTTGCACTCGACAATTGTGCAACTCAAAACGCCGGCCGTTTAATGCGCTGGTACGGCAAAAACAATAAACCACTGACATTTAACTGTTGAATTTACTGGCCTGCCGGAGCTTAGAGCACCGGCAAATATCGGAAGCTGCAGTCAGTGGCAGCCTTATAGCATTTTCACTTTGTATCTACAGTGGGCTGTCTGCTGCGCACGAAATAGTGCGCACGTAGGTTGGGCGCTGGCTTTTGGCAATGGTCAAAGTCGCAAACTGCGGCTGGTAAGAGATGTCTGAGGATGGCGTCTTGCATTTTCATGGCTCGCACTACGTTTTGGCCGGTCGAGTGCGGGTTTCGTTCGTGTAGCGTAGGTTCGGGCTATAGTTGCATGTTGATGTTTTGATTTTTCAAAGCAGTGGTGGCACGTATCTTGACTGACGTGATTTGCACGGATGAACAACTGAGCAAACTTGTGGACGAGCTACGTGCTGCGCAGTGGGTGGCGCTTGACACCGAAGCCGACAGTTTGCATGCGTACCCGGAAAAACTTTGTTTACTCCAAATTTGCACCGCGGCCGGCGCCTGGCTAGTTGACCCGCTGAGCAATCTTGAACTTGAAAAGTTGCTGCAGGTACTGCGCAAGCACGAGTTGATAATGCATGGTGCAGATTATGACCTGCGCCTGTTACGCAAACATAAACAGTTTGTACCCGATCGCGTGTTCGACACGATGCTGGCGGCGCGGTTGCTCGGGCACAGGACCTTCGGCCTTGCAGCCCTCGCGAGGCATTACCTCGGAATTACACTTGAGAAAGGTCCGCAAAAGGCGAACTGGGCGAAACGCCCGCTCACCCAAAGGATGGAACGATACGCCCTTAGCGATGTCCAACACCTCAAACCGCTTTCAGACAAGCTAAAACACGAGTTGGAACTCAAAGGCCGGCTTGGTTGGTTGGAGGAGTCATGCGCACGCTTGATCGCGGATTGCACGCGTCCAAACTCGACAAACCCAGACTCAGCGTGGCGGATCAAAGGCAGTGCCCGTCTCAACAGGCGCGGGCTTGCGGTACTGCGCGAGCTTTGGCACTGGCGCGAAAAAGAGGCCTTGGAAGCCAACAGACCGCCCTATTTCATCCTGAGCCATGAATTGCTAATTGAGATCGCTGCTGCGGCAGCGGACTTGCGTCGCGTTCAGCGTCTCGTCCCGAGCCGATTTTCATACCGCCGCAGAAATGCTTTGCTCAAGGCTGTCCAACGCGCCCTGGCGCTGCCTCCTGAACAACAACCCGAACAGGTGCAGCGTGGCTCAATTGCACTGAACGGACACGAACGCGCCAGATTCGAGGAATTAAAACGGCGGCGCGACACACGTGCAGCACAACTCGGTATAGACCCGGTGCTAATTGCAAGCAGGCAGACGCTGGTTGGACTTGCGCAAAGCTGGCATGCACACGCGCCCAAACTTATGACTTGGCAACGCGAACTACTGGGTTGAGCAACGGCTTTTCACTGCGTAGCATGCATGGCGCGTTGTGTTCGTGTTCTTATCCGTCCCGGCAATCCGCCGACCCCCAATTATAAGTGCTGATGATAACTGTGCCATCAGTGATACACGACGCGGGAGCGTTTCTCGGGTGCGTCATCGGCGTAGGTGTAGGTTTGCCTTGGCGCATTAGTCATGGAGACCTGGTTGGCGTGCCAGTCGTTATGACGCCGTGTGACTTCGGCTTGCGCATCCAATTGTTTGAAGGTTTACACTTTTTTCTGAATCCAGCGCAGCAGCATGCCTCGAAACCATGGCTACAAATCGAACGTCTCGCAGCAAAGCGCGTAAGACCGCAACATACCAGCTAATGCCGTTGGTCATGTCACGCACACTTGTGCTGTTTACCAAGGGAGCATACTTAGGTTCTGCATGTACATGAGGTCAATTGAACACGAGTAAATCCATTTTCTTTTCTACGTCGCGGAGTTCATACCCGAGATGCAGAGCATTCATGAGATGGCTTAGCGAACAATTGGTTCAAGGCATAGCGCGCAGGAAAAGTAACAGGTACTCTCCGAGGCAAACCCACTGTTTTCATTTACCAAGGCTAAATGCTGAGCACTTCGAGCGCATCCGCCTTGGCTGAAAGCATAAGATATCTGCCCCAGTTGCACTTTAAGCTCCGTGATAAGGCAGCTTCAATGCTTGTTCGAGTTCGGGGGCCATATTGGCATCGCTTTGCGCTCGATATGCATCGCTTTTTTCGATGGAAACAGCGCGTTTGAAAAGTGGTAGGGTAAAAGCGTTCTTCATAGTGCGCCCGAGTTAAATTGGCTTCTTACGACAGTTGCTTATGATCCCGAATGTTACACACGGCACTTTAAGGTGGTCATGTATGCAGAAACGTGGCGCATTGGGTAAGACTGGTATCGGTCTGCGACCAGAGCCGCAACTATTATTGCTGTCCAACCAATCAAGTCTACGCGCGAAGGAACCGCTGCCGGTCCGTATTTTCCCAAGCCAAGCGCTACATTGATGATCCTGTGGTGCGGGGCATATGCGGGCGTGATCGTTAATCTAAGGCTTTCAACCTGAGCCACCATGGTCACCGGCAGACGCAATCATGGGCTAGATAGGGGTAAAATCTCTCCCAAAATAGGCCCTACGCGCAATCTTATTGAATGGTGGATCGTTATGCCATTTGTCAAACTAAGTTTCTTAATGTCGGCTAACGGACCGACAGGAGAAATTAGGAACGCATCTGAATTAGCAATTGTCTTAAGCAGTGATGTAGTGCGGCGGGCAAGGCTCCAAATCGCGATTGCTTAAGCTTGAGGGGGTCAAAGTTGGGCAAACTTGAGGCTATAGTAGGCAAGCGCTGCTGTAGTAATCGCAGCGGAGCCCGACAAGGATGCTTGGTATACTCCGCGATCGGTCAACATTGTTTACATCATTTATGTGCGTATTAAGATACTTATGTAGTGGCATGGGCTCTGTGTTTTGTCGCTCTTCTTATCAATTGTGCTGAACCGGCCGGTGTAGGGGTTCGAGTGGCTGGCGCGGTGGAAATATAGAGCGGGATGGTGGTCAAATTGTTGTCGTAGTAAAAATTGGGTGAAAATTGGGTGTTTTGTCTGTGTGAGCGGTCGAGTTGCCGGAGACGTCGCGGTTGTGCTGATTAGAGCGCGGCCGTAGCAATAAACGCGGTCGAGGGTTGAAAGTCCAGGGAAATGTGTTCTTCGAGCACTTGGGCATAGCCGGTGGGGTTGCATTTGTGCACAAGGGCTTGCTGTAGGCTAAGGGCCTTCAAATGTGGCATAGTTCCTACTGCAAGGAGCAAGACCCATTGGGTCCAGTGATCCATTGTGAACGACGCTGGCTAGTCTAAGGCAAACGCACAAAACCGCAAACATGCCAGTTTTCTCTACCTGAGCGGTGGGGTTCAGCGCGGAAAAATCGGAACAGCACAAATTAAAGACAAAAATAGTTTGTGTTCTTTTGTGGCTTATCGGGGTAGGTCGCTTTTGCAAAAGGCGTCTATTTGCGCACGGCTTTGGGGTGGCCATCGTTCTGCTGAGTCGCTTTGGAAAGGTCAGTTAATTAACAACACATGTACTCTGCGAAATAGACCGCTACTGTTGTAAAACCGTGTGTTGAATGTGCGCGCCGTATATCGAGGGCTTGACCTTCGAGCAAGGTTAGTTCTTGTCCGGCGCCTGATGATAGTGCACAAAAAAGTGGTATGGTTGTCGGGGGTGGTTTGCTTGGGTTGCAGTGTAACACATAAAAGTTGGGATCTGAGCTTCTTCAGGTTGGCTGGCGTAAAAACTGAATCCTCGGCGGTGTGAAGTGGCTGTTCACCTATTTGGTGTAAAGGCGTGCAAGTTTTGGTGGTACTGGCTTTGAGGTGGAAAAGCATTTTGGAGTTGGGCGAGGCAGGGCTCCACCAGTTAGTTCGGACTCAGCTCGAAGGACGCTGCTTCGGCAGTGTTGCACATGACGAGTATTGCATAAGCGAATGCTTTTTTACGAAGACGTGGAAGGTGGTTTTAGTTGTATTTGGCGTGGCCGCTGTGGCGACTGCGCGACCAACCGGCGTGAGGTGCCCTAGGTTAAGCGGTGCACAGTTGTGGATTTAGTTTGGCGAGACCAACCTAGGCCAAAGCACGACAGCATGAAAGTTGTTTCTTCGATGGGCTTTGTGTCGGTCGAGGCCGATTGTGAGCGGGGTTAATGAAACACTTGCCAGGTGGATTAAAGGGAAGCTAAATAATGCGATCGCGGCATTTGACGCCCAGAAACGTTCGGGGCGAAGTGCTCTGATTCGCTATCGATTGAAGTAAAAATCAAAAGCGTTTGCAAACTGTGCTAAACCAGGTACCGTAGCGTGCTGCAGAGCGACAAAGCCTGCAGGAGACAATTTATGCTTGAGTCGTTGTTTTATCCCGAGACAGTGGCTGTGATTGGCGCCTCGCGCAATCCGGGCAAAGTGGGCCATGAACTGGTGTCGAACCTGATCAAGAGCGGGTTCAAAGGGACGATATTGCCTGTTAATCCTGAGGCAAACGAGATTCTTAGGCTGCGGTGTTACAAACGGCTGACCGAGTACGCAGGTAAGGTTGACCTTGCGATTGTTGTTGTTGGGCCGAAATATGTCAAACAGGCCGTTGCAGATTCAATCAGTGCAGGTGTCAAAACTATCGTGGTAATCACGGCCGGGTTCAAGGAGGTGGGTCCAGAAGGCGCGGCAGCGGAGCGTGAGCTGGTCGAGATGTGTCGCGCTGCGAACGTACGGTTGATGGGGCCGAATTGTTTGGGCGTGCTCAACACGCACCACAACATGAACGCAACGTTTACACCTGCGTTACCGCCCAAAGGCCAAATCTCGGTGATCTCGCAGTCGGGCGCGTTGTGCGTTGCAATATTGGATTGGGCCGCGCAAGAAAAGGTTGGACTTGGCAAAGTGGTCAGCATAGGTAACAAAGCCGACCTCAACGAGGTGGATTTCATTGATGCGCTGGCACAGGACAATGAAACGCGAGTCATCTGTGCATATCTAGAAAGCATAACCGAGGGCGACAAATTTCTGCGTGTGGCTGAGGAAGCTGCAGCATCAAAACCTGTCGTAATCCTCAAGGTAGGCGTAACCCAGGCCGGCGCAAAGGCTGCGTCATCGCACACGGGCAGTTTGGCCGGTGCAGACATGGCATATTGGGCGGCCTTCAGACGGGCAGGGGTTGTCAGAGCAGAGACTTTCGAAGCGTTGTTCGATTATGCATTGGCGCTGGGTCTGCAACCGTTGCCGAATGGGAACCGTGTATGTTTCATCACAAATGCCGGCGGGCCGGGCATCATGGCCGCAGATGCCGCCGAAGAGGCAGGGTTGAAAGTAGTTGTGCCCGATGAAAACACAAAGGCGCGCCTTCGCGAGGTTTTGCCCCCGGCAGCGGCGCTTGGTAACCCAGTTGATGTAATCGGCGATGCCGACCCTGAGCGATACACAAAAGCTTTCGAGATACTACAGGGCGCAGACAACATTGACGCTATCATTGTGCTTGTGACACCGCAAAACATGACACAGCCGTTTGAGTTAGCGCAAAAGCTTGCAGCGGTGCACAATCGTCAAAAACCTGTCCTGTGTACATTCATGGGTGGAGCTGAAGTTGAGGCGGCCAAGGCAAAGCTAATGGAGCTGGGCTTGCCGAACTATCCTTCCCCCGAGCGTGCCGTGGCTGCATTAAAGGCAATGTGCGATTATGC
>FMSI01049329.1_pt1 | contig 10221 bp, 11 predicted proteins | sample 1504471 | NCBI WGS metagenome assembly FMSI01 (sample SAMEA4475357, study PRJEB15587) | soil metagenome | biome: Soil; feature: Field | place: India | collected 2015-03-11 | depth 0 m
CAAGGTTAATTACTGTTAAAGCTTGTAAAAATTGGTAAAAGATTAAATTTGTGACTTTGAGTAATAATTACAATTTAAGTTTATATCCTTTTTCAGGTATTGTTATTAAAAATTTTGGTTCCTCAGGATTATCTTCTATTTTCTCTCTTATACGGCTTATGTGTACATCTATTGTTCTACTCCATTGATAAAGCTCTTTATTTTTCCAAAGGGCTTCTTTTATCTCCTTTCTTGTAACAACCTCGTTGACTCTGCTTAAAAAATATTTTATAAGCTCAAACTCCCTATAGGTGAAGAAAACCTCCTTACCCTTAAAAATTATCTCTCTTTTTTCTTCAATAATAGTAATATCATTAAGGTTACCTATCTTTTTCTCAGCCTCTTTTGTCCTTCTTAAAACTGCCTTTATTCTTGCCAAAAGCTCAGCACTATCAAAGGGTTTTACTACATAATCGTCGGCTCCTAACTCAAGTCCCAAAATTTTATCTGAGCTTCTATCTTTTGCGGTTAACATTATTATGGGAATTTTACTTTCCTTTCTTATAACTTGAATTATCTGAAAACCATCAATATCTGGAAGCATTACATCAAGAAGCACCATCGATATTGCATCACTGTTCTGTCTAAATAAATCGATACCCTTTAAGCCAGTAGGGGCTGTCAATACATAAAAACCTTGTATCTTTAAAACTGCTGATAATACATCTCTTATGTCTTCTTCATCATCAATTATTAGAATGGTACTTTTCATATCCCTCCAAAATCATAGGCAATTTAACAAAAAAGCTTGTCCCAACATTTTCTTCGCTTTCAAACCAGATTTCTCCTTTATGCAATGTGGTAACATTCTTTGCTATATAAAGCCCCAAACCTGTGCCCTTTTCTCTACCTTCCCTATCTTTATGAAAAAATTTATCAAAAACCCTTGTCTTATCTTCTTCTTTTATCCCAATACCATTATCACTAACTTTAATTATGGCATAAGTGCTCTCTCTATATACATAAACCTCAACTTTTAAACCTTCTTTATTAAATTTTATAGCATTATGAATCAAATTCTCAAAGAGATAGGAGAGTTTTTCCCGAGAACCATTAATTATCAAATCTTCCTTACAATGTAATTTTATCTCACTATTTACAAAGGAATAAATAATTTCCTCTAATAGATTTTTTAAGCTTATACGCTCAAAGGGCTCATCTATAATCCCCATATCAAGCTGGGCTGTCTTTAAAATCTGATTTACCGCCCTATTTAGAGAAGATACATTCTTTTTTAATGTATTTAGGTATTTTTCATCTTGGCAAGCACCTTTCATAATTAGATAATCTATACTTGCAGAAATCACAGTTAGTGGGGTTTTAAGTTTGTGACCAATCTGAATCAAAAAATCTGTCTTTTTCTCATTTATCATCTTAAGCTCTCTTGTCGCCTTCTCTACCTCCTTTTCTAACATCTCTTTTATCTTTTTATCCTTTATCTTTGACTCTCTAATATTTTTCAAAAGCACTGAAAGCTCTAAAACAGTTAAATCTTTTAAATACTCCTTTTCGTTGCCCTCTGCATAATTGGCAAGGTATTTTACAGGTTTGATAACAAATCTCTCAAAAAAAATAAAGAAACCTATAAAAATTACTATGTGGAATATTGTTAATATTACGAAGAAAAGAAATTTTGTATTTTTGAGCTTTAAAAAAAGACCATCGGAAGGAAGAAATAAACTTAAGGCGCCCCTTACCTCTCCTATATTATAATTTTGATGGCATTTAAGGCAGGAATCCTCTGTGTATAATGGTATTATATATCTATATGTCTTTCCAATAATCTCAGATTTTTCTAGTAACTTTTTACCTTCAAAATCTAATAATACCTTTCTTTCAAAATCATCGGGTAGATTTTTTTCATTAACCGCCTTCAAACTAACTACTCGGAAGTAAAATCCTTTCTCTCTCTCCGCCAATTTTGATATCTCTCTCGTAACAAAGGCTGGATTCATTTTTACAAAAATTCTACCTTTTTTATCAATAACATAGGGTTCTTCTAAGAAGGGGTTAGGTTCTACATCTTTTTTCTTTTCTACCAGTACTGCTCCGTGTAGGGCTACCCATTTTCTCGTCAAAAGTATTTGTTGTGCAAGTATCTGGGCTGTTTGCTTGAGTTCATTTAAAATTATCTGCTCATATCTCAAAGTTATGAAAAAATAGGCGATAAGATAGGATGTGATAAAAATTAAAAGCAAAAAGGCAGTAATATAAAATCTTAACCCTTTTCTCATTCTTCAAGTAAAACTGTTGAACAAAAATGATTGAGTTGCTTTATAGGGAAACTTCTTTATTTTTAAGAAAATCGCCTATAGCCCTGTCAGTCTTTTTAATATGATTTATCAACCATTTTATTAGTAAATCGTTTAATCTCAAGGTGGCTAAAAGTATTTCCCCCTTTGCCAGATGCTCTTCTTTGATTTTATTAAAGTTCTCAAGAAAATATTTGTGTTCCCTTCTATGTTCTTCAATGTTAGGATAATTATAAGCCTGCATATACTCCTCTTCCGTAGAGAAATGAAAAACCACATATTTTTCAAGGAAGCTTACTATATCGTTAATATATTGTGAACCCTTGCCTTCTTTGCAGGCATTTAATAAATTATTTATCTTACCTATCAACTCCTTATGCTGTTCATCAATTTTTTCCACATGTACCGATAAATCATCACTCCAACTTAATGCCATAGATACCTCCTTAATAATTAAATTTGGTTTTGCATTTTTAAAATCTTTTTTTGAAGTATATCTATATTTACTTCAAGAATTTTGTCATCAGGCTTTATCTTTTTTGCCTCAAACCATATATCTAAAGCCTCTTTCAACTTACCAGATCTATAAAGTTCAAAGCCTTCTTCAAGGAGTACATTAAAATCTTTGACATCTTTTTTAGGCTCTGAAAGTTTGGAGCTAATCTTTTCTTTTATCTTATTCTCTAAGCTATTATGGAGTTCCTGAATATTTCTTGATATTGTTGTCTCATCTATATCCTCTTCTATCTTCATAGTCAGTTTATCTATGATCTTACCACCTAAATCCGCTATAGACTGGATATGTAAGTAGGGATAGTTAGCCACCTCAGTCTGAATTGTAATTACTTTATCCTTGAGACTTATTTTAGAGATAAGCCCCTTCCCTTTTATGGAAGGTTGAACTATTTTTTTATAAAATTTCTCTCTCTCTATCGGTGTTTGAGATAATATGACCTTACCATGGTAGTTCGAAATCTTTTTTTTTATCTCCTCATCCATCTTACCTTCAATAATCTCATAGCTTTCATATATGTTTTTGTCAATAAAAGTAATTTTTGTGTTATAAAACTCACTGGATACTAATTTAATTATTTTTTCTCTGTCAGCATTAACTAAATCAATTATAGTTTTTTGATTCCTTTTCTCTTGCACAAATTTTAGGGTCTTCTCAATCTTTGCTAACAAAACCTTCTCTGAGATAGGCTTTGAAAGGTAGTCATGGGCACCGTCATTAAGTAACTGACTTATCTTTTCTGGATCATCCACAGAGGAGAGAAAGACAATCGCTGTGTCTCTATAACTATATAGTTCCCTATAATTTTTAGCGAACTCAAAACCATCTATCTCAGGCATCATAACATCACATAAAATGATATCTGGTTCTTCGTTATCCAGCTCAATAAGGGCTGATTTTGCATCTATAAAGCACTTTAAATGATACTTATCTTTTAAAAATGCCTCTATTAAAAAGAGATCATCCTTAGAGTCATCAATACAATATATCAATGCGTCAGCTTTCAATCTCTTTCTCCAGCATCTTGGTTGATATTATTACTTCCTCTTTCTCATCAATAGTCTGGGGCATAATATAGATTAACACATATTTGCTATTCTTTACTTCAACCTGCTTTACAACTAACTTATCAAAACTATCAATCTCAAAGGTTATGTAATCAAGAGAATAATTTGAAAAAAATCTGTTAAACTTATCTCTCATCTCAATGATAATTGAAGAGACAGCGCTTAATAAGTCTGGGTTGGGAACATTGTAATAGGCAAGGGGAAGACCTGCATAATCAGTAATCAGCCCAAGCTTAAAACCTGCCCTCATACAGGTCTTTTTTAAGATCTCCGTTAGTCTATCTTCCTTATAGGTTAATCCTGTTAAGTCAATAGAGCTTTGTTCTTTTGGAGTCTCAATAGGTTCTGGATAATAAGGTTTTACAATCTCTTTTTTCTCAACGACCTCTGGCTTAACAGTAGTCGGCTTCTCTACCTTAACAAATTTTTCAAAATACTTTCTTGCTTCGTTAATCTCAAAATAGTTCAACATAGTCTTTATCTACCTCTTCTTCTTTTTCCCTTTCGAGAAGTTCTAAGGCTAACTCGAAGTAATCTCGTTTTGCATCAAAATTTTTATTAAGCAAGAATTGTGGAACACCTTTTACATTAGAAGCCTCAAAATCCTCAGAGTAAGGTATTATTTTTTTAAATATTAATTCTTCTGGTATTATCTTTTTTAGTTCTTCAAGCATGTTTTTTTCCTGCTCCGAACCTCTATACATTGTTATCAATATCCCATCTAAGTTGAGGTCCTTGTTTTGTTGAGCCCTTACCCTGTCAATAGCTTTAAAAACCAATGGAAAAGACTTTAAAGACAAGATCCTTAAAGTAGTTGGTATTATAACTGAGTCTGAAACACTCATATAGGTATATAGGAGAGAGTTCATAGAGTATGATGAATCAATTAATATATAATCGAAAAACTCTTTAAGTTTGTTTATCACAAGTTTTATCAAATCAAGATTTTTTGGGTCTTCAAAAAGGTCAAAGTCTTCACTTTCTAAGTTGCCAATACCAAGAACGCCAAAATTTTTATTTTTAGCATATAAGATTACTTCATTAAGTTTAGCTTCCTTTTTGATAACATTTATCAACCCTTTCAGTGTCTTATCTCTTAGGTTTACTGACATTGATATCCCACCCTGTGGATCTCCATCAAAGACTAATACCCTCTTACCAAGAACGCTTAAGCAGTAACCCAAGTTTAATACTGTTGTTGTTTTACCTACGCCACCTTTTGAGCTTGTAACTAATATTGTCTTCACCTTATCTCATCCTTTATTTTTATTCTATTATTTTGTAATAAACTTTTCAAAATCCAAACCCCTTCTTTTAAATCATGGGGATAAAAAGATAGCAATTCTAAAACATTTATCTCTTCTTTTTCTATATGAAAATTTGTAAGAACTGTTTTATCAATTATTGTTATTACTGTCTTTTCATTAAATTCTGGCTGTAAATCCCTTTTCAACTCATCAACATAGGAGAGAATGTCAAGCAATAGATCAGAAATCTTTAAAGTCTTATCTTCGCTAAAGACTGTATTAAAATCAACCTCAAACTTGCCATAAGAATGTATCATAAGCCTTTTTAATGCTTCTATACCATAAAAACTTTTAAATCTCACCTTATTTATATAACCTGAGGAGATCTCAATCTCGCTATCTAAATCTATTAACTTAATGTTGCCACTTTTTCTATTAATATCAAAAAATTGCAAAAGATCAACAAAAGTAAATTTAGATAAGTCACCCCTTAATATATCGCTCTCTTTAATGTCTTCTTTCGCCGATGTCCTTTCTGACCGTCTTAGAACAGCCCTAACTCTTGCCAAAACTTCTGCCTTCTGAAAGGGTTTTGTAATATAATCATCGGCACCTTCTTCCAAACCCTTTATTTTATAGTTTATATGATCATGAGATGTTAACAATATTACTGCTGTATCTTTAAAAGCCTCATTTGTCCTTATTCTTTTTAATACCTCAAAACCATTCATCTCTGGCATATTTAGATCAAGCAATATTACATTAGGTTTGAAATTTGATAAATCTTTTAAAGCCTCCATTGGGCTTAAACTATAGCCTACTTCAAAATCAGAGAGCTTAAGGTAATCATAAAGTACCTCCACCACTGACAAATCATCATCAATAATATAAATTTTTTTCAACTGTCCGTTCATAAATTAAATAAAGAAAAATCTCCTATGTTCTCTTCTCTGATTATTATATCTGCAAAGTCCACTTTTCTGTCTGAACTGACAAAAATTATCTTAAGTTTATCATTCTTGATATTTTTTAAAAAGCTTTCTGTTTCAGAATCTAAATAATCTCCATAGATAAAAAGGTAGTCGGGCTTCTCAAGTCCGTATATTCTTTTTAACTCATAGAAGCTTTTAATAATGTAAACATTAATGTTATAGGGCTTTAGTTTTTCCTGAAGAGGATTGATAATAGTATTAGAAGGATCGAAAATAACAGCCGATAATGCCGTAGGAACTCTGTTAGCATTTTTATCAATAATCAGAGAGAATATAGTGCCATCTTTGTCTCCCCTTCTTTTTACCTCTAACTTCCATTTGTGTAATTTTACATATTTATAAGTTATATAGAGTCCAAGGCCAAAACTGTCCTTTGTCTTGAAATCTGAATAAAAGGGCTCAAAAATCTTATTTAATTCCTCCTCATTTATCCCTTTTCCCTCATCTTTAAAATTTATAACAATATTATCATCATTGTTTTGATATTCAACCGTAACAACACCTCCTTCAGGAGTTTGTTTAATGGAGTTTTCAAGAATATTATTTATTATTTCCTCAGCCTTTATAATATCACAACCTATTGGCTCATCCTCACCTAAGGTAATAAACTTTATCTGTACATTCTTTTTCATTGCAACGGACTCAAAACAACGTATGCTATCGGATAGAAGATAATATATATGGCACCGAGAAATTTTTAATAAATCAAGACTCTGTTCAACCCTTGCTAAAGAAATTGTCTCTTTAATAAAGTTACTCATATTAAAGGCTATCTGTAAGGCTCTATCAATAAAATCCTTGCTATTCTCTTTATTTTTTGCTAACTCAAGATAGTTAATTATGGAGCCCAAAGGTCCCTTTAAGTCATGGGAGATAACACCAAGTATACTGTAAAATTGTTTGTATAGATTTTTGAGTTCATCTTCTATTGTTTCTGACTTTATCTCTGAGTATTTTAATCTCGATAAGTTCATATGAGTTGCAACAAAACCAGCTATCTTACCCTTAAAATCAAAGACCGTTGTTATAAAGGCAAAAACAATTACCTCCCTACCATCTTTCCTTCTATTAATGACCTCTCCTGAATAACTACCAATATTCTTATCAAGTATAGATGTCCATATCTTCTTATAAACATCAGGAGATTGTCTAAATGATTTTAGAATCCTAGGATTTTTTCCTAATACCTCCTCAAGATCATAGCCATAAAAATCAAGAAATGATTTATTAGCATCTAAAATATTACCATCAATGTCTGTATAAAACATGGGGTTCAGATTGTTTATAAAATTTTGATATAAAAAAAAGAGCTTGTTCCAAACGTCTATCCTATCTGTCAAGTTCTTAAAGAAACATCTTAAATATTGACCATCTTTTACTATTAAAGTCTCAAGGGTTAGACCATTATTGGTAGTAAGATAGGCTGTATTAAAATCTTTTTCAGTTAAATCATATATGGTATCCATAAGCACCTTTTTAGAGCTATCGTCGAAGCAAGAGATAAAGTCGCAGTGAGGTATAAAGTTAGCTTTATCATCATGGGAGACGTTTATTATCTCAAATTTGTCATTTATAATAACCAACTGCCATTTTTCCATCTCCATTACTATTGAAGACATAAGCTCCTTATTCATAATTAACCTCACAATGATAACTGAAGATAATTTTCTAGGTCCTGTCTGATTGTATATATCTTATCCACCAAATTTAAATCAATCTTACCACTATTTGCCCAATCTTTTAATATGCCAAGAGTGTCTATAAAGCCGTATGCAGATCTATAGGGTCGATCTTCTAAAAAGCTTGCCATTATGTCACAGATCATTAATATCTTTGAAGAAAGGGAGATTTCTTCGCTTTTTAAAGCCCGTGGATAGCCGCTTCCATCCAATCTCTCATGGTGGTTGGAAGCAATATCAGCTACTTCATCAAAATCTGTAATATCACTTAAAATTTTTCTTGTAAAATAGGGATGTAAAGAGACTATCTCTCTCTCTCCTTTATCAAGGGGACCTGGTTTCTCAAGTATATCAACTGGAACATAGATCTTACCTAAATCGTGTAGGTAGCCACTTAGGTATAGCAAGTTTTTTTCACGTTCAGACAATAATAAATTATCTCCTATTAGATATGAAAGGTTAGCTACAAAGATAGAATGACACTTGGTAAAACTGGAATGGGAATCTATTATCTCTCCAAAAAATGGCACAATTTCTTTTAAATCATCTTCATCTAAATAAAAGGGACTAATAAAAAAATCTTTAACTAAATTTTTAAAATTTAAATCCCTAATAAAAAAAAGATTTAACCAAAACTCTTCGTAATTTCTCATATTATCTAAAAAAAGATCAACTATTTCAGGATTAAAGTTGATACCTTTTTTTGCACTGAGAAATTCGATTACATATTTTTTTGCATTTTTAATATCATAATAACTATTGCAATTTGTAACAAAAGTTACTGCGATTCTATCTGATATATGAATTATCTGGGAGAGTAAAGGCACCTCATCTTCAATATTCTTAATCTTCTCATAGTTTAAATGATGGTAATAAATAGCCTTTGACAAAGAAGCAAAAAATTTATATTTCTTTAATAAATCAGAGCCTAAAGTCTCATGATTAAAGTAGTTTTTAGGGATATCCTCTAAAAAACAGGTAACCTCCCTTTGCCTGAGTCTAACAACCCCAATGTCATGTAAAAGAGATGCCAATAACACATCTTGAGGATTTAAACCATTATCTCCCAACCTCTTATTGATTGTGAGAGCAGTATAGGTAACCATCCTACTATGAAAATCGAACTTCGGATTTATGCCATCTACTGCTCGGGTCAAACTAAAAACTATCTCGTTTAAGTCAAACATATTATATTGAAAATTTATAACCTTCTGATAATAGATCTACTCCACAGGGAAGATTATATAGCCAATCATAAAATTTATTTATATTCTCTTTACCTTTAATAATCCCACCATGTTGGGGTGCAATAGTTTCTATGTCAAGGTTTCTTACATTATCTACCCATGTTTTTAAAACTTTATTAGATGCCATGTATCTTTTGTGGAAGGCTTCCATGTATTTTATATGTTCTTCAAAATTATCAACCATAATCTTCTCTGTACCTAAAGAAGCACCTAAATCACCTGAATAAAGGATTTTAGAAACAGGGTCATAGACCTGAAAGTTTCCAGGTGAATGTAAGAAGTGGGCAGGGATAAACATAATCTCAATACCCCCCAAATTAATAGAACCACCAGCATCTTGAATGGGAACAAGCCTTTCAGTAAGATAATCATCAACGCCGAAATGAGGAATAAATCTTGTCCATAAACCTGTAATATATGCTTTTGCCTCAGTAACCATTAACCAGCCATTAGCAGCAGCAACTATGTCAGGATCCTGGTGGGAGAAAAATATATATTTTATCTTACTTGTTGCTATTACCTTACCTATCTCAGAAAGCAGTTTTGGATAAACCTTATGTCCACCTGGGTCAAGGATCATAACCTCATCATTATGGATAATTATATGTTGGTTTGCTTGAACCATTGCACCTGATGTTAGGTCATTATATAATATATTTTTATGTTCATTATTTTCAAAAAGTGTTAACATAAGATGCTCCTTTTAACCTAAGATTTTTTTAACTTCATCGGCTGTCTTTTGCATGTCAAGAAATAACAAACCCAATTTAGCCTCTTTTCTCGCTAAAGCAACTAATACAGCATGAGAACCAGCATGCATAAGAACAATAAAACCAACCTCTCCTTTAACGAATATCTGTTCTAATTTCCCTCTCTTAAGCTCCATACCTATTCTATCTCCTATTGATAACATCGCAGAACTCATAGCAGCAACCCTACCTTCTTCAATACCCTGCTGTAAGGCGCTTGCGATTATAAGCCCATCTTCTGAGACTAAAGCAGAGCCCTCAATATCCCCTGAGCTTGAAAGCAAACCCTGAAGAGCCTTATTCAATTCATCAATTCTTGCCATTTTACCCTCCTTTTGTTTTCTATCAATAAAGATAACTTATAATCGAAATTATGTCAAATTAGACCAGATTTTGTGTCAACCTCAAATAGAAATGTCCGCTTTTTACACATTT
>FMSI01028059.1_pt1 | contig 10211 bp, 7 predicted proteins | sample 1504471 | NCBI WGS metagenome assembly FMSI01 (sample SAMEA4475357, study PRJEB15587) | soil metagenome | biome: Soil; feature: Field | place: India | collected 2015-03-11 | depth 0 m
TTTTCAATATTTATCCCAAATCTTCTCTGGAAATATTCAATATCAAGATTTCCCGCTACACAAAATTTCCAGGGAGCTATCTCTTTAATTGAATCATCCTGCGGATGGTCCCTTGTCTGTATTTCACCAACTATCTCTTCTGCAATATCTTCATCAGTTAGCAAACCTTCCACAGCGCCATACTCATTTACCACAAAAACCATAGATACTTCATGCTGTTCCATCTCATTAATAAGCTCATATATTTTTTTAGTAGAAGGAATAAAATACGGGCTTCTCATTATTTGCTCAATACTTTTTACTGATTTGTTTTTTAATATATCCTGATAATACACATACCCAATAATATTATCAACCCGTTGTTCAAACACCGGTATGCGCGAAAACCGTGTTTTTTCTATTAAATGTATGCAATGTTTCAAAGGCTGACTTTTTTCAACTGAGATAATATCTATCAAAGGTGTCATAACTTCATTTGCACGCACATCCCTGAAAGAAAGAATCTCATTAAAATAAATATAGTGCTGTGATTCAATAATACCTTCTTTTTCTACTGCTTTAAACAATGTATCAATTTCATCACGTGAACTTATGGGCAAAGGTCGTGCATCATTAGCCTTAATCGCATTCTTTATTAAATTGGAAAATAACAATATAGTTGCATTAAGTGGCTTTAAGAGTACAGAAAAAAATTGAAATAACCATAAAGTATAGAGTAAAAATTTTTCTGGTTTTGAACGTGAAAAAATCTTTGGGAAAAGATCACAAAAAATTAAAAAGAAAATTGTCTGGACGATAGTTACTATGAAGAGCTCTGAATCGTGTATAAAGAGTGCCTTGGTTGCAAAAAATGTAATAAATGCTGTTGCACCAATATTAGCTATATTGTTCCCGATAAGAACGGTTACTAAAGCACTATCAGGATTTTCGATTATTTGCAAAATTTTGCTTGCTCTTTTACTCCCTTTATTGATGTACCCTTGAACATTGATAATATTGCTCGAAACGATAGCTGTTTCAGTTGCAGAAAAGAATACAGAAAGAAATGTAAAAAGAAGTATAAGAAGTTGTGAGCCAATATATAGTTCCATCATTATTCTGCTTTTTTAACCTCAATTGACTGTATTCTGTTTTTCGCAACATATCGTACAGTTATAATATAGTCATCAACCAGTATGGAAGCTCTTCTTTTTGGAAGATATCCAAGTTTCTCAATTATGTACCCTCCAATTGTTTCACTTTCCGAAGAATCTATTGAAACATCAAACATTGCATTGAATTCATCAATTTGCATATCCCCAGGAATTATCACCACATCCTTTTCTTTTTTTATCTCAGGTTTGGGAATATCTTCCCATAAAGTGTAACCTCTACCAAATAATTCTGCGATAATTCGCTTCAACGTTACAATACCCAATGTACCGCCATATTCATCTACTATAACTGCAATCTGTATTTTGTTCCTTAAAAATTCTTCCAGTAACTCACTTAATGATTTAGAAGCTGGATAGTGAAATATTGGATGAATAAGCTTTGCAATTGTTTTCCCTTTCTTGATCCCAGTAGCATAGGGAACAAGCTCACGTGAATCAATTAACCCAACAATAGTGTCTAAATTATTTTTATACACTGGTGCTCTTACTATGTCTGTTTTCTTAAAAATATTAATAACTTCCTGAATGGCAGCGTCATATGGAATGAATATTGCCTTATTCCTGTGTATCATTGCATTTTCTGCAGTTTTCTTAGTAAACCGCAAGAGGTTACTGATAAATTGTTTTTCATCACCTGACAATATCCCATACTTTTCCCCATAATATATTGCCGCCGAAAGATCATCTTCTGATATATCAAATGAAGCATCCAACCGCAATTTAAACAATCGTATGAATAAGTTGGAAATTGCCAGTAGAACATAACGAACAGGTAATATTACCTTATGAATAAATGAAATAACTGGGAGTACATAATATACTAGATTTCTGTAATTATACAATGACAATAATTTGGGAATTATTTCACCAAAAAGAATGAGTACAGGAGTAACAATCGCTATTGCTATGATATGGCCATACTGAGGCCAGTGTGATAGCAATAATGATGTTGATAAAGAAGATAACAAGATATTTACAAATAAATTACCTGTTAATAGACTTATCAGTATATTTTGAGGATGAGATAAAAATTTAGCTACCTGGTTTTCAAAAGTATTTTCAGAAAAAGAAAATTTGATTAGTTCACTTTTCTTAAAAGAAAATAATACAGTCTCCGAACCTGAAAAAAAAGCTGAAAAAAACAAACATATAAAAATGATTACTAATTGTAAATAAATGTAATCCATTATTCTCTTCAGTTTATGAGCCTTAAGGGAATATTTCTATTTCTTTTACTTTTAAAACTTTTGCGCATACTTTCTTAAATTCATCGGTAGGCTGCTGCAAACCCTTTTCTACCTTAGAAAGATAAGACGGGGAGCAGTGCAACATTTTTGCTAACTCATATTGTTTAATTCCTTTTGATATGCGAATACTCCACAATTTATTTTTTGATGGCACAAAATCATTTATAATTTCTTTTTTATCAGGAATACTTTCAGGAAATAATTTGGCTATACTAACATTTAAATATTTTGCGCACTGTCTTTTAAATTCTTCAGTAGGTTTCTGTACACCACGTTCAATCTTACATAAATAAGATGGTGATACATTTAAGGCTTTTGCCATATCTACCTGTTTAATATTTTTCTTTCTTCTGAAATAAAGAATCATATTAGCCACAAAATTATTCCTCCTTGAAAAACTGCTTTCACTACTTCTTAAAGTCAAGCACCACATTAAATCTAATTGATTGAGAGGTTTGATTGCCCGCAAAGTCCTGGGCAATGACTGTCAGAGTATTGATGCCAGGATTATACGAAACATTTGTTGCGATATAATTCCCTTTGCTATCGTATAAATTCTCAAATTCTATTGCTTTAATTGTCAACTTATTTTTATCATCAAGTTTTATTGCGTCAAATGTTACATCTGCAACAGTAACATTGTTCAAAATTACTTTTATAGCAAAAACACCGCACCGTTCATTTCTTTGAATTGCATCAAAACACTGAATTGCTAACGGATGATGCTGTGTCAGCCTTATATTGGCCCCTTCCCGCAATCGTGTGTAACTATCGCCTACTTTAATATACACTCCTTCAATAACTGGAGGTTTTTTATCATCCTGTGGTGGCAACAAGGTAAAAGGATTTATTGATACTATAGAATTATAGAGTATTGCAAAATGTAGATGTGTTCCATATGACCTTCCTGTATTACCCATAAATGCTATACTATCAGTAAGTTCATATTTTGGTTTTAAATTTAAATTATTTTCCAGATGCACATAGAGTGACTTTTCTTTTTTATTATGCTCAAGTATACAGTAATTGCCAACGCCAGGAAACTGTTCAAGGGGAAATAAGGATTTATCCCAAGCAAACACTAAATTCCCTTCTTTGACAGGATACACTTTTTTATCAATTGATGACACATCAACGCCATTGTGGAAATGATCAGAACGCGGCTCGCCAAATGTTGAATGTATTGTGCCATTTTGCACAGGCCACTGGAATGACAGTGTAAAACCAGATAATGCAAGTATGCACGCAATAATTGCAATTGATTTGTATTTAGTCATTATATTCCTCACTGCGATTCTTGTAATACATGTTTGGTACAATATTCACCAGGTTCTGTTCCGGTGTAAAATAATTCATTAATTGCCACCCGGGGGCATAATCCCTCTTTACGTGGCACCAAACCTGTATCCAGACAGATAGTCTGTTTAGTACTACCTTCATGCGGCATTATGAATGATTTATATTCAGAATCCTTATATATAGCAAAAATATAATCAGCCCAAACTGGTGCTGCCACTACACCACCACTTCTAGCTTTACCCAAACTTATTGCTCCTGTTTTATTGCCAATCCATACTGCTGTAACTGAATCCGGTGTATACCCTAAAAACCATGCATCGACATAATCGCTGCTTGTACCCGTTTTTCCTGCTACATCAACTGGCACTGTTTTATTTTTCAAAGCCCACCAAGCAGTACCTCCTTCTTCAAATACACCTTTCAACATAGAAACTACAATTGCACATGCAACTGGATCAATAATCTTACCATATTCCTTTCGCCTTTCCTGTATTTGCAACAACACATCTTCTTCATTATTCCATACAATATTGCCATTATAATCTTTCACATACCGTATTCCATACGGGATAATAAAATCACCTCCATTGACAATAACCGAATGTAGTACTGCATTTTCAAGGGGCGATAGCTCATAGGTACCAAGAGCAAGTGACAATGTTTTATAGAAACGAGACTCCAATTCACTTTTTGATAAATTGAGCGCTTTCTGAATAATTGACATTACACGCTGATACCCTTCTTTTTCAAGGACCTGCACTGCAACGACATTTATAGATTTTTTTAACGCTTCTCTCACAATTACCTTGCCCAGATATACTCCATCATAATTTTTAGGTGCATATCCACCTTTAAACGTCATAGGGATATCATCAAATACTGTTGATGGCGTTATAACTTTATCCTGAATGGCTGCAGCATAAACAATTGGCTTAAAAGAAGACCCTGGCTGTCTTCGTATATGCTGCACATGATCTAACTGGTTTTGATATGAAAAACTATAGCCACCAGCATAGGAAATAATTTCTCCTGTAAAGGGGTTGAGCGAAATAAACGCTCCTTCAATATTCTTCGATTTTTCCATCTCAGCAAGTGCCCGTTCTGGGTTTTTGATATATTTTGCATTTTTTTCATGATACTCTCTTTGTAACTGGATGCCCTTTTTTAATGCAGTTAGGGCAACATCCTGCTTTTTTGCATCCAGCGTGGTGTAAATACTCAATCCTCCCTTCTTGACAACCTCTTCAGAAAATTTATTCACAAGTATTCTTCGTATATACTCATTAAAAAAAGGTGCCCTGTTAATTCTGTACAAGCTGAATATGAAGCTCCCTATCAGTGATGATTTCGCTTTATTATCCTTTGAAAATGTTACATCCCACTGTTTTAAAAAACTTTTATATTGTATCTCTGCCTGTTCCTCTTTTATAAATCCCGCATCAACCATTGATTGTAAAATTCTTCTTGTTTTCCTGAGTGATACATCAAGGTTGTTGAGCGGTGAATAAATTAAAGGATTTGAGATGGTTGCAACAATCATTGCACATTCTGTTTCATTGCAATCTATTATCGATTTGCCAAAGAACATTTTTGCAGCAGCTTCAACGCCATATGCACCATTGCCAAAATATATGTAATTAAGGTACATGGACAAGATGTCCTGCTTATCATAATGCTTTTCTATTTCTAGTGCACAAAATATCTCATATATCTTTCGCTTTATATTGCGTTCCATATCTGTAAACAGCACTTTTGCAAGTTGCTGTGTGATGGTGCTGCCTCCCTGTACTACACGTAAATGTACAATATTGACAGCAAATGCACGTAGTATCCCTTTTACACTCACACCGTTATGATTGTAAAAATCTCTGTCCTCACTTGCAATTACTGCTTTTATAAGCCACTTAGGGAAATATGTATAGGGAACTATCTCCCGTTTCTGTTCAAAAAATTCACCTATTATTTCATTATTACGGTCATAAATACGGGTAGGAATATCCACAACTTTGGCAGATACATCTATTTCGCTGTAATTATATGAATATCCTTCACGCAACTCTTCTGTACGGTCAATAAGCTGTTTGTATTTAAAAAGTTTGTCTAAAGCATTTTGTTTGTCGTGCAACCATTCAAGATATACGATAGAAGTATAAATAATAAGCAAACCCAGAAGAATAGCAGGAATACCAATAAAGGTAAAAAATTTATGTTTCTTTATCCAATCAAAAAGAGTACCATCCATAGTTTTCGCCTTTTATTTATTTTTCACATTGCATCGTTTGAATAGTGCTTACCTGAAAGCTGACCACAAGCACCATCTATATCGCTTCCTGCACTTTTTCTTATAGAAATGGGTATATTCATAATTTCAAGCCTTTTTATAAATTTATTTATTTCTTCTTCAGTAGGGACTTCAAGGTTATGACGGCCTTTATTCAACGGTATGAGATTCAGCTTAATCCTGTTATATTTAAACATTGTTTTTAATCTCATTGCATCTTCTTCCCCAATATTATCTTTCCGCATTACATATTCTATTGTCACCCTGTTTCGCGATGCAGGAAATTTGTGCTCCAGTAATTTGATAATTGAATGCATTGGATATTTTTTTTCAACTGGCATATGCTTTTTACGTTTTGCCATATCAGTATCATTTAAGGATATCGCTAAATTATAAGCACGTTTTTCATCGATAAATCGTTCAATTCCTTCATAAATACCACACGTTGAGATAGTAATTTTTCTAGCAGAGATATGAAAGCCAAATGTATAGTTCATAATATCAGCTGCTTTCAATACGTTATCATAATTAAGGAATGGCTCACCCATTCCCATAAACACAACATTATTGTTTTTTAATCCCGTTAAACGCCTCACCTGATTTATCTGGTCCAGTATCTCAGCAGTTTCTAAATTGCGTTTAAAGCCAATTTTTGCGGTTTCACAGAATGCACATCCCATTGTGCACCCAATCTGGCTTGATACACAAACTGTCAGTCTTCCTTCATCAGTGCCGTCATTACGAATAAATACGGATTCAATAAAATGGTTATCAAACGTTTTAAACAATAATTTTTCGGTACCATCGACATTTGATTTTTTTCGATCAACCAATGTTAAAGGGGATATCTCGTAATGTTCATTGAGATAACTCCGCAGCTCTCTGGAAAAGTTTGTTATATCAAAAAAATTATCAACATTACGCTCATAAAGCCAGTTGAATAATTGTTTTGCACGATAGCTCTTTTCACCAATCGCTGCAAATAATGATTCTACTTCCTCAAGAGTATAATTCTTAATAAAACGCTTCATACTTTTCACTGGATAGAATATTAAGAATGGTACAATCTGATAATTAATATATGCACACTATATTGCAATCACAAAAGGGTTGGTTAATACAAATACTAGAGCTACTTTTTTAACTTTTTTTTAACTATTTTTCAACTATCTGTAAATTTCCATCTGAGCAAGGGGCTATTTCAAAAGTCATTTTGATACAAATTTCGCCACTATTATTTAAGTTATTTTGCCACATTTTGTGGCAAAATTTTATCAAAATGAGCGTAATTTATTACCTGATATTTGTGAAATTTACTTAACGACCACTTTTGAGATAGCCCCTTGTAAATATATTACTTTTTTTAGGATTTTTTTTCATCCTTAGCATCATCGTCTGAATTCATAGCTTTTTTGAATTCTTTTATGCCTGACCCAATATCCTTTGCAATTTTTGGTATTTTCCCTGCACCAAAAATTATCAAAACTATAAAAAATATTATAAGTAATTCCGGAAGTCCTGGCATACTCATAATAAAAGCCTCCATAATTATTTGATTTGCACACTGATAGTATATCACAAATATTTGTCAAATATTTTAAGCATTAATATAAAATATTGGACGTTTATAATATATATATTTTTTTTGCAAATATCTAATTTTATTGTTAAATAATTATTATTCCAAATTTTATATTATACTGCCGATGTAAAAACAACTCTTTTTGTTTCATTATCTTCATAAAACTTGGTGTTCTGCATTGCTTTTTCTATCTGCAATTTACTACGTTTAATCGTTATAATAACACCAGGATATGCAATATCAGTTATACTTATTGATGGTTCTTTTTCTAATTTATATTTTTTTTCAATTTCTTCTCTTTGATCCAATAACATCTTTAATTGTCGATTGTTATCCGATAACTCTTTTAATAATAATAAACAATTCTTCTTTTTAACTGGTGGTAGAATATTCAAAAATTCTTTTGGATTTTCAAAGACACCCTCACCAAAACTGTTTTTAATTTTTTTTAGAATTTCTTCTACATTTGCTTTATAGTTTTCCATTTGTTTCCGCAATTCAGCAAGCTCCCGTTCAACAATCAAACTTTTACCTGCAGTGAGCTTTGTAACATTCTGCAATTGTGAACCTGCTACATTAACTACAATTTCATGTCGAGCAGTTGTCTCACCACCAATAATTTTCCCGTGCCTTCCAGTAACAATTACAGCATCATTTGAAAATACAGTGCTGTTTATTATTGAATCTTCAATTTCAATCTTTCCTAATGCTTCAATATTTGAATTTAAAACAAATTTTGCTTTTACTGAGCCACCAGCAATAATTTTTGCCTCCCCTTTTCCGCCTATACCCAATTTGACCATTATATTGCCATTTGCTGTAAGTTTTGCATCATCAACAGTTTTATCAACATAAATATCGCCCGAAGCGTTCACAGTAAATCCTGGTAATACAGAACCCATAATCTGGACTGCTCCATCAAAATCTATATTGCCTGATTCATAGTTCACGTCACCTTTAATAATTGCCACTGGCAATACTGACAGTGTTTTGCCTTCAACATCTAAGCACCCATCTATCTGTGAAACAAATATTAAGGGGTTTGTATCAGATGGGATTATATTTTCACCCGGATAAAAGCCATCTTTCTGAACAATAGTTGCAGCTACTTTTTCACCATAGATATCAAATCCATCCTCCGGCTTTACACCTGGTATTTTTTGTAAAACTTCCTGACCCTTTTTAATCTCAATAATGGCACCAACCTCTTTAAAATCAATTCTTCCATCATCTAAAAGCTTGCCCGCCTTTTTTTCTATCTGTATAAGTGGGATAAAATAATCTTCATAACCATCCATGGGTTCCTTTCCGCGAGCAACGATAATTCTGTGAACTTTTGGATTATGAGGATCAATCTCATTTAGTTGTGATTCAATTTCACTTTTATCTAAAATGCCTACAATTTTATTTGCAAGAAGCTGTTGTTCAATATCCTTATATACTGGAAGTTTCATAAATTTAGTTGGGAAAATTATATATGAAGCTTTTAATTTATCTTTGGAAATCTGTAGAGGTGATTTTAACTGTATTCGAGAAGTTCTCTGGTCATACACAACAAATCCATAGTCAGTAGCACGATAACAGCCACTGATTGAATCAAATATAATACCATCACCAGCTTTAAATGGCTTAAACTTTTCGGATTTATAGTATTTATAACCTGAGTCTAAATTATACACAATATCAGCAGGATCATCAACATCAATAACACGAGCTACTACTTCATCTCTGTACACAAAATTATGCGGTGAAGAAAGTGTATAAAATTTATTACCCGTTTCATCTTTTTTTTCAACAAACATTGATGAAACATTTGGATCAAAATAAAAAACTGTTATTTTCATGGACCTTCACCAGAGTACAATACAGTTGATTTTATTATAAGCATCATTCCTCCTTTATAGTTACTATCGGTTATATAATTATTTTACATGACAACCAAACGAAATACAACTAAAATTTTGAATAATCATATTTTATATTATATAAGATAATATTTAAACGGATACTATAGTTACAATACATTTGAATATTAATTTCCTACAAAAATATTGTAGACGTTCTATTATATTCATAGTATATTAAAGTAATTAATATTTTTAATCGAGTCAATTATGGATTGTAATGATACTACTACCAAACTCACTGTAGAACAGATTATAGCACTTTCTAGTGAGCTAAATACCATTCAGGATTTAGATATATTACTTGAAAAATTACTTTATGAAGCCAGAAAATCAGTCAATGCAGATGCAGGTTCAATATATATCAAAGACAAAGATGAGCTTGTTTTCAGCCATGTACAAAACGACACCCTTACAAAAAGATTGCCACCAGGTCAAAAATTGATTTATACAACATTCCGAATAAAAATAAACACCAGCTCAATTGCGGGTTTTGTTGCAACTACTGGAAATATACTCAACATTGCAGATGTTTATGCAATACCTAATAATGTACCGTATAAATTCAACTCTACCTATGACGATATTTCAAATTACAAAACCACATCTATGCTGACCATCCCATTGAAAACAGTAAATGGCTCTATAATTGGTGTTTTGCAGTTATTAAATGCAAAAGATAAAAATGGTACTATCATACCATTTATGAAAGAAGATGAACCTATAGTAATGCTGTTTGCAAAT
>FMSI01048360.1_pt1 | contig 10211 bp, 10 predicted proteins | sample 1504471 | NCBI WGS metagenome assembly FMSI01 (sample SAMEA4475357, study PRJEB15587) | soil metagenome | biome: Soil; feature: Field | place: India | collected 2015-03-11 | depth 0 m
GACAGCCGCGCTCGTATCACCCAAGAAGAACGCGAGGCACTCATCCGTGCCTGCGGGCTCGATCCCGATTATCACTATAATTTGAGTCGGGGGGAGAGCCTGTAAATCTTTCGATATAATAAAAGACTTTCAAAGGGGGTTTTATGCCTTCATGGGTGACGTGGGTAGTCGTCGGATTGGTCGCAGTCGGACTGTTTATCGTGTGGCAGGGGCTGGAGCCGGGTGGTCCGGCGCTCGTCCTCGAGGGTCAGAAGATCTCTCAGAAGGAGTTTACCAGGCTTTACGAGAATCTGGTCGCGCAGTATAAGCGCTTCTACGCTCAGTACGGCCAAGATTTCTCCAAGCTCTTGCAGGGGCCAGGGGGAATCGAGCGCACACTGCAACTGCAAAGTCGTATCATTGACGATCTCTTACAAAGACGCTTGATCGCTCAAGAGGTCAAGCGTCGGCGCATCGTCATTCCCAAGGCGGACATTGACGACCAAACTGAGATCGCCTTCGAGCGCATTCTGAAACAGAACAATCTCACCGAAGAGCAAGCAGAGGAGATTCTCAAGAAGCAAGGACGTACACTCGAAAGCTTTAAGAAGGAACTGCACCAGACCATCGAACTCACTATGCAAACGGAACGCTTGCGCGATGTCGTCGTCGGCCCCATCGAGCCGACAGAGCAAGAGCTCGCGGCGTATTTAGAAGAGCACCGTGAAAAGTACGACACCCCAGAGGAAGTGCGTGTCCGACATATTCTTATAAGAGTTCCGGAGAACGCTTCCGAAGCCGAAATCGCGCAAGCGAAAAAGCAGCTCGAAGACATTAAAAAAGAGCTAGAGAACGGGGCAGCCTTCGCTGAGCTTGCGAAAAAATATTCTCAAGATCCCGGGAGCGCTCCCAACGGCGGCGATCTAGGGTTCTTGCAGCGCGGCCAGATGGTCCAAGAATTTGAAGACGCAGCATTCTCGTTGGAACCTGGCCAGATCAGCGATCCCGTGCGCACGCAGTTTGGGTTTCACTTAATTAAAGTCGAAGAGAAGAAGCCCGCCCAGCGTGCGGAGCTCGCACAGATCCGCGAGAGAGTGCTGAAAGACTATATCGAATCCGAGCGCGACAGACGCTTCGAGGAATTCTATCATCATCTGAAAGCCCGCGCAAAGATCTCTATCGCTGATCCAATCTTGAAGATCTTCTATCTCTATGAATATGCTGACCGCCTGGAGGAAGCTCACCAAGAGTATGCCAAGCTCAAAGATCCCAATCAAAAGCTTCATATTGCGCGGGTGTTGCAGAAGAAGCTCGAAGCCCTTGGCCCGGAAGCTGCCCCCGACCTTGTGCTCGCCCTCAAAGAAGAAATCGTGCATTTATGGTTGGCGCAGATAGCAGCCTGGCCTAACAGGGCTGACCGACGCTACGGGGTCTCGCAGATCATCGCGCTCAAGCCTAATGAGCTGCCAGGGCAAGTGTTCTTGCGGGTCACTGTCGGTGCAGGTGCTGTAGACGAGACGATACGCGTCATGCAAAGACGCTTGAAAGAGTACGGCGTTCACCAGAGCGTTGTGCTCGCTGTTGGAGATGAGCAAATTATAATCTGGGCGCGCACCGATATGGCGAGCGCTGTGGCACGGCTTGTAAGCGTCCAGGGGAAGTTCGAGCTGAAGCGTGTCTTGCGTGAGGGTTCAGTGGGAGAGATGGTGCGGGCGACGGGGTTGGGGGAGCAGGCCATCAAAGATCGCAACGAAGCTGAAAAACCCGGCTCCGGACGCTATTATCTCGTCTCCGAAGCCCCCGTGATAGACGCGCTTCAGATCAAAGAGATCTCTGTGAATCCGGCAGGACAGTCCGCTGGCCCTATACTCAGAGTGCGCTTGAGCGAGCGCACAGTACAGCAATTAGCCAAGGCCCTCGGTCGTGCAGAGCAAACTCTAGCTATCGTGATCGACGGCGTTGTCTACGGCACTCTCGCTGTTGGATCAGCACTACGGGAGCTATTGGCGCAGCCGGGCAGTGTCTTCGATATTCAGCTGGAAGATGCTCCCTCGGCGTCTCTGGAAGAAGCTCAAGCGCTTGCCTTGGTGCTTCGAGTTGGACCGTTCCCAACGGCTGTTCGTGTGACCCGGCCGTAATGTTGCTCCTGGCTACGTGAACGGCTAGACTGGAAGCTGAGCGCTGGCCAGAAAGGAGTAGATACAATGTCCATCATGTACGTCTCTGATGATACGTTCGACAAAGAGGTCTTGCAGTCGTCTCAACCCGTTTTAGTAGATTTTTACGCTGACTGGTGTGGCCCCTGCCGCGCTATCGCACCGATTATCGAAGAGATCGCTCGTGAGCTCCATACCAGATTAAAAGTCGTCAAGCTCGACGTCGAGCAAAACTCCCAAACCGCGATGGAGTACGGAGTGCAGAGTATCCCAACGCTGCTCATCTTCAAGAACGGCAAGGAAGTCGAGCGCCTGATCGGCTATATGAGTAAAAGCAAACTCTTGAGCAAGATCGAGCCGCATTTACAATAATCTAGCGGTTCTTCACCTCATCCCAGACGGCTTCATAGAGTGCTATGGCCTCGCCAATATCTTTGATCCATTCGAGTTGCTCTATAGTCTGTTCCGAGGGATAGAGGGCCGGGTCGTTGAGGATCTCTGGGATTATATAAGCTGTGGCGGCTTCGTTGGTGGAGGAGTAGCGCACGAAGTTGACGATCTTAGCGTTGATCTGTGGGCGCAGGAGAAAATCTATAAATTTATGGGCGAGATCAGCTCTTTGAGAGCTTTTGGGGATCGCCAGATTGTCAGCCCAGATCACCCCGCCCTCTGTGGGGATGATATAGTGAATATCAGGGTTTTCTAAACGCGCCTTGGCAAACTCCCCGCTCCAGCCGTGAGCGATGACGAGATCGCCTGTGAGCAGGAAGTCATCGTAAGTTTCGCTGTCGTAGCGGGCAAGATAGGGCTTTTGTGCAAGAAGGAGATTCTTTGCGGCTTCGAGGGCCCGGGGATCAGTGCTGTTGACCGAATAGCCTAGATATTGTAAAGCTGCACCAATAGCTTCGCGTGGGTCGTCGAGCATACTGGCGCGGTTCTTGTATCTCTCTAGACGAGCGGGCTCGAAGAGGTCAGCCCAGCTTGTGGGGGGTGTCTCGAGCTTTTGCGCGTTGTACCCGATCCCCGTCGTGCCCCATAGATAGGGGATGGAGTATCTGTTCTGGGGGTCATAGGAGAGTCCTCGGAATCTGCGCGAGATATTCTGAAAGTTGGGGATTTTGGAGAGGTCAAGTTCAGCGAGCAGCCCTTGTGTGATGAGGGCTTCGACGGTGTAGTCTGAGGGCACGATGATATCGTAGCCGGTGACGCCGGCTTGGAGCTTGGTGCGCAGAGTCTCGTTGGAGTCGAAGTTCTCTTCGATGACTCTAACGCCGAACTCCTTCTCAAAGAGCTGATAGACTTCGGGGGCGATATAGTTGGCCCAGATGAAGATATGGAGCTCTTGGGGGGCTTGCGTGCCCGTGCAAGCTCCTAAGCTTACTATGCCGAACACTGCCATAAGGCTGAAGGTGCGCACGACCGTCATAGAGATGCCCTCCTTGAGTATGCGTGGCGTTGTGCAAGGATCGCAAGAGCAATCAAGAATAAGGACCCCAAGAGCATCAGGGTTGCGACCGCGTTCATCTGCGGGGGAATCGCTGCTCGCCCCTGCAGGGCATAGAGATAGAGCGGGAGGGTCTTGAAGCCGCTCCCTCCCGTGGTCGAAAAGTACGTGACGTAGAAATCGTCGAGCGAGAGCGTGAACGCTAACAACGCCCCGCTAATAATTGCCGGAGCGAGAAGGGGCAGCGTCACTCGGCGCAGGACGTGGATGGGCGTTGCCCCTAAATCAAAGGCCGCTTCTTCAAGGGACTTATCGAGATCGCGTAGTCGCGCTCGCACCACAACCATCACATAAGATATGCTGAACGTCACGTGCCCAGCGATCACCGTGGGCAGCGGGCTGATGCCCAACACGGGCCGGAGCACCTGAGCGAAGAAGAGCAACAGCCCCACGGCCATCACGATCTCCGGGATCACGATGGGGAGATAGGCGAAAGCCTCGAGACGGCTATGTGCTCGCTCGAGTGCGAGCGCAAGCGCCGTCCCCAGCACAGTAGCAATAACCGTCGAGACTGCGGCGACGATAAGACTGTTCACCAGCGCCAACAGGACCTCTTGATCGGTCAACAGCTTTCTGTATGCATCGAGCGAGAACCCGCCCCAGACGAGCGCATAGCGGCTCGCGCTGAAACTGTACAGTACCAAAACACCAATGGGCAGATAGAGAAAGACATATGTGAGCAGCGTGTCGAGCACGAGCGACAATTCTATGATTCTATCAGCCCAACGCTTTAGCCGATCCATCGCGACTCCTTCACGTGGTGAAAATATCTCACCAAGACGAGCAAGACCAAGCCCATCAAAGTCATGGCCATTGCCGCGCCGAGGGGCCAGTCAGGCACCCGTCCCAAGAATTTCTCTTCAATGAGCACGCCGAACATGGGGACCTTGCCCCCGCCTAAAAGCTTGGGCGTGATAAACTCTCCTAAGACGGGGATAAAGACCAGCACAGCTCCGGCGATCACCCCTGGGCGGCTCAACGGGAAGATTATCTTCCAAAAGCTCTGCCAGCGCGACGCCCCTAGATCATGCGCTGCCTCGACAAGCGAGAAATCTAAACGCTCTAACGTTGCATAGAGGGGCAAGATCATAAACGGCAGATACCCATAGATCAAGCCGATGAGCACCCCTAGGGGCGATCCCAAGAGCGCCAGATCGAGTCCCACAAAGCGCAGCAGCCACGCGATCCAGCCCTCAGGGCGCAGGAGAATAAACCATGCGTAGATCCGGACAAGAAAGCTCGTGAGGAACGGAAGTATCACAAGAAAAAGCAGAAGATTTTTCACTGGGCCAGAGCACCGCGCGATGGAGTACGCCGCGGGATACCCCAGCACCAGACAGAGTATCGTCGTGAGCGCTGCCAGCACGAGTGAATTTGCGAATGGTCCTGCCCAATAGAGCGGATCGAGCAGGCGCAGATAATTATCAAGGCTGAACCCCCACTGAATCCCGGCGGGGGTGCGATAGGCGAGGCTGATCAACAAGATAATCCCCAAGGGAGCAGCGAAGAAGAGCAGTAGCCACCCAAGTCCCGGCCACAGTAGAAGACGCACGTTCATGCTGGGTAGACTTCGATGGGGCGGAGGCTTTGGGGATCCCACGTCAAACCAACGCGATCTCCCACAGCGATGCCATTGGTACCGTGGCTGCTCACTGTCACTATGATCTCTGGGGAGACGCGCACACGATACTCTATCTCTTTGCCGGCGTAGAACAGCTCTTCGACCAGCCCCGTCCAGATACCGTTGCCCTCATCGGGGAAGCAGAGCCGGATTCGTTCTGGGCGCAGCGCCAACGTGACCCGCTGATTGATCTGCAAGGGAGAGTCACTGAAGACGTTCGTCGTGAATGGGCCGATTTGGACGAGGGCACGCGTGCCGGCGGTGTGGACGACCCGGCCCTCTAAGAGATTGCTCTCCCCGATAAAATCAGCGACAAAGCGCGTGGCGGGGCGCTCGTAGATCTCCTGCGGAGTGCCGACCTGGAGCACGCGCCCGCCGTGCATGACTGCTAAGCGATCGGACATTTTGAGAGCTTCTTTTTGGTCGTGGGTCACATACAGGAACGTGATCTTCAGCTCGCGCTGGAGGCGTTTGAGCTCGAGCTGCATCTCCTGGCGGAGCTTCGGGTCGAGCGCGCCCAGGGGCTCGTCTAAGAGCAAGACCGACGGCTCAGTGACAAGAGCGCGCGCCAAGGCCACACGCTGCTGCTGCCCGCCGGAGAGCTGACTGGGGAAGCGTGTGTCAAGTCCACTGAGACGCACAAGCTCCAGCGCCCGGCCGACGCGCTCCCGAATGAGGGCGCGCGGGAGCTTCTGCATCTCCAAGCCGAACGCGACGTTCTGTTTAACAGTGAGATGGGGAAAGAGCGCATAGTCTTGGAAGACTAAATTGAGATCGCGCTCTTGTGGGGGAGTGTTTGTGGCGTGCTGGCCATTGATGAAGAGCTCGCCGGAGTCAGGCCGCTCAAATCCCGCAATGATACGCAGCGTCGTGGTCTTTCCGCAGCCGCTGGGCCCCAAGAGCGCGAAGAATTCCCCTTTGTAGATCTGAAGGGTTACCCGATCTACCGCGAGCGTCTGGCCGAAGCGCTTCGAGATTTCCCTAAGCTCTACAGAACACTCGTCCATCTCACCCCTCGCATTAGGGTAGAGGTCTGCTTGTCGCTTTTGATTATAGAGGATTTCAGAGAAATGTCAACGGTGACAGCTACTGTGCCGGGGCTGGTTCCGCGCCCCTAGCGCCGCACCGCGATCTTGCCTATGGAGCTGCGTAGTTCTTTGCCGTCTGTTGTTTTGGTGAAAAAGATATACAGATAGACGCCGTTGGCGACGGGGCGGCCATCATCGCGCTGGAGGTGCCATTTGTAGGTGGCCCCTGGCACTGGCCCGCTTGAAAAGATCTTTCTCCCCGACAGATCAAAAACTTCTAAGCGCACGCTTGCTATAGCTGTCAGCGCATAACTCTCAGCTTCCAAGTCTATGGCCGGAAGCGGAACGCTGATCGCCAGGCTAATGCCCGCCAGCCATACCCACAGGCGCATTCTGCCTCACCAGAGGGGGGATGCCATGGGATTGCTTGATCTGGAGACGGCCTAGCTCAATACGGCGCGCTCCTTGCTTGGTCATGCCTACTAATCTATACCCGTACATCCCTGTGGGGAGCGAGCCGTTGGGCACTAGCCCCAACCATGGGCCCATCTCCTCACTGCTCAGAACGAGCTCCCCGCTCTTGAGATCGTACAGCTCCAAGCGCATGAGAATAACTCCAGACCATCGGATTACTAAAGAGCGGTTGGTGTTATACGCGCCGTTGATGGCTTCATCCCCGTGGTAGAATCGTGCCGCGAGAGACTCTGCCAAACGCACTATTGTCTGGGCGCACGCGCTCAGCTCATCGCCAAAGGCCATGAACGCATGAAACAACTCTACGGCGACTTCGTATTGTGAGCGCCCTTGTGCCCCTTTGAGCAGATCACGGAGTTCCTTGGCTAACGCGATGACTTTATCAAATCGGGCTATCGCTGACTGCATCGGGGCAAAGCTCGTATCAGCGAGGGTCTTTTGCGAGAGCGCTACGAGCTTCTGGCGCAATTGATAAGCGTTCTCCAGGACGGCATCAAAATTCCCGATGTTGAGCATAACGGCAATGCGCTCGAACGATTCGGCAATGCTTTCGCACAGGGCGGCGAGCGCTTCCGCATCACGGTACAGGGAATCAGAGGCAAAAGGTGGAGGCACGTTCTTGCGCACCAGCTCGAGCTCAAGAGACGCATTGCGTAGTGCTGCTGCAGATTCGTTGATGGCACGCACCGCGTTATCTAAAGACGTGAAGACGCTATCAGTGAGCTTAAAGTGCAAAGCCACCCCGGTTTCGTCGAAGACACGCCCAAAGAGCTTGACTATATCTAAGCTGAACGAGCGCACTCCCGCTACCGGCGAGACCGTAAACCGCAGGGAGAGTTTATTATTGAATTCATTGGACTCGCGAATTCTGCTGAAGGGCGCATCCACGGAGACCGTGAGCGTATGGGAGCCTGCTATGGCCTTCCAGGGGATTTGGATCTCCGTCGCTTTCTCTTTTTTGAGCTCAAAGAATGAGCGCGTGGCCAGCTCTTGTCCATTAAGCTCAATGATGACATCGAAGGATCCCAGGGCATCACCTTGGCCCTGGTTGACGATGACCGCGCGGAGGAGAGCTGCTTGCCCTTCTTCAAGGTCACCGGGTGATACCCGAGCTGTCTTTACTGTGAGATCAGGTAACCCCGACTGCCCCTGAACGCTGATCCCCCCAGAGAGCAAGATCCCTAACAAAACGATTACCCCAAGACGCATAGCTCTAAGCCTCCTTCGTTGTTTTCTTGCTTTACTATACTGAACAGCTTAGGTACTGTCAATGGAACAAAGGTGAATTTTCGGTTCAAGCCCCTTTCAGCTTCTTGAGCTCAGCGATCAGCGCTGGGACGATTTGATGGAGATCCCCGATGACTCCATAATCAGCGCGTTGGAAGATCGGGGCTTCTGCGTCTTTATTGATCGCTAAGATCTTCTTAGAGTTCTTACAGCCGACCATATGCTGGATTGCCCCGGAGATCCCGCACGCGATATAGAGATCTGGGGCGATCTGAGCGCCTGTTTGCCCAATTTGATCGGAGTGCGGGCGCCAATTGTTATTCGTTGCGACCCGAGTGGCCCCAACCGCAGCGTTATGGAGCAAGCTCGCCAGCTCCTCGAGCATCTTGAACGCTTCGGCGCTCCCCATACCCCGCCCGCCGCCAATGACGATCTTGGCATCGGTGAGCGAGATGCCCTTCTTCTCGCTGGGGATAAGCTCTTTCACTCGCACGCGAAAATCCTTCTCGCTCAACGCCACAGCGAGAGCTTCGACAGTGGGCGCAGCGCCGTCGGCGCTCTGAGCGGCTATAGCATGGGGCGCGAGCGTCAGCAAGATGGGGCTGCTTAAAATCTCGACTTCTTCTAAGAGACTACCACCCCAGTTGGAGCGCGTCACTCTCTTAAGCAGTCCGTTTTCTACGGAGAGCTCTGTACAATTTGTGACTGCGACCAGACCGAGTCGCACCGAAACACGCGCCATCAGATCATTGCCCGAATCTGTTCCAGGGGCCAAGACGATCTGGGGCGATTTTTGCTTGATCGCTTCGGAGACGATCTTAGCAAATGCCTCGGGAACGTAGCTATCGAGCTGCTGGTCTTCCGCGACGAGCACTGTCTGAATGCCCTTGAGGGTGGGCGCGAGCGCGCGCACCCCTTTGCCTATCACCAGAGCTGTCACAGAGTCGTTGGTCTTCTGCGCCAGGTCGCGGGCAGCCGTCAAGGTCTCCAGCGATGTTTCAGAGAGAGCACCTTTCACCGTTTCGAGAATCGCTAAGACCATACTTTAGATCACCCCCACTTCACGAAGTTTCTCTATAATCTTGGGCACGGCGTCGACCCCTTGGCCTAAGATCTCAAGCTGTCGACCCTCTTGTGGCTTCTTGAGAGCCTTCCGCACTATTCGTGATGCGGGCTTGGTCACTTTCTTCTGTTCGATGGGCACTTTTTTCGCGCTCATGATCCCACGCAAGCTTGGATGGCGCGGGGTGTTGATGCCCTCTTTCACTGTGAAAACTGCAGGAAGCGGGACTTCGTAGACTTCCCAGCCGTCCTTGGTCTCACGCTTGGCGATTGCTGTATTGTTCTGAATCTCGAGGGCTTTGATCCCCGTCACGCACGGCAGATCTAATAAATACGCAATGTGCACCCCAACTTGATAATTGCACGTATCGGCAGACTCGTTGCCAAAAAGTAGCAGATCGAATCCCAAGGGTTTCACGGTCTCGGCGATCGCTTGGGCAGTCGCTGCAGGATCCCAAAACTCATAATCGTCGGCTTCTAATAAGATAGCGCTGTTGATCCCCTTGGCAATGGCTTCCCGAAGCTGTTCTTGGGCGGCTTGGGGCCCAAGCGTCAACACCGTCGAGCTGCCCCCGTGCTTCTCAATGATTCTTATAGCTTCCTCGACGGCGCACTCCTCATGGGGGCTAATGGCGAAGCCCACGTTCGTTGTGTCCACGCGCATACTATCGGACGTGAGCTTGAACCCGCCCCCAGTATCCGGGACGCGTTTGATGCAGACAAGTACTTTCATAGAAGCTCCTTTCTCGCTACGAAATTTTTTACTAATAGATGGTGTACGTAAAGCGGCTCCAACGTCCATAGTTCGTTCTGTCGGAATTGACTGTGTTTGAGCGCACCCAACCGAGCGATGACTGCCCCGGAGGGCTGATTGAGCGCAGCTGGGGCGACTGTCACGATGCGCTCCAGGGCTAGGCGATGGCGCTCCGCCCCAGGCCCGATACAGAGTGCTAAATCAGACATTCGCTCGAGCTGCTCTTGCAGAGCCCCGATTGTGCTTGACGTCTCTGGCGTGATCTGGGTGGTGCCCTCATAGAGGGCATAATAAACTAAATCACGCCGATCCGGCAGCACGACACAGATCTTTCCAGAGAGAAACGAGACTTTTTCAGCATACGCTGCCATACTGAGAACGCCCACGATAGGGATGCCCAAGGCTT
>FMSI01037004.1_pt1 | contig 10170 bp, 7 predicted proteins | sample 1504471 | NCBI WGS metagenome assembly FMSI01 (sample SAMEA4475357, study PRJEB15587) | soil metagenome | biome: Soil; feature: Field | place: India | collected 2015-03-11 | depth 0 m
TTCTCCCCCTCTCCCAGCATCGGGAGAGGGAGCCAGGGGGTGAGGGCCCACGGCTGAGAGCCGCCCCTACAAGGAAACCGACTGACGCCGCTCTATGCTTCTTGTGCTATAATGTCCACCATGCTGCGTTGTCAACATATTTGCTTGACGACCGACCGACTGGCCGAGACGCGAGACTTTTATGTGAAAACGCTCGGTCTCGTCGCAGCCACCTACGACGAGGCATCCGGCCTTCTGGCGTTGCTTCTCGCCGATGGGTTCGTCCTTCGCTTTGAAGCCAAGGGACCGGCTGAACCATCAAGCATTCGATTCATAGGACTCGAACTTGATTCCTTTGAAGCGGTCGATCGCCTCTTCGATGCGCTTTCAGGACGCGTTCCAATTGTCCAGGATCTTAGGTCAAGATACACCTCTAGACAGGGGCCTTACGGTTTTATCATTGAGGACCCCAATGGATACCGCCTGAAACTCTTCAAATACGGTCCAAGAGTTCAGCAGTGAATGAAAAAGTCGTCGCAAACGGAAGACGACAACTCGTTGAGCAAGGTTGTCATTCGTCAAGCTCCTTCTTGAAGCGCCCAGAAGCTTATACCACAAAAGCATGTCTCCGACTGGGTGCTAAGACGTTCCGCTTTAGCAAATTTTCTGTCATAATGTCCATAGCTGATTTTGAGGTAGGCCTACGGATTTGATCTGAGTAGATGAACATAAAACGACGCAAACAGTTATTATCAATCTTTTCTTTACGGCTGGTTCATGTCCGCGTGTTGGCATGGCCATTGCTCCTGGCGGCGCTGGTTCTCTTTTTGAACGCTTCTTTGAGTGCGGCGACAGCGGCGCAGGGGGTGGCCGTGGAGTTGGCGCCCCTCTATGGAGTGGGTGGACAGCAGGCTGCGCCGAATCGCTACATCGTTGTCCTGCGCGGGGACCGGGTGCGCACAGCCTCCGCCCTTCGCCAGAAGGTGGCCGCGTTGCAAAGTCGTCCGGACGTCGCCGTGCATCGCAGTTACCAACGTACGTTCTGGGGCTTCGCCGCCACGCTCTCTCCTGCTGCGCTCCAACTGCTGCGCAGCGACGGCGACGTCGCCTGGATCGAGCAGGACCAAATCGTGACGATCGCAGGCGAACAAATCAGTCCGCCGTGGGGATTGGATCGCATCGATCAGCGCGCCTTGCCGTTGGACGAACGCTACGTCTACGACGGCGCCGGCGCCGGCGTGCATGTCTACATCATCGACACCGGTATTCGCGCTACTCACAGCGAGTTTAGTGGCCGCGTTGGCGCGGGGTTCGATTTCATCGACAACGACGCTGCGCCGGACGACTGCAACGGCCATGGCACGCATGTCGCCGGCATCGTCGGCGGCGCAACCTATGGGGTCGCCAAAGGAGCGACCCTGCACCCCTTGCGCGTGCTGGACTGCAACGGCGTCGGCTACACGTCGGGCGTCATCGCCGCCATCGACTGGGTGACGGCGAACCACATTAAGCCCGCCGTCGCCAACCTCAGCCTGAGCGGCAATTCATCCACGGCGCTGGATCTCGCCGTGCGCACCTCCGTGGCGGCGGGCGTCGTCTATGTGGTGGCGGCCGGCAACTTGGGGATTGACGCCTGCAACGCTTCGCCTGCGCGCGAGGCGACGGCGATCACGGTGGGCGCCACGAACAGCGCCGATCAACGCGCCAGTTTCTCCAACTACGGCGCCTGCCTCGATCTCTTCGCCCCTGGGGTCAACATTCTCTCGGCGTGGCACACTGGGGACAACGCCGAGCAGACGGTCTCCGGCACGTCGATGGCTGCGCCTCACGCGGCGGGCGCAGCGGCGCTCTTTCTGCAAAAGGCGCCCTCCGCCTCCCCGGCCGACGTCGCCGACGCGCTCATTGCTGCGGCCACCGAGGGCGTGGTGAGCAACGCCGGAAGCGGCTCCCCCGATCGTCTACTCTATATGCGATTCGACTTGCCGGCGGCGCCTACGCCGACGCCTGGAGCCACGCCAACGCCTACGTCGACGCCTCTCGCTCCCGCCACGCCGCCGCCCAACGACGACTTCGACCGGCCCACAGAAACGACGCCGCTTCCCTTCAGCCAGGTTCTAAACACGACGTACGCCACCGTGTCGAACGATGATCCGATCCTCTGCACCGGGGCAAGAGGCGAGGCTACGGTTTGGTATCGTTTCGCGCCGCAGGTCAACGGGCTGCTCACGGCGAACACCTTCGGCAGCGACTACGACACGGTGCTGGCGGTCTTCACCGGAGAACGCGGCGCGCTCTATCGGCTCGCCTGCAACGACGACGCCGAAAACACGCTGCAGTCAAGTGTGACGCTGGATGTCCATGCTGGAGAAACATATTTTATCGAAGTCGCCGACTACGGGGTCAACATCTCGGCTCATAAGTCGCATGCGCTTCTGCTCAAAACGCAAACTGGGGGCAATCTGCACTTGACGCTCGATTTCACTCCTGCGTCAGAGCCAACTCCTTCGCCTGCTACGGGGGCGGTGCTGGCAATCGCTCCTTCTGCGTTGACGGTGCGCCCTGGCGAACGCTTCACCGTCGAAGTGCAGGTGCGCACGACCCAGCCGGTGGAGGGAGCCGCCGCCTATCTCAACTTCGACCCCACCGTCTTGCAGGTTGCGTCGATAACGCCCGGGGGCGCATTGCCGGAAATCCTCCTCAATGAGGTGGACAATATGCAGGGCCGCGTCAATTTTAGCGCCCGCGCGCTCAACGCGCCCTTCCCTGAACACGACTTCATTGTGGCGACGCTCGCCCTGACGGCGACGACGGATTCACCTGGCTCATTGTTGTCATTTGAAACGACAAGCCCTCGGCAAAGCGATGTCACATTCAGCGGACGCTCGATTCTCAATCGCGCCCTCAACGGCCAGGTTCAGGTGGCGACCTCATCGCTGTACCTGCCGATAGTCGTGCGGTGAGGGAAGGCGCGTTGCGTATTTCGTGTTGCGTGTTACGTGTTGCGTGATTGGGCACGCAGCACGAACACATTTCAAGGATTATAGACCTGAATCCGTCGCTCCGGCACGCGCTGCGCCAGCCGGCCGATGTTGCGGTTCACCTGGGCCAGAATTTCCGCTTTGTCGAGCGTGCGTAGCTTGCGATCCTCCATGACGACTCGTCCGTCGACGATCACGGTGCGCACGTCCGAGGCGCGCACGCTGTAGAGCAAGGCGGCCGCAACGTTGTGCACAGGCTGGTTGTGGGCGCCGCTCAGGTCCAACAGCGCGATGTCGGCCAAAAAGCCCGGGGCCAAACGTCCAAGCTCGCCCGCCATGCCGATCGCCGCAGCGCTGCCAAGGAAGGCGACGTCGAGCGCTGCATGAAGGGGCATCACCTCCGGGTCGTTGGCTGTAAATTTCTGCATGAGCGCCATCAGGCGCAGGCTCTCCCAGATGTCCAGCGTATTGTTGCTGGCCGCGCCGTCGCTGCCCAGCCCGATGGAGACGCCTGCAGCCTGCAACGGGCGAATCGGCGTCAGGCCTGCAGCCAGCTTCAGGTAAGTCTTCGGGCAATGGGCGACGCCGACATGGTCGGCGTAGGCGCGCAACCGTTCGATGTCCTCGGGCAGAATGCCGCAGCCATGGGCGATCAAGGTCGGAACGTCGAGCACGCCGGTCTGCTCCAGCACTTGAATTGGAGTGATTCCTCGTTTGGCCAGGCTGGATTGGGTCTGCGCCATGTCTTCCGCCGCGTGAATGTGGATGCCCACCTTCAGCCGTTTGGCATGAGCGGCCGCTGCGCGTAGAAAGTCGTCGTCGCAGGTGTAGGGCGCATGGGGCGCCATCCACGTGCGGATGCGTCCGCCGGCGCCGCCTTGCCAACGTTCGACAAAAGCGGCCGTGGCGTCTAGCGCTGCATAGCCCTGGCTGGCGAAGACCGCCCACCCCAGCAATGCCCGGCTGCCTGCCTCGCTGACTGCGCGCGCCGCCTCATCCATGAAGAAGTAGTGGTCGGCGACGGTGGTCACGCCCGCTTCGATCATCTCCACCAGCCCTAGCAACATGCCCCAGTAGACGTCCTCGGCGGTCAAGTTGCTCTCCACCGGCCAGATGAATTCATTGAACCAGCGCTGCACCGGCACATCTTCGGCGATGCCGCGGAAGAGCACCATCGGCGTGTGTGCGTGGGTGTTGATCAGTCCCGGAGTCGCCAGCAGTCCATCCGCCGCCACTACGTCATCGGCTTCGTGCTGCTCGATCGGCTGGGTCGGCGAAATGGCGGCGATGCGGTTGCCTCGCACGTGAATATCGTGGTTGCGCAGCACGGCGTAGGCGCCGTCGTCGTTGCGCACAAGGACGTCGCAATTGTGCAAGACGAGCGTGTTCGACATGGATGCACTTTCTCAATCAATTGATGACCGGCGAAAACGAACGCCCCCTTCAGGTTTCTTCAACAGTCAGGCCGGCGAGAGGGCTGCGCCGGCGTTCGCCCAAAGCCAGAAAGCGATCGTAGCGCACGACAATCACCTTGCTCATCTGCCAAAAGGACTCCACCGAGAGGTGTTGACAGCCTTCGTGCAGCCACCAGCCGTCGATGTGAGGATGGACGGCGATCAACGCAGGATCATAGACCGGCACAACCGCCGGGCTAAGGAAAAAGCCCGGGGATTCCGGCGAACGAATTTGCAACAAGTACGCGCCGCGCATGCCGCAGGCGCGCGGCAGTTGATGTGTGCTGCCATCGGTGAGGTCGATCAGCTCGCAATCTTCCACCGGCGTGTCTACGATGGTGGGCCACGTCGGGTCCTCGACCAGTTCGGCGATGACGCGACGCACTGCAATGTCCTGATAGTGGTTCTGTTGCGTCTGCGGTTGAAAATAGTCGTCCTCGTAGACATTTTCACGACGGTCGTCATAGACGTTGCCGCACCAGGTCGTCAGCCACTCCACGATTTCAGGATGATTGCGCAGAAAAATTCGATAGCACTGCTCATATTCAGCGATTGCTTCACCAAAGGAAACGATCCGGCCGCGCACGTAGTGATCGATGCGCCAGCCGTCATCGCCGAAGCGTTCGTCCAGCAGGGCCCGCCACTGCGCCTTGCGCTCGCCTGCGTATCCCGGCGTTCCGATCGGAATCAACACGCCGGCCAGCGTGGCGCGGGCCTCTGGCTCGATGCGCTCCCACCAGGTGGTGTAGTCAAGGTTCATGGTGCTGTCTGTTCCTGAAAGCGCCGGGCTGCAGCGTTGATGCGCGCGCGGCGGCGAATGTTGTAGATGATCAGCGCAGCGATTGTCACCGCAGGCGGAATCATTTCTACGAACTGGGGCGGGATCGCCATCGTGCCCAGCCGCGTGCCCAGCGCGGAGGCGGTTCCAAAGATCAGAGCGGCGATGAGGGCGCCGATCGGATTGCGGTTGCCGAGAAAAATCACCGCCAAGGCGATGAAGCCGCGTCCCGCCGTCATGTTGGCCTGAAAGATGCTCAGGTAGCCCATGCTGAGATAGAGGCCGCCCAGCGCAGCGCAGAAGCCGCTCGCCACCAGCGCCTGATAGCGCACGCGACGGATGTCGATGCCGACAGACTGCGCAGCGTCCGGCATCTCGCCGGTGGCGCGCAGGTGGGCGCCGGCCGGCGTGCGATAGAGGAAGACCCAAATCACGGCCACCAGCGCAAAAGCGAGATAGCTCATGATGTTGTAGCCGGTGCCGTTTTCGCCGTTGAGCAGGGTGCCTAACACCGGAACGTTGTTGACAAAAGGAATCTGCAGCGAAGGCAGCCGCGCACTGGCGAGCGTCGACGTGCTGCCCTTGTCGCCTGTGAACGAGAACATCAGGAACACCGTGGCGCCCGAGGCCAGAATGTTCATCGCCAGGCCCGTGAGAATGATGTCCGTTTTCAGCTCCAGGTGAAAAAAGGCGATCAGCCAGCCCATCGCCATGCCGACGAGCACGCCCGCCAGCGCGCCCAGCCAGGGATAGGACCACGCCGGTGCGCCGGGAAACCACTGAGGAGCGAATCCACTGACGATGACGCCGGTGAAGGCCGCCGCCAGCATGATGCCTTCCAGCGCAATATTGATCACGCCGCCTAGATCAGAGAGCAGGCCGCCCATCGCCGGCAAGATCAGCGGCGTCGCCACGCGAATCACCGTTGCAATGAACGCCGCCGAGAAGATGCTTTGCAGGACGACTTCTAGAGACATTCAGCTTCCCTCAAAAAGACCTCAAAAAGTTGCCACCAGAACCCGTTGCACAAATTTTGCTCGGCGTCACCCGGCTTCGACGACCACTTCTTCCCGACCGCGACGCAGTTGAACCCATTGCTGGACGAAGGGGAAAAGGCGTTCGGCGGTGATCAGCAGGATGATGATGGCCTGGATGATCAACACCACCTCGCGCGTCACATCGGACGAACGCTCCATGATCTGCGCGCCGGTGCGCAAGTAGCCGTAGAAAAGGCCGGCCAGCAACACCCAGCGCGGGTCGTTGCGCGCCAGCAACGCCACGACGATGCCCTCAAAGCCCAGCCCGGGCGAAAGATTGATCGTCAGCCGTTTGAGCAGCCCCATGCTCAGATGGGCGCCGGCCAGCCCCGCCAGGATGCCGCTGACGGCCATGCTCAAGGCAATCACCCGCTTCGTGTTGATGCCGCCGTACTCGGCGAACTTGCGGTTGGCGCCGAGCATCTTCAACTCGAAGCCAAAGGGCGTGCGCGCCATCAAAAACCAGACGACAACCACGGCGATCAGCATGAGGATCGTCATGAAAGAAACGCGCGTGCCGGGAATGAGCAACGGCAACACCGCCGAAGTGGGAAAAGGCGCCGTTCCCACAAAGCCGGCGGCCGGGTCGCGCAGCCAGTTGAAAAGCAGCAGATCGAAGAGCTGAAGCGCAATCACGTTGAGCATCAACGTGCTCACGATTTCGTCCACCGAGAGGTAGGCTTTGAGCAGGCCCGGAATCAAGCCCCAGAGAAAACCAATGATCATCGCCGCCGCCAGCGCCAGAAGCATATGGGCGGGAAAAGGCAAAGAAAGTTTCAGTGCAATGACAGCCGTCATCAGCGCGCCGAGCAACATCTGCCCTTCTGCGCCGAGGCTGAACTGGCGCGCCCGAAAGACGATCGAAACCGCCAGCCCGAGCAGAATCAGCGTGGTGCTCTCCTCCAGCCAGTTGCCGAAGCGGTTGATGTTTTTGATCTCAAAGCCGTTCTCAAAGGAGAGCCTCGGCAACGGCCCGGTGAGCAGCGCCGTGTACGCCTGCACCGGCTCTTTGCTGACGAGCGCCGTAATGACAAAACCGATCGCCAGCGCAATCAACACCACGGCGATGATGCGAACGGGTTCAACAAATTTGGCCATCCCCTTCATATTCATGCAGCCTTCGTAACAACTTCCTGGCGGCGAACGCCGAGCATGTAAAGTCCGATTTCCTCTTCCGTCAGCTCCGGGCCGTTGTCCAAGATGGCGACAATCTCGCCTTTGTACATCACGGCGATGCGGTCGGCGAGGCTCATCACCTCCGCCAGGTCGGCGGAGACAAGCAACACCGCCTTGCCCTCGTTGCGTTTGGCCACCAACTGGGTATGCACAAATTCGGTGGCGCCGATGTCCACCCCGCGCGTCGGCTGCGCAGCGATCAGCAACACGGGTTCGGCGGAAAATTCGCGAGCGACGATCACCTTCTGCATGTTGCCGCCGGAGAGCGAGCGCATCAGGGCGTCGGGGCCGGCGGCGCGGATGTCGAACTGTTGCATTAACGTCTCGGCGTGTTTCCGGATCACCTGAGGGGAAAGCACCCCGCGCTGGGTGAAGGGAGGCCGGTTGTAGCGATCCACCACCAAATTTTCGGCGATGGTGGCGTCGAGCGCCACGCCGTTGGTCAGGCGATCTTCGGGGATGTGGGCGACGCCGCTTAGGCGGATGCGCCGCGGGCTTTGTCGTTGCACCGGCTTGCCGTCGACAAGAATTTCGCCGGTCGTCGCCGGGCGCAGGCCGGTCATCACCTCAACCAGCTCGGTCTGGCCGTTGCCCTCGACGCCGGCCACGCCTAGAATTTCGCCTGCATGCACGCTGAAATTGACGTTGCGCAGCACAGGTCGACCGGTCTCGGCCACATAGCCCAGGTTGCGCACCTCGGCGACGACGCGTCCTCGCTGCACCGGCGGCTTGTCGATCTGCAAAAAGACGGCGCGGCCCACCATCATGCGCGCGATGTCGGCTTCCGTCACATCGCGCGTGGCGACGCGCCCGGTCACTTCGCCGTGCCGCATGACGGTGACGCGATCGGAAATCTCTTTCACTTCGACCAGTTTATGCGTGATAAAGATCACCGTCTTGCCCTGGTTCACCAGCGTCCGGATGGCCATGAACAGCTCATCGGTCTCCTGCGGTGTGAGTACGGCGGTCGGCTCGTCCAAAATCAACAGATCGGCGCCGCGATAGAGCGTTTTAAGGATTTCGACGCGCTGGCGCATGCCCACCGGCGTCGCCTCGATGCGCGCGGTCGGATCCACCTGCAGGCCGTAGGTCTTGCTCAATTCTTCGGTGACGGCGATCGCCTGTGCGCGATCGATGAAGCGGCCCTTGCGCGGCTCGCTGCCGAGCACGATGTTTTCTGCGATCGTAAAGGATGGCACCAACATGAAGTTCTGATGCACCATGCCGATGCCCAGCTCGATGGCGCGGTGCGGATTCGGGATCTCCACGCGGCGCCCCCGCAGCCAAATCTCTCCGTGCGTCGGCGCTTCGAGTCCGTAAAGAATTTTCATCAGGGTGCTCTTGCCCGCGCCGTTTTCGCCCACCAGGGCGTGAATCTCCCCTTGCTCCACCGAAAAGTCCACCCCTTTGTTGGCGACGACGCCATTGGGGTAGACCTTGGTGATCTGCTTCATTTCAACAAGTGCGGCCATGAATCGGTCGAGTCCTGAAAGGCTGGCTGAGTTGTGTTGTAGAGAATTCGTGTGTTGGGGGATGGGGGAGATGGGGTTTCAGGGCGGTGGGATGTGAGGATGGTGCAATTCCATGCGCAGCCTCTCTCAATCTCCAAGACCCTGTTGATTTCCAGGTGAAGCCGTCATCCACCGGGAAGCTTCAAGCTCCCTGGTGGATGAACGACAACGCTCCGCATAGACCTGAAAATCAGGAAAACCCCGTAGCCCCCGACAGACATTACCGGAACGCCGTGTCCACAACGATCTCGCCGTTGAGGATTTTCCGTTCCGCCTCGTCGACCAGCGCCTTCACCTCGTCCGGCGTGATCGCCTCGTAGTACTTGTTGCGCGCCAGACCGACGCCGCCTTCGGCGATGCCGAGCGCTTCCGCAGTTCCGTAGGGCAGCGTTCCTTCCAGATGCAGCTTGACCCCACGGTAGATCGAGTTGTCGACGTTCTTCATCATGGAGGTGAGAATGCGCGCCGCCTGCTCCGGGTTGGCGCTCTCGATGATCAACGCCTGGTCCGAGTCGACGCCGATGGCGTAGCGCCCATCCTCCGCCGCGGCCTCGAAGACGCCCTGGCCGGTGCCGCCCGCAATCTGGAAGACGATGTCGGCGCCCTGGCTGTATTGCGCCTTGGCCAGCTCTTTGCCCTTGGCCGGGTCGTTCCAGCCGCCTGCGAACTGGCGAATCACCTGGATATCCGGATTGGTGTCGCGGGCGCCCTGCTCATAGCCGACCATGAAGTCGAGAATCACGGGGATCTCCTGGCCGCCGACCGAGCCGATGATGGCTTCGGGATTCATGCCTTCGATGTCTTGCGTGGTCATCGCCGCAGCATACACGCCGGCCAGATACGAGCCTTCATTCTGCTTGTAGAGAATGGAATAGACGTTGGCGCACTTGTTGGGGGCGCACGCTTCGCCCTCATAGTTCACGGGTGCATCATACAAGAAGAACTTTTTGTCCGGGTACTGCGGCGCCAGCCTTTCCAGATACTCCACCATCTGGAACGTGCCGACGATCATGATGTCGAACTCTTCATTGGCGGCGGCGTCGATCAATGCGGCCTCCCAGCCCGTGGGGTCGATGCCCGCTTCGATCGTCTTGGTCTGTGCGCCGAACTCGTCAGCCACGCGTTGGACGCCGCGCTGCGCCGAATCGAAGAAAGATTTATCGCCCAGCACACCGTTGACGAAATGAACTATGCGCAGGGGTTGCTCGCCCGCCGCCGCACCTTCGCCGGCCGCCGGAGCGGGCGCCGCAGGCGCAG
>FMSI01023024.1_pt1 | contig 10168 bp, 7 predicted proteins | sample 1504471 | NCBI WGS metagenome assembly FMSI01 (sample SAMEA4475357, study PRJEB15587) | soil metagenome | biome: Soil; feature: Field | place: India | collected 2015-03-11 | depth 0 m
ATCCAGTATCATTTTCTGGGGGCATTATAACATAATACTCAATTTTTCCATCAGCATTAGTAATTGGAAGAATCTTTGTTTCCTCGTGAAAAATCTCTCCATTTTTCTTTTTATTAATAAGCACCCCTTCCCACATCTTTTTATGTTTCAAATTTTCCCACATAGTGTCATATACATCAATTGGTGTCTCACCTGATTTTATAAATCCGGGATCTTTACTCAAAACTTCATTTTTTGAATAACCAGAATTATCCAGGTAATGCTTATTGACAAATATAATTCTATTGTTCCTATCAGTTATAAGTATCGATATCGGAGCTAATTCTATGATCTCCAAGTACTTTTTAAGAAGAAATGAATATTCCTTTAATTGTGCATTTTTAAATTTTAGCATATCTTTGAAATACTTGTTTGAAAGGTGAGTCTTGATTCTTGCTTTTAGTACAATAGGATGAAATGGTTTTGTGATATAATCCACCGCCCCCGTCTCAAACCCTTTTACCTCATTCTCACACTCATATTTTGCACTCAAACAGATTATAGGTATCTCGGTGAATCGCTCCATCGATTTCAATTCTCTGATTATGTCGTATCCTTCAGTATCTTGCATCAAAACATCCAATAAGATCAGATCTGGAATATCATTTTTGCTTATTAAATATTCCAATAAATCTTTACTTGATTTGAATAGTTTTATATCATAATCATCTTTCAAAAGCATTGATACTTGAGTTAAGATAGTTTGATCATCATCCGCAATAAAGATTTTGCTTTTTTGTAATATGTTATCTACCATCATATAAACCACCTTTTATTAATCAGAAAAACTTCTACAAATAGAAATAAAACTCTCTTTAATGGATAAAAACGCATCCACCACATCGGGATCAAAATGGGTACCCTTCCCTTTTAAGATCTCTTCTATTACAACATCGATGGGATAAGCATCTTTATAAACCCTCTTGGTGGACAAGGCATCAAAAACATCCGCTAAAGCCATCAAACGAGCTGCTAATGGTATCTCATCACCTTTCAACCCTTCGGGATAACCTGAACCATCCCATTTTTCATGATGACTGTAAACAATATCTTTTACCACTGTCATAAATTCAAAGCTCATCCCTGCCATCTTTTCTGCTCTTTCAACAACTTGCTTGCCCAAGATTGTATGTTTCTTGATTACATCAAATTCCTCGGGGGTTAATCTACCAGGTTTCAAAAGAATACAATCGGGGATTCCAATCTTCCCTAAATCGTGTAAAGGTGCCGCTTGATGGATCATCTCTATCATTTTATCATCGAGTAGGTGGCGAAATTTTTCATGTGTTTTTAATTTTTGAGCTAATAGTTTTGTGTATTCTTGAGTCCTCTTGATATGATTACCAGTTTCGTTGTCTCTTGTTTCTGTTAGAGAAGTTGTCATATAGATAACCAATTCCTGAACCTTTTTGATCTCTTGAACCCTTCTTTCCACTTCTGCTTCTAAGAATTTGGACTGACTTTTCAAAAAATCTTTAGCATCCTTCATAAAGAGATGATTTTGAATTCTGGCAAGCAAGACAGACTGTTGAAACGGTTTTGTAATATAATCCACTGCACCTAATTCCAACCCCATAGTCTCATCCTGCTCATCATTTCTCGCAGTAAGAAATATTACAGGAATTTCGGAGAGTATATCATCATTTTTTAGTTCTTTTATGATATCATAACCTGAACAATCAGGCATAACAACATCCAATAAGATTAGATCTGGTAAAGCATTGAGGGTTCTTTTAACATAATCAAGCATATCTAAACCCGATTTAAAAAGCTTTACCTCATAGATATCTTTTAACAAAAGCATAATATGACTTAAGATAGTGGGGTTATCATCCACCACAAAAACCTTCCGTTTGAAATCGGCAGATTTCATCATAAAATTCCCCTAAAAAGCTTATTTATTATCTCTAAAGCTTCTTTGTAATCGAAATTCTCTATCTTTTCCCTCAAAATATCTGCATTTTCTTGCGAGATATAGTTCTTTTTTACTGCATTTGCCATAATCTGTTTGAGAGTATCTTTATCTATGGGTTCAAAATCTTTTAATTTTTTGACAAGTGATTTGAGAGTACCGATGAACTCATGATCACTCATATCGTTAAAATCGTTTTCGACTTTTTTTATATTTAAGTAATTTTTCAATTCATCAATAGTGCTATTTAAAGCTAATTCTAACTCCCTGAGATCCTCTTCATTAAAATTTTCTTTCCGAGATGATTTGTCATTTAACCTGCTTGCCACTTTAAACAGGAGATCGGCTTTTACAATACCAGCAGAGCCTTTGAGAGTGTGTATCATTCGGTGCGATTGCTCGTTATTTAATCTTAAAGTTTCCAAAGCATTTTTGAAATCCCCTTCTGTGAGTTGCTGTAAAAATTTTTCTAAAATTATATTCGCTTTGGCTCTATCTCCATAAATATCCACGAAAGCATCGACATCTAAAATCTTAGATGGCTCGTGCTGCTTTATATTTTCATCTTTGACAACTATTTTCTCATTTAGGTCAACAGACTTTGCAATTGTTGTATATAGCATATTGGGTTCAATCGGTTTTGGGAGATGTTCTGTCATGCCTGCTTCTATCGCTTTTTTCTTATCTTCCACCATAGCTGCAGCGGTGAGAGCTATTATAGGTATCTTGCTGTCTAACTTCCTTATTCTCCTTGCAGCTTCATAACCATCCATTTCAGGCATATGTACATCCATCAGAATAAGGTCATATTTTCCTTGGTTCTCCTTGAATTTTTCAATAGCCTCTTTGCCATTATTTGCCACATCAACACTTGCCCCAACCTTTTCCAGTAGTCTGATTATCACTTCTTGATTGATGATATTATCTTCTGCAAGTAAAATACGGATTCCATTCAAACTAACGGTACTCTTTGTGTTTTTAGATAACCTTGCAAAGTTTGGATTTATTTGTGTCAGGCAATCCATCACCACTGATGGTGTGAGAGGTTTGTGTAGAAAATTAGTTACTTCCAACCCCTCAAAATCGATATCCTCCTTCTCATAAATAGAGATCATCACTATCTCTTTCGGCATAGTTTTCAATAAACCTTTTGAATTTAGATCTTTCAGATTTTTTAATATTTCAACACCATTGATGTCAGGTAAAAAATAATCTAAAAAGATAAAATCGTAATTCTTGTTAGTATCAGATGAAGTTTTGATCTTTGATATTGCATCAGTCCCGTTTTCCACTTCATCAATATTGATAAAACCGTACCTTTTGAGCAATTTTCTTAGAATATCCCTCGTAATTGCATCATCATCTACGATTAATATATTTAAATCTTTCTTGAGTTCTTCTGGGAGTGATGGTTTCCATGATTTTACATCTACTATCAGATCGAAGTAAAATTTACTACCCTTGCCAACAACGCTCTCCAATCGAATTTGCCCTCCAAGTGCCTGCACTATCCTTTGGGAAATAACAAGTCCAAGCCCTGTCCCACCGTATTTTCTTGTAATGGAGTCATCAGCTTGAACAAACGGGTTAAATAGTTTATTTATCTTTTCCTCAGGTATCCCAATACCACTATCTTCGACTATAAACCTTATCTTGACTTTGTCATCATCTAATTTTTCCAACAACTCAACATTAAGAAAAATATGCCCCTTTTCGGTAAACTTTATTGCATTGCTAAGCAGATTCATCAATACCTGCTGCAATCTAAATCCATCGCTAATTATCGAAAATGGAACAGCTGGATCTATATTAAAATAAACAGACAACTTCTTCTCTTTTATCTTCGCCTCAAATAGTATCTTCAACCTCGATACAAGGTCATCTATAACTAATTCCTCTTTTACAATGTTTAATTCTCCTGCTTCTATTTTAGAATAGTCGAGGATGTCATTGATGATGCCTAACAGGAGTTTGGAAGTATCGATTATCTTATTGTTCAGATCTTTTTGCTCCTTATCTAAATTTGTATCAGATAATAACTCAGAAAGTCCTATTATAGCATTTAGCGGTGTTCTAAGTTCATGACTCATGTTTGCCAAAAATTGCGATTTTGTCTTGTTAGCTTCTTCTGCTTTATTTTTAGCAATCAGGAGATCTTCTTCGTTTCTTTTGATCGTTCTTATCAGCTTTAATCCAAATGAAAATAGTGCTATAATACTCAAAACACCAACAAAAGAAAATACTATGGCAAACAATGAGATAGGTTCTTTATCAAATTCGGTTAATTTTGATATTTCATTTGAGTAAACATTTTCTATTCCTTTAAGTTTATTCATCAAATCTATTGAATTTTCAAACCATAATTTTTGATTGAAATCTTTTGATACATATTCATTGTTGATAACTTTATTTCTCATTTGTATTATGGTATTAAAAGACTGGGTACTTAAAAACTCATTGTTTAGATATTTTTCTTCATCATCATCTAACAATGCTACCAGAGAATTTAGATATTCTTTTTGTAATTCTAACAAAGTGATATAGTACTTAAAAAGATTCTGATTGAAATTATTGGAGTAAAATAATGAAATTAACAAGTTTTCTTCATTGATAGTTTCTGTAAACTTTGAAAAAATCAATAATTTAAGAAATTCTTTTTTTATCTGTTTACCTAAATTATCTGTAAAGAGTTTTTCTTCTTCAAGAAGAACTTTTTTTATTAGTTGAGTGTAAAAGGTGTATAACTCTTCAATTGTTATATCCTTTTTTTGAATTTTATCTCTAATTATATTCATTTTAGCAAGATCGTCTACTAATTCATTATAATAAACCTTTGTATCTAATATATAACTTAAATTAGTGTTATCTTGTAAGCTCTTACGAAAAACATCTAATTTTTCACTTGTATTATTGAATTGCTCATTAAGATGCATTTTTAATGAATCACCATCCATAATATAGAACAATGACAAACTTCTTTCTTTTTGTAATTCGTGAACAAAGCTATTGATTCTCAATGTAATATAATTTAACGAAGAAATCTTTTTAACTTCCTGATATTCTTCAGATGTGATATTTACAAGTACTATACCTATGGCAAGAATTACTAAGATAGGAATTATAATTACGAAAAAAAATTTCAATAGTAGCCTTTCACTTTTCAACATAAATCAGTCCTCTTTAACTTTAACATATAGTAATTTTATTTCTCCCTAAATTTTTTGAAAAATACAAAGCCTCATCAGCTTTTCTAAAATTATCCTCCAAAGAATTAGTAGTCATTTTTGTTGCACCAATAGAAATAGTCAATTTTATAGGTGACAACTCATGATTACAAATAACTTCAGAGGATTCAATATTCCTCCTAAAATCCTCAAGAATATACTTCGCTTGAGAAATATCAGTATTTAATAAAATTATGGCAAATTCTTCGCCACCTATTCTACCAATAATATCACTTTTTCTAAACCTTTCCATCATTTTTGAAGCTAAAAACTTAAGAACCTCATCACCAATAAGATGGCCATAATTGTCGTTAATCATTTTAAAGTGATCGATATCGATGACCGTCAAACAACAGTCTAATCTATATCTTGAAACCTGTTCGATGAGATTCTCCCCCAACTCATAAAAAAATCTCCTATTGTAAAGACCCGTGAGATAATCCCTCTCTGCAAGGTTTTTCATTTTTTCATACATTACTTGCAATTCCTTATTCTTTAGTTCTACCTCTTTTGACTGAATAATGAGATTAGCGTGTGCCTCTGCAAGTTCATTTTGTACTTTTTTAGATTCTGTAATATCGATGGCAATTGTATATTTCACCAACTTTCCATCAGGCCAATATATCAATGTTTCATCCAGCTTATACCATTTCTCTTTTGAATCATTGAAACATTCGTGAGAAATCTTTTTATTTAGTCCAATTTTATTTTTAAGTTCATTTATTTTACAAAGATAGCAAACATCGGTATAGTCATAAATTTTTTCATAACATTTTTTCTTTGTATGATTTGGGTACTCCTCCCAAAATAGCTTATTACCATAAATTACCTCATACTTATCTACATCTATGACATAAACGATAAAAGGTATCATATCGAAAAGTCTCTCGAAAATACTCGATTCTATGATATTATCCATCAAAAACTCTCCAAAATGAAGATTCAATTTCTATTTATCGTGATTTTTTGCCCTTTCCAACTCTTCTAAAAGCTCTTTGAAGTATTTATTGTTCTTCTCTATCTCTTTATTTTTCAAGATCAGTTCTGCATGGGATTCAGAAAGTTGGTTTTGAACCGTTTTAAGCTCCGTAATATCCACACAGATACTATACTTCACAAGTCTTCCATCTGGCCAATAGATACATTTCTCCTCTATTCTGTACCATTTCTCATCCAACTCATTAAAATTGTCGTACACTATCGTTTTAAAATTTGGGGATTTTTTATCTGAGAGCAAGTCCCCAATTTTACAAAATATACAAGGGATATCATTCCCGTAGATAATACTATAACATTTGTTGTTTGGGCTTATCAAAACCCTATCCTTAAAATACCTATTAACATAGACGATCTCCAATGTATCCACATCTGCCACATATACCCCAAATGGAAGCATATCGAAAAGCGTCTCAAAAATTCTCATCTCTTTTGAAGAGTCATTCATCATATCTACTTAGCGGTATTTGCAATGATTTTTTCTATAGACTTGGTAATCTTCTCCTCATCAAACGGCTTTAAGACATAACCTGATGCTCCAGCCTCAATAGCATTTACGATCATCTGCTCCTGACCGTGTGAGGTCACAACCAAAATCGGTACCGTTTTCGACTTTTCTCGAATCTTCTTTGTTGCCTCTATACCATCTACATCTGGCATTGTGATATCCATAGTCACAAAATCTATCTTCTCTGGGTCGAAGGCTTCGATAGCCTCTTTACCTGTTCTTACTGCTAATACCACAGTATGCCCCAACGATTCAAAAATCTGAGTAAGTTTTTTTATTATTATCAGAGAATCATCTGCAATCATAACTCTTAAATTTTTAATCATGTGGTTCTCCTTTTAGTTTTCCTGAATTATCAGATATATATTTATATTGCCATCGGCTGTAGATATGATCGAATGGTAATATTTGGATTCTTTCTTATTAAATATGCTTTTTGCTTCGTTTACAATAATAGGTGGAGAAAAAGACAATAAAGAATCGGTAACCTCTAAATTTTTTGTTGCATTTCCAACAACTATATTCATTATTTCACAGGCAGATTCGGCATATAATTCATCTTTTTCCTCAGGACTTACTTCTATATCCTTTGTGAATTGTTCAAAAATTTTATCTGATATGTTTTGGTCATAACTAAAAACGATCATGGCAGTAATGTGCCCCTTTATTGATACGATAGAGGTTAGATGACTCAAATTTATCTTTGGGACATCTTTAAGATATATCTTTTTGCTCAATGGAACTATTCCTAAGTGCTCCTCTATAAAATTTATACAACTTTCCGATATAATCTCGATAACATTTCTATAAAAATTCTTATCCATAAACTACTCCTCCAACGGTATTTTTATATGGATTTCAGTCCCAACATCCACCTGTGATACCACCTTTATCTCCCCATTTAACTTTTCCACCTCATACTTTACAGCACTCAACCCTACCCCTCTACCTTTAAGTATATCAGATTCTTGTACAGATGTATAACCTTCTTCGAAAATCTTTTCTAAATTCTCTTCAGGTATCCCTTTTCCATCGTCATAAAATACGAAATTAAGAAAACCATTATCAATGTAAACTTTTATAGTAATCTGTCCAAACTCCGGTTTACCTTTTGCCTCCCTTACAGATGGAAGCTCAATACCATGCACCACTGCATTAGTAATAATATGATAAAAAGAATTTAACATCTTAAAATAATATGGAATGTACAGTTTTATCCTTTCATCACATTTTACTGAAACACATACCAGTTTACCCTCTGTTTCTGAAACTCTATCAACTACCTTTCTAAAATTCTCAAGAAAATGAGTTATATCTATCTTCAAAAGATCCATAATCTCCGAATACAAAGAATCACCTTTGTTTTTCAAATTATCAGCAATTCTTTTCAAATCAAACTCCAATATTCTTAAATAGTTACCGGAGGTAAAACTCTCATCGAGATATTTTGTCAATACATCGAGATCTTTTTTAAGAGAACTCATCATTAGTTCCTGCAATCCTTTTTTATCCAGCAATAAATTATTTAAGTTTTCCTCTACTTTATGTAGCATTTCAGGGAGATGAACAAACCCTTTTTGTAAAAAATTCCCTTTGAATGTATGCAACTCTTTCTTTAGACTACTTAGATTATAATTATCAATATTTTTAACAAAATCCTCGAAATCTTTGATCAACTCTTTAGTTACAAACTCATCCTTTATATACTCTACTACGAAACTAAGCATCTTTTTTTCATTTTCCAACTGTGCTTCAAGCCTTTTTTCATCGGTAATATCCTTCATAATCAAGATAATATTCATATCTTTATCAAATTTATATGTTAGTCTGTAGTTTTTATCCAAGATTTCCACTTCAGTTGGCAATAGTTCAAGCATTGTTTCTTTTAGAAATAGGTTTTCTTGATTGAATATCGCCTTGAAGATATTTTTAACATTTTGAATCTTATTTTTATCATCAAAAAGTAATTCAATTATATCCTTACCAGCAATATCTTGACCAAATATTGAATTGCAGATTGTTGAATATTCATTATCTACCTTAAAGTCCTTACCGAATTTTAAAAAACCCTCTCCAGAACTATCAAGAAGGGTTGAAATCTTATCTTTACTTATGGCAAGTTCCTTCGTTCTTTCGGCAACTTTGTTTTCAAGGTTTTCTATATGCTCCTTAATCTTGTTAGTCATTATGTTAAATAAACTGCAAAGTTCACCAATTTCATCGTTGTAAGAATAAATAATATTTGTGTCATACTTACCTTCTTTAATATTATTGGTGGATGCAGAAATCCTACCAATAGGTTTAATTATCATCCTTTGAACCAGTAATCCGAATGAAACAAACACCAGTACCACCACAATAAATACAATTATAATAGGAATTAGCAAATCCCTAATATTGATGATCTTATCTATACTTATAGCCGATAGCACTATCCACTTTAACTCTGGAATGTATGCTATAGCAGCCGTATACTCACCATCATCAAATTTGATTCTGAATACATCGATCTTGTCAGTATTAGTTAAAATATTTTTTAATTTCATATCAAGCTGTTTGCTATTCTCTGGATTGGTGAGATCCTGAATCTTGGTTTGTCTCTGAGCTTTATCTATGATCCTCATATTTAATAGTGACTTATCCTTTGCTGCAAATATGGCTCCATCTTCATGTAAAATAAAAGATTTAGCATCATTTTCAGATCTTTCTATAAAATCTCTGATAAAGTCGGTTATCTCAATACCTGTCCCTATAACACCTCTCAAAATTCCATCATCCAGCATCACCACATTTATCCATAGGTTAGTTTTTCCTACTTCTTTATCAAAATCTACATTTAATGTGTAGAGTTGCCCCTGTTCTGTGGTGATAAAATACCACAAATCATCTTTTCTATCTTTTTTTAATGTCTTGATAATTTTAACTTCCTTACTATTTTCATCGGCATAATAGTAATTTAAACTTTCATGAATAACAAAAAAAGCAGACTTTGATGTAAATTTTTTTCTATAATTATCAAATTCTTGAGTAGCTATATCTCTATAAAACATATCATTTTCATTTTTTGCCCACAATTTCATTATTTTAGACCCACTCATGAGTTGAGATATGGCAAGTTCTCTATTGATTATTCCACTTATTCTCTCTTTTTGGTAAAGAACATTAGATTTAGTATATTTGTTAGCAAGGTTATCTATTATAAGGTTGTAAATTTTGTTCCAAAACAAGTACCCCGACAAAGCCACCAATAAGATACACACCATCAAGGTGGCTATCATTTTATGGGTTAAAGAATTTAATAACACAGTATATTATACCGATTACTTAACAACGATTTCTACTCTTCTATTCTTAGGCTCAGGGGTTTCATCAGGAACAGATATTAGCGGATCTTCTTCTCCATGGGAAATCACTTCTGATATTGTGGATTCTTTTATACCAAAAGTTAGAATGGTATTTTTTGTAGATTCGGCTCTTTTTAGACCTAAA
>FMSI01021509.1_pt1 | contig 10158 bp, 8 predicted proteins | sample 1504471 | NCBI WGS metagenome assembly FMSI01 (sample SAMEA4475357, study PRJEB15587) | soil metagenome | biome: Soil; feature: Field | place: India | collected 2015-03-11 | depth 0 m
GCACTCGCTGCCGCGCATGGATGAAATCCCGACCGATGTGGATATCACCCGCTGGTCACGCTACTGGCAGGAAGCCTTCAATGGCGTTGTCATGCGCATGGCTTTGCTCGCCCTGGTCTTGGGAGCCATGGAGTAAAAAAGATTTCGGAGCAGGTCTTTTCGATGTAAGGCAATGGTCGAAATTAATGACGGCCCTCTCATTGGTCAGTGGTCGTGATTAATTTCGACCCAAACCGAAAACAAAGACCAAAACCCTAAATGAGATTTCAGGAGGCAGAAAATGCAAACCCATTTCTACGGAAGAGATTTAATCGGTGATCTGGATTTCAGTAAAGAAGAAGTCGAAACGGTCCTGGATGTGGCTTTTGACCTGAAGCGCAAGCGAGCTTTGGGGCAACCGCACGCCTATTTGCGTGATAAAGTCCTGGCGATGCTGTTCTTCTTCTCCAGCACGCGCACGCGCGGCTCCTTCGAGGCGGGTATGGCGCAGTTGGGTGGTCACGCCGCGTTTATCGAGAGCAAGACCACACAGATTGCCCATGGGGACACGCCCAAGGAGATCGGTGAAATCTTCGGCAGATATTTTGACGGTATCGCCATTCGCCATGTGGATTGGGGCGTGGGGAATAAATATCTGAACGATGTCGCCAAATATTCTCGCGTGCCGGTCTTGAATATGCAATGCGATATTTACCACCCCTTCCAAATCCTGGCGGATCTGATGACCATTATCGAAAAGAAAGGGCGTGATTTGCGGCGTAAGAAAATGGTTGTCTCTTGGGCGTACGCAGCTTCTTACCAGAAGCCGATGTCCGTCCCGCAGTCATTGGTGATCCAGATGCCGCGTTTCGGTCTGGATGTTGTCCTGGCGCATCCCCCCGAATTTCGTCTGATGCCAGAGATTATGGATATGGCGCAAGAACAGGCGCGCAAATACGGCACCGGCTTTGAGGTAATCAGCGATCCGGATGGGATGGAAAAAGCCTTCAAAGATGCGGATATCATCTATGCCAAGTCTTGGGGCGCGATGGTGCATACACCGGATGCTGAGGAAGGGGCAAAGATCATCAAGAAGTATGAACACTGGATCACCGACGAACGCAAGATGGCTTTAGCGAAACCGGATGCGATCTACATGCACCCCTTGCCGGCCGACCGCAATATCGAAGTAACCGATGGCGTGATTGACAGCGAGCAGTCGGTCGTTTATGACGAGGCAGAAAACCGTATGCATGTTCAGAAAGCTGTAATGGCTTTGACGATGGGAGGCATCTAAAATGGCTGAGAAAAAAGTAGCGGTAGTTGCGATTGGCGGAAATTCCTTAATCAAAGACGAACAACACAAGACGGTTGAAGATCAATACGAAGCCGCAAAGGAAACCACCTACCACATTGCCGATATGATCGAAGCAGGTTGGGATGTGGCAATTGGGCATGGGAACGGTCCCCAGGTCGGCTTTATCTTACGGCGTTCGGAGATCGCTGCCAAAGTCGAAGGGATGCACGAGGTGCCGCTGGATGTGTGCGGCGCCGATACGCAAGGGGCCATTGGTTATGCCCTCCAACAGACCCTGCAAAACTGGCTTTACAAGCGCGGCATTCATAAACCGGTTGCCACGGTCATCACGCAGGTATTGGTAGATAAAGATGATCCGGCTTTCAAAAATCCAACCAAGCCGATCGGTAGCTTTATGGATGAAGAAGAAGCGCAACGCAGAGCGCGTGAGATGGGTTGGAATGTGGTGGAAGATGCCGGACGAGGGTGGCGACGGGTGGTTGCCTCTCCTTTGCCCAAAGAAGTGGTCGAGTTTGAGACCGTGAAGACTTTAATTGACGCGGGTGTTATTGTGATTACCGTTGGCGGAGGCGGCATCCCGGTTATTGATGTCGGTGAGGGTGAATACCGTGGGGTGGCAGCCGTGATCGATAAAGATTATGCCAGTAGCTTGCTGGCCCGCAAACTAAACGCTGATTTGTTCTTGATTTCCACTGCTGTAGAAAAGGTTGCCTTGAATTTTGGCAAGCCCGATCAGAAGTGGGTCGATCGCATGACCCTTTCGGAAGCCAAGAAGTATCTCGCCGAAGGCATCCATTTTGCCAAAGGCTCCATGGCGCCGAAGATTCAGGCAATTATCTGGTACCTGGAGGCTGGTGGTAAACATGCGATCATTACCAATCCGGAAAACATTGGCCGGGCTTTGCGCGGTGAGACCGGCACCCATATTGTGCCAGACTAAGAGCTAAAAGGTGGATTAGAGATTTTGGAATATCAAAAACAGGAAAGATTTCACTGGGTATAATTCAAACAATGAGTATAATGGCTTGCATGGTAGCTATAGAGAAAGGAGGTGACTATCGAACAATAGAAAAGTATCTTCCCCTGTTCTCCGGTCCAACAATCTTAATTTTTTGACAAGAGGAGAAGCGAAAGATGATATTCCAGAAAACATCCCGAATTTTAGCCCTTGTGTTGGTGCTGAGCCTGCTTCTGGCAGCTTGCGCACAACCCACACAACCCCCGGCGGCGCCTGAGCAGCCGGCTCAACAGCAGCCAGAGCAACAGCAACCGGCTTCAGAGCCAGCGCAACCAGAGCAACCAGCTCAGCAAGAGCCAGCTCCTGTGGAAACTCAAAAGAAAATTAAAGCCTGTTTCATCTACGTTGGTCCAATTGGCGATCTGGGATGGACGCACGCTCATGAAATGGGCCGCCAATATGTACAAAATAAATATGAGTGGCTCGAGACAGCATACGTTGAAAGCGTGGCTGAAGCTGATTCGGCGCGATTTATCGATCGCTTCGTGGTGGAAGAAAAATGCAACGTGGTCTTTACCACATCCTTTGGCTATATGGATGACACCCTGGAAGCGGCCAACAAATACCCAGACACCTTTTTTGTCCACGTCTCAGGGTTCAAGCGCGCTCCAAATATGGCAACCATGATGGCCGATTTCTACCAGATATACTATCTTAACGGCCTGATGGCTGGGGCTCTGACCAAGAGTGGTAAAGTTGGTTATGTTGGTGCCCACCCAATTCCGGAAGTTGTCCGCCATATCAATGCCTTTACGATCGGTGTGCGCGAGGCGAATCCGCAAGCCACCGTTGAAGTGCGCTGGCTCTATTCATGGTATGACCCTGCGAAGGCACGCGAAGCAGCCGAGTCGTTGATCGCTACCGGCGTCGATGTCCTTGGGTTCACTGAGGATAGCCCGGCTGTCGTCCAAGTGGCGGAGGAATATACGACTCAGAAGAATCAGCCCGTTTACAGCTTTAGCCACTATAGTCCGATGCAGTCATACGGGCCTACTTCCTGCGTAAGCGGACAATTGGTCAATTGGGGCTTGATCTATGAAGATATTTTGACCAAGATTTACCTGGGCGTTTATACCACCAAGAATCTCGAGAACGTTGATTACTGGGGTCTGCTCAGTGGCGGGTGGCAACTTGGCGCTCCTTCTGCCGTCGAATTAGGGGCAGAATTTGGTGTGCCCATTAACCCTGCCTTCGAAGAGCCTCTGAAAGCGTACACGATTACCGAGAAGTATTTGGGTGAAATTAGCATCTATGACTTGATTTTCAAGCGCATTGAGCAAATGCGAGATCCTGCTTTACTCTTCGATCCGTTTACAGGCCCGATCAACGATCAGGCTGGAACGTTGAGAGTGCAGGATGGTCAAAGATTGTCATACCTAGAGCTAACCACGATCGATTGGTTCGTCGAAGGTGTTATAGGAGAGCCTAGATAAGAAAAGGGTAGGAGGGAGTAGAAAAGAACTGCTCCCTCCTACTCACAATTTAAACTCTGCTTATCCATTTTGGGAGCGCGCCTATGGATACTTCCACAGCAGTTTTAATGAAGGGTATTGTAAAACGCTTTTCTGGTGTGGTAGCCAATGATGGAGTGGACTTTGAAGCCCGCAAAGGCGAAATCCATGCCTTACTAGGGGAAAACGGAGCGGGTAAAACGACCTTGATGAATATTTTGTATGGGATTTACCATGCAGACGAGGGAGATATCTACATCAATGGCAACCACGTTCGGATTCACTCTCCACGCGATGCCATTCGCTACGGAATCGGAATGGTTCATCAACAATTCCGTCTAGTCAATACCCACACAGTCCTTGAAAACATCATCTTGGGAAGCGGAAATGGGATCCGCATGGACGAGGCATCGGTTCGGAATCAAATCAAAATGCTCTCCGAACGATATAGTCTGGCGGTTAATCCAGATGCTAAAATCTGGCAATTATCCGCTGGGGAACAACAGCGAGTAGAAATTTTACGAGCGCTATTTCGGGGAGCAAAAATCTTGATCCTGGATGAACCGACTTCCATGCTTACCCCGCATGAAATTCAAGAATTGTTGAAAACGATGCGCCGTATGACCGAAGAGGGGAATACGCTTATTTTTATTACCCATAAGCTGGATGAGGTCACAGCAGTCAGTCATCGAGTAACCATTTTGCGGCAAGGAAAGGTTGTGTCAGTCCTGGAGACGGATAAAACGAACACTCAAGAATTAGCGCGCTTAATGGTGGGGAGGGAAGTGTTGTTTCGCCTGCAGAAGGTGGCTGTTCAGCGAGGTCGTGAAGTATTGCGCGTCGAAGGACTGGTGGCACTTAATGATAGAAATCTACCCGCTCTGAAAGAAACGAGCTTTACCCTCCATGAAGGTGAGATTCTGGGTGTGGCGGGAGTTGCGGGGAATGGTCAGCGTGAATTGCTGGAGGTTATCACTGGTTTGCGACCCCTGAAGAGTGGAAAAATCTTCTTAAGAGGGGAAGAGATCACCCATGCCTCCGTCCGCCAGAGAATAGAAAAAGGCATCTCCTATGTTCCTGGCGAACGGATGTCGGCGCTGGTGCCAAATATGGGCATTGCGGAAAATATGATCCTGAAGAACTATCGCAAGGCGCCTGTTTCTAAGGGGCCGTTTATTAATTATCAGGTGGTTCAACAATATGCTAATGATTTGATCAAAGAATATGCGATTGCTACTCCAAGTGCTGCGACCTTTGTCAAGTTGTTATCAGGAGGCAATATTCAACGAGCGTTATTGGCTCGAGAATTATCTCAAACCGAGGGAGTGCTCATCATAGCCTATCCAACCAGCGGCTTGGACATCGGGGCTATCGAAACGATCTGGCAGATCTTGTTAAAGCAACGCAATCAGGGTCGAGCTATCCTGATGGTCTCGGATGATTTGGAGGAAGTGCTGACCTTGAGCGATCGGATTGCGGTGATGCATTCTGGGGAGATTATGGGAATTGTTGCCCCGAAAAAGGAAAATATCGAACAGATTGGCTTGATGATGGCTGGAGCAATGCGCATCCCTGAGGAGCAATGGATATGAAATTCAAGATCAGAATCGAAAGACGCCTGGACATCCCTCGTAGAATTCAACTTTTTGCTTTGGTTATCTCCCTGCTCTTAGCGTTTATTGTGATTGCGCTAATTTTCTGGGGGATTAGGATAAACCCCTTCGAAGCTTATGCTCGGATTTTGCGCGGCGGGTTTGGTTCGCTCTATGGATTGTCTGAGTCGGTCACCAAGGCCATTCCGCTTCTGTTGAGTGGGCTTGGTTTAGCCCTGTCTTTCAAAGCCAGAGTTTATAACATCGGGGCTGAAGGGCAGATTTTGACTGGAGCAATTGTCGGCGGGGGATTAGCCCTGGCTTTCCCAGATTGGCCTAGCTACCTGCTACTCTCCGCCATGTTCATCGGCGGCTTCATCGGCGGGGCTGTATGGGGCTTAATCCCTGCCTTTCTGAAGACCCGTTTTCGGGTAGACGAAGTGCTTACCTCCCTGATGCTAGTTTATGTCGCCAGCGATCTGGTCAAATATCTAGTTTATGGTCCGTGGAGAGGACCTGAACAACGCGGCTTCCCTTACTCCTCGCCATTCTCGCAGAGCGCCCAACTGCCGCATATTTTACCGACCCGCATTCACTATCCAACGCTCGTTATTGCGCTAATTTTTGTGGGGCTGATTTTCCTGCTGCTCCAATACACCAAACTGGGTTACGAAATACGGGTTGTCGGAGAAAATGCTGCAGCGGCAACGTATGCTGGAATCAACGTTGAGCGAGTGATTCTCTTTGTTTTCCTGATGAGTGGAGGATTAGCCGGTATGGCAGGCGTCGGTGAAATAGCCGGCATCCATGCGCGCTTAGGCCCTCCAGAAGGAATTTCTCCAGGCTATGGATTTACAGCAATCATTGTCGCCTGGCTGGCACGCCTGAACCCTGTACTGACCATCCTGACAGCCCTTTTTATGGGAGGCTTATTGGTGGGCGGTGATGCCCTGCAAACCGCGCTCAATTTACCCTCTGCAACCATCTATGTCTTTAATGGGGTCATTTTATTTTTCATCATCGCTGCCGAGTGGTTCACCGCACATCGTGTGAGACTGGAGGTAATTCGTCATGCTTGATTTCGTGATTTCTATTCTGACATTAACTATACCGGCGGGAACAGCCCTCTTACTTGGCACGTTAGGGGAGGTCTATGCAGAGCGCTCGGGGGTGCTAAACTTAGGCGTGGAAGGGATGATGATTATGGGGGCAGTTACCGGCTTTGGAGTTACCTTTATCACCGAAAATGTTATCCTGGGGATTGTAGCCGCTGGTTTGGCGGGCGCCTTGATGGCGTTAATTCATGCCTACGCTTCGATCACGTTGGGCGTAAATCAAGTGGTTTCAGGGCTTGCCCTCACCATGCTCGGGCTTGGTATCAGCGGCTTACTGGGAAAACAGTATATCGGTCTACCCTTACCGACCAAACTAAACCCCCTGTACATTCCGGTTTTGAGCGATATTCCAGTGTTGGGTAATGTGCTCTTCCGCTATAACATCTTGGTTTATCTGTCGATCGCCTTGGTTCCTGTCTTATCCTATATCCTGTATAAGACGAACTGGGGGGTTATGTTACGTTCGGTTGGAGAGAATCCGGCTGCTGCCGATGCGATGGGAGTGAATGTCTTTCTGGTTCGCTATCTGGCTGTAATCTTTGGGGGTGTTATGGCGGGACTGGCGGGAGCGTTTCTATCGGTTGCTTATTCACCAGCCTGGATTGAAGGAATGACAGCGGGAGCCGGCTGGATTGTGATCGCGTTGACGATTTTCTCCCTTTATGACCCGTTCCGGGCAATGTTGGGAGCTTATTTGTTCGGCGGGGTGAGGGTATTGCAGTTTCGTCTCCAACCCTTAGGGATTCCGGCAAATCTCTTGAATATGTTGCCGTTTTTAGTGACGATTCTTGTGTTAGTGTTGATCTCTGAGCAGGCTTTTCGCAGACGGCTCGGGGTGCCTGCTTCGCTGATGAAACCTTATTCCCGTGAAGAAAAATAAAGTGACGCTATGACTGTCAAATTTTTCTATCGTTGCTCGCTTTGCGACTCTGAATATGACGCCTCTCAAGTAACCTATACATGCCCCAAAGATGAGGGGAATCTCAATGTGATTCTGGATTATGAGCAGATTCGCTCATCCATTACGCCTTCGCATATCTTTCAAAGCCAGGAGTATTCCATCTGGCGCTATGAGCCTTTATTGCCGGTTTCCGATCCGGGCTACCAGTTCACTCCTTATCATTGGGTGGGCATGACACCTGTCTTTGCTGTGCCCGTTCTGGCGCAGAAGCTTGGATTATCTCAATTATGGATCAAAGACGAAAGCCGCAATCCAACTGCTTCCTTCAAGGACCGCGCCAGCGCAGTGGTGGTGGCACGAGCGAGAGAGATCGGTGCGGAGGTGGTCGTCGCCGCCTCCACCGGCAATGCCGGAGCTGCTTTAGCAGGCATGGCTGCTGCCACTGGTCAGAAGGCCGTAATTTTTGCCCCCAAGACTGCTCCGCAAGCCAAAATTGCCCAATTGTTGGTATTTGGCGCGCAGGTGATCCTGGTGGATGGCAATTACGATAGCGCTTTTGATTTGACCATCCAGGCTGCCCAGGAGTTCGGTTGGTATTGTCGCAATACGGGCTATAACCCCTTTACCGCTGAAGGAAAAAAGACGGCTGCCTTTGAAATTTGGGAATGGTGGGAGAAAACCCGTAATCAATACCCGGAGTTCAAACGCTTGAACGTCTTTGTTTCGGTTGGCGATGGAAACATTATCTCCGGCATTCATAAAGGTTTCAAGGATTTGTTGACTTTGGGCTGGCTGGATCAAATGCCGCGCATCTTCGGCGTTCAATCCACCGGTTCGGCGGCGATCTACAATGCCTTCCAGGCTGGCAGTGAAGAAATCCAGCCGGTGGCTGCCAATACCCTGGCGGATTCTATCTCTGTGGATTTGCCCCGTGATGGCGTACGCGCCGTGCGGGCTGCCCGTGAAAGCGGGGGAAGCTACCTTGCCGTTGAGGACGAAAAAATTCTTGCGGCAATTGCAACTCTAGGGAAGGTGGGAATTTTTGCCGAACCGGCTGGGGCAACCTCTTACGCTGGTCTGGTTCAGGCAGTTGAAAAGGGACTCGTCAATGAAGAGGATGCCGTCCTGGTATTGAATACGGGTAGTGGCTTGAAAGATGTGCGGGCTGCCATGCAAGCCGTCCCGCAAGCGCCGATCATAGAACCGAGCCTTGAAGCCCTGAAGAGACATTTATCGAAATAAAACCCGATGGACGCCATTCCAGAAATCGAGATCTCGGTGATTGCACCGGTGTTCAATGAGGTTCAGTCCTTACCGGAGTTTTATCGCCGCGTCAGGCTGGTTTTGGATGGACTTGGTTTGCGTTGGGAGTTGCTCCTGGTGGACGATGGTTCTACCGATGGCTCGACAGACCTCATTCGTCAGCTTGCCAGACAGGACCCCCGCGTGCGTCCTCTAATTTTTGCCCGCAATTTTGGGCATCAATTAGCGGTCACAGCCGGTCTGGATCACTGTCGTGGGCAGGCGGCGATTATCATTGACTCCGATTTGCAAGACCCTCCCGAAGTAATGGCGGACTTGATTGCCAGGTGGCGGGAAGGCTACGAGGTTGTCTATGCTGTGCGTGCCGAAAGAGAAGGAGAGACCTGGTTCAAGCTCTTTACCGCTTCTTTGTTCTATCGCTTGATATATCGCATCACGGATGTCAAAATCCCTCTCGACACCGGCGATTTTCGCCTTCTCGACCGCCAGGTGGTGGATGTCCTGAAAACGATGCGCGAACGGCACCGTTTCCTGCGCGGCATGTCGGTTTGGGTAGGTTTTCGCCAAACCGGGGTTCCCTATCGGCGAGCTGCCCGTTTTGCCGGGCAGACGAAATACCCTCTGCGCAAGATGATCAAATTTGCCAGCGATGCAATCACCAGTTTTTCCTACCTGCCCCTGCAACTGGCTACCTATCTGGGGTTTGCGGCGGCAGGGCTGAGCATTCTGGCAATCCCGATCGTGATCATTCTGCGCCAGTCGGGAATGCAGGCTTTTCTTGGACAGGCGACAACCTTGATTGCCGTTTTATTCTTAGGAGGGGTGCAACTGATCTCGCTGGGTATCCTCGGCGAGTATATCGGGCGCTTGTACGATGAAGCGAAAGGACGTCCGTTATATATCCTGAGAGCAGAACCAGACCGTCCGGAGAAAAGTACGAAGGAAATCGGAGAGCAAATGGTAGAAACTTCTCAAGATCAGCTCTCATGAAATGAACACTTAGGAATAAGGAGAAAAATTATGGCAACGATAGACTTAACGGTTATTCCAGAACGGCGCAAACGAGCGGTACAGCGCGTTCGCGAGCGCAACATTATCATTCCGACCTTTGCGCAAATGAAAGACCCGAACTTAATCCCCGATAAAATCAAGAATGAATTGAAGTCCATCGGCTTATGGGACTTAAACCCTCGCAATCTGTTTCGCATTACCTGGAAGAACGAGCCGGTAGAATCTGGCGGCGGGTTTGGTAGGGTCAACTATATGGAATTGCCTTCTTCATTGACCGGTGTGCCGGCGCGCATTATCGTTTTGGTGGGCAAATGGTTCCCGACCGGTGCCCATAAAGTCGGGGCTGCCTTTGGTTGTCTGGTGCCACGCCTGGTTACCGGGCAGTTTGACCCGACAACCCAAAAGGCGGTCTGGCCTTCAACCGGGAATTATTGTCGCGGAGGAGCGTACGATTCGGCCTTATTGGCTTGCGAATCCATCGCAATCCTGCCGGAGGGAATGAGCCGAGAA
>FMSI01003958.1_pt1 | contig 10155 bp, 10 predicted proteins | sample 1504471 | NCBI WGS metagenome assembly FMSI01 (sample SAMEA4475357, study PRJEB15587) | soil metagenome | biome: Soil; feature: Field | place: India | collected 2015-03-11 | depth 0 m
TTTTTAGTGAAACGCTTAATGACTCCTAAAAACAGTCCATTTAGCAATCGCATTGAGCTAATTGACGAAGGTAAAATTGCAATTTTTTCCCTTGACAATTTTTGATGCAATTGCTTAAATGGGATAAGTTGCGGTCGTGTGAAATCGCCCGCAAACCGAGTTATAAAAAACTAGACCGGGACCGTAAAAATGAAATTACGCCGTAAGTTAAGAACTGCGGGAACGATGCTGTTAACTGTTGCGGCAATACTCCTGCCCGCAAAGGTTAATGCTCTCACGTACGTCTTCAGTTTTGAATATGTGTTTATGGGACCGCCGCCCATGTCCATGGATATTCCGTGGGTTGTAGCCACTGTGGACGATTTGGTTGGTGGGGGCGTGCGTATGACGATACAAAACAGTGCTACTCTTGGAGAGCAAGTGGTTGAGAAGCTGTGGTTTAACTTAAATCCAGTGCTTGACCCGACGAAGTTGGTTTTCAATTATGTTGGCTCAAGCGGGAGCTTTGAGATGCCGGTGATTGGGAAAGGCGTTGATAGGTTTAAGGCCGACGGGGACGGCAAGTACGACATATTGTTCGCGTTTGCTACGCCTTGGGGTTTGCCACACCAATACTTGCCAGATTGCTTTTCGGCAGGGGAATGGATCGCTTATGACATCACTGGAATACCGGGATTGAGTGCGTCAGATTTCTGGTATCTCAGCGCACCAGCGGGGAACATCGGGCCGTTTTATGCAGCGGCATACATTCCATGTGCCACCTACATTTGTGTCCCTGAACCACAAATCCTGGCCCTTGCAGGTTTGTGTGCATGTGCATTTCTCGTCAGGCGATTTAGGAGATAGGCAAGTGGCAGTCAGGTAGTCTTGGTTTTCTCGATACAGCCCTGCCGCGGCGGCAGGGCTTTTGTTTTAGGCACCCTTATTTCAGTGGTTGGGAAATCGAAGTGTCCGAGTGCCATGGCTTAGCGCAGATGGATTGCCTTTCCGAACCTTGGACGATGGTAAAGCGGTGACGGGAACACTCGTACTCCGTCGGTGGCGACAAGTCTTGGCTTGTTACCATTGAAACTCGACCAGGCAAAAAATACTGTGCTGATGTTTACATCAGCCTTGGCAATCACGGCTGGTTTAAAGGTTCTCCCGGGGTTGACTAAAACAGGAGAAGCACATGACTCGTGCTAGCTTGAGTCGAGAAACCAGATCAAAAAAGAGATAGGGCAAGGTGATCTGCGGCATTTGACTACGAAATCGGTAATTCAACGAACGCCGTTTCACACTGTACCTATCCGCAATTTGCGCCGCGTGCTTTGGTGATGAATTCTTTGCATGTGGCTGACTGGCAGGGTATTGAGAAGTGGATGTTTTTCGAATGCCGCCCTTAGAGATTTTTGAAAACATGCGAATTGCGCCAACGCAAAATGGCCTTTTTAGCACCCAGCAAGAGAGAAAGGAAAAGCAGTCACTGGAAAGGGCCTTTGCCTCTCTGGAACAGTTTTGGGGCGAATTCGCCACTTAACTTTCGCCTTGCGCGTACACAATAGGTCACAATAGGCTAGCGCGAAAATGCCACTTTGGGCCTTATGTGCTTTTTAAGGCCGCAGTTGCATATTCATAAGTGTTTAGCTTTTTCTACTTGACAAATTGCGTTAAAAAAACCCATATTTAAAACAAAGAAGTGGACCTCAGCGGATTGGCGGCATGAAAACACGTATCAGCCTAACTACAAAGTTACTTGCGGCACTGATTCTGGTAGCAACTGCGCTGCCGGTGCGGGCAATTGTTCCTACTTGTTTTTTAAGTTTCGATTACAGATTCATGCCCTTGGAAAGTGCGGGGCCGTTGGGGGCACCGTGGGTGGTAGCAATATTCGAAGGGGATAACGGTGCGGTAAACCTGACCGTCGTGAACACTAGTCCATATGGTACTAACGTTGTGCAGAAGCTTTGGTTCAACCTGAATCCAGTTTTTAACCCGACAAGCCTGACCTTTAGCTTTGTAGGGTCCAGCAGCGGGTCCGACGATTGGCTTATTGGCACGGGAGCCAACGCGTACAAGGCCGACGGCGATGGGATGTTTGACATATTATTTGTGCATACAGGCGATCAGCAGTTTGGGCCAGGGGATTGGTTTATTTACAGCATTTCTGGAATACCTGTTTTAACTGGGTGGGATTTTTGCTATTTCAGTGCTCCGCCCCCACCTAGTCCTGAGCCGTACTACGGACCGTTTAAAGCAGTGGCGCTTTTCCCGTGCTTTCAATACATTGCGGTTCCCGAGCCTAGCAGTGTAATTTTGGTCTGTGTGGGGCTGGGCATTTTGTTCGGGCGTAGGTTTTTGGGGCGGAAAAGCTAGATGCATATTTCAGCGGTTTTCTTCAAGCTGAGACAGATTTATCTGCCTTGTCGGTGGTGTGGTGGGGGGCAATTTTGGTTGTTAGGTTGCTTGCAATAGTGCCTTCGCAAACCGTAATCCTGCCATTGTATTACAGGCAGCGACTTGCAGTTAGCTGAAACGGAATGATCTTAGGCCGATTGATTCGGCTTAAAGCCCCGGTCCTGAGAATCCAAATAGCCGTTAGTCCACATTTAAGGCTTGATCAAGCAAGGCTTCGAGCTGTTCCAAAAGGCCGGCTTTGCTTGCTAAAAGTGTTGCACCTGCTGCGTGCGCCGCTTCGCGCAGATGGGCATTTGTGTCCTCTCCGAAAGCTATCACCGGGATGTGCTTGGTGGTTGCGTCCTTTCGAAGGTTTGCAATCGCTGCACACACATTTCCACGCGTTGACTCGAGGTCGGCCAATACAACCAACGGTTTTTCCTGCTGTGCACAAGCTACTAGTAGCGAAGGCTCGTGAAGTGATGCGACCCGGTAGCCCAAGTCCTGAAGGCCGTTGACCAATCGGCTACCCGGCATAAGTGTTTCGTACAACACAAGCGCAACTGGCTGGTTCATATCTCAAAATGAAGCAACTGAATTTACGGCGCACGTTCCGTAAAATGGCTGTCCGGCCTGGATTCGAACCAGGACCAAAGGCTCCAAAGGCCCGTGTGCTACCATTACACCACCGGACAACCGCAGCTAAAATACTCAGAAAATATGGCTCCCGCAAAACCAAAATGATCGGGCAAACCAGTTCCAGTTCAGCGCGCCTTGTAATGCTAAGCGAAATGGTTAAGCTTTTGTCGGGTGACGTAGATTGACATGTATTACAGGCACACGCAGATAGGTTGGGTACAGGTTCTTGTAATTGGCGCTTTGCTGGTAGTGCTGGCATGCTCGGCTGCGCGCATGCCGAAGACACAGGCAGTTGGGGGTGAATTACTTCTTAGCGGATTGGGGCTAGTGTTATTGTTATGCATGGTGATTTTTGGGAGCATGACTGTAACGGTCAATGACACGACCGTAACAGTTCAGTTTGGTCCTGGCCCGATCCGGAAGACAATTCAGCTTGTGGACATTGATTCATGTCGGGCGGTGCGTAACCCGTGGTGGTGGGGTTGGGGCATAAGACGGATTCCACGCGGTTGGCTATACAATGTTTCTGGCTTTGACGCAGTGGAGCTAGTTATGAAAAGCGGTCGCATTTTCCGGCTCGGTACAGACGAGCCGCAAGCCTTGGCCGAGTTTATTCGATCAAAGCTCAACCGTATTGTCTAGGTATTCGTTAAATAACTGTGGCGGGTTGACACCGGGCGGCTGAGGATTATATTTACGGGCCTAAACTTTTGTATGAATCCAAAACCACATGTTGCGGTTGTTGGTGCCACAGGTGCAGTCGGACTAGAAATGATTAGCACCTTGGAACGGCGTAAGTTTCCCGTTGGCAAACTGACTCTTCTCGCGTCGGCGCGCTCGGCAGGCAAGAAACTTAGGTTCAATGGCGAGGAATTGCCTGTCCAAGAGCTGACAGCTGACAGCTTCGAGGGAGTGGATATAGCTTTGTTCAGCGCAGGGAGCAGCATTTCGAAACAATACGCACCAGCGGCCGCGCGATCTGGGTGCGTGGTCATAGACAATTCCAGCGCATTCAGAATGGACGACGACGTGCCGTTGGTGATTCCCGAAATAAACGGTGCTGACATCAAGTTGCACAAGGGCATAATTGCTAATCCGAACTGTACGACGGCGATAGCGCTAATGGCGCTTTATCCGTTGCACGCGGCATTTTTCTGCAAGCGGGTTTTTGCGGCGAGTTACCAAGCTGTGTCTGGCACAGGAGCAAAAGCCATAGCCGAATTGCAACGGCAAGTCGAACAAATTGTTAAAGGCCAGCCGGTCACAAAGGAAGTTTATCCGCACCAGATTGCATTTAACCTTTTGCCGCACATAGACGTTTTCCTACCGAATGGGTACACAAAGGAGGAAATGAAACTCCAAAATGAAGGCCGCAAGATCATGCACCACCCGACTTTCCGTGCGAGCATAACTTGCGTGCGTGTGCCGGTGTACCGTGCGCATTCAGTGGCCGTAAGTGCAGAGTTTGAAAAACCGGTGACTGTTGAAGCTGCAATTGAGGTGCTCAGGCGCGCACCCGGGCTGGACGTGGTTGATAACCCTGAGAAGTGCGAATATCCAATGCCACTGTTTGTCAGTAATAAAGATAACTGTGCTGTTGGGCGGATTCGGAAGGACTGCGCTTTTGACAACGGTTTATGCTTTTGGGTCAGTGGCGACCAGCTACTTAAGGGTGCCGCTTTAAATGCGGTCCAGATTGCCGAAGAACTGCTTAAATTACAGCAGGTGTAGTGTTGGAAAGCACCTTCTTGAACCTGAGTTCCACGGTAGAGCTAATTCAGTTAGCGTACGTTCATGGGCCACTTTGTAGGCAGCGAGGCGTTTAGTGCTTCTTTACTACGGTGCGTTAAAACTACTTGATCCGGCCAAAGACACGGCAACGGACCTATCGTGGAAATCTTTTGTTGGGCAAATGATGAGCTTGTGTTTCGGTTTCGACGATGAGGTTTTGGGCAAAGGTTTTTTCTTTAAAAAAAGCTTGACAAAATCGTTGTCAGTGCAAAAATATAGAAATAGACCGGTTAAGCCGGTGCGTACTCAAAAACCCCAGAATGGAAATAGGTAAGTGAAGGTGGTGAATAGCCGGAGGAACAGTTTATGAAAACGTTAAAGACGACACTTACAATTATTGTAGCTGGTGGTGGTTTGTTGTTTAACAGCACAGCGTGGGCAGATTATGTAAGTACGGTTTTATCCGATAACCCTTTGGCGTATTGGCGATTTGAGGATCCGTCAAGTGCCCCGGGAGAAACAGTCGCCGATAGTGCAGCGGGTGGCCTGTCACCGGGTTGGTACAGGAACAGAGGTGGTTTACTGCCAGACATAGCGCTTGTGCCGGGTGCCCTGGGCCGAGCGGCACAGTTCCACGGCACTGTTGACGGTGGCAATGGCAATTTCATCGAGATTTCCGATAACGAGTGGGCAGCGGTTCCATACAGGCTGGCGAATTTGACAACTCTGAGCTTGGAATTTTGGGTAAAGGCCAGTCCGACTTCGAGCGAGACTTATGCGCGTTTCATTTCCCGGGCAAGTGGTGGTACAGGTAACTATTGGGTCGGCATGGCCACAGCAGGAAACTATCCAGGGCAACCGTTTGTGGGAGTGCCAGGGGGAACTTGGTACGCGTGGCCACCAAATATTCTCACCGACGGCAATTGGCACCATGTTGTGGTTACGTACAGTTACGACGGTGCAAACACGACGACAGAATTGTGGATTGACGCTGTAAGAAGGGGAACGAATGTGCGTGCAGGTGCTTTTTCAGGGCCGCCAGGTACCTGGCAAAACCTCATAATCGGGGCTGAGAATCATCAATTTTGGGTTTTTAACGGTTTGGTGGGTGCCCTGGACGAGGTTGCCATTTACGGTTATGCCTTGGGTGAGGAGCGGATCATAGCTCATTTCAATGCCATACCTGAGCCGACGGCAATCGCTCTGCTTCTGGTTGGTCTTGGCGGGTTGGCTCTGCTCCGCAGGAAAACATTGAATTAGATCGGCACTAGCTTAGGTGTCAACTCGGGGTGCCCAGCCGATGTGCGTGTCCGGCTTAGTGATGCACCCAGATCGCAGGGGACTCTTTAGAAATAAAGGGCGTACTAAAAACTTCTAAGGTGCGCAAATTTCGTCGCTTTGCGAGCTGAACTGACTGGCGAAAGAGGCAGTTTTTTGCATGTGTATGCAAGCTGCTTGAGGTGGCATATGTGTTTGTCACGGGGCTGCAAAACCGTCGCTAGCTAAATCTGCTTCTGTTAATCCTAAAATCGGTGGTTGTGAAGCTTGCCTTAGTTGGCAGATATTTTATGTGCCAAGGATGAAACTACAGATTATCCTGGCAGCATTACAACGGCATAGGGAAGCGATTGTAAATCTGCGCCGCCGACGGTGCCGTTTTATTCGGCACCATGAATTTTGGCTCGCTGGACCGGCGTTTCCACGCCGAGCAGGCTCCGCACGAGCGGGTCGCGCACTTGAGTTAAGTTCATGTTTTTCACCTGGTCTTTGTTTCCCGATTAACTGTTCGCTGAGTAGTTGCCGGTGTTGAGCCGTGTTTCACAAGCCCCAACTCGGCTGCGATTGGCAAGCTACTGGGCGCCGTCGCCTTGGCTACTTTGAGTAGCCAGAAATGTTACCTCTTACAAAAGCGGGTTTTGGAGTTTGAGCTGTGTGAAAATGGTCGGCGTAAGGTTTTTTATGCTTTAGGGGTAGGCTTTTGGTTGTTGTTTCCCTGACCTTAATATGACTCTGTTGCGATGCATGTGCAAATGTTCTCTTGGCCTGTTGGCTAAAGGGTACTTTTTTCAGTGGCTTGGCTGGCGGATAGCAGGTAAACCCACAATGTCTAGGCTGCATTGTGCATGAGCAGCCGCCACGCGGCCAGAGTTGGCTTGGTATTGTGGTTGGTGCATAACCCGTTCCTCGGCGCGCACGGGTAGACTTGATGTGTTAGTCCGGCGAATCTTGGTTTTTGTGGACAACTCCAGTGCGTAGACAGGCAAGGCTGATTGCCCATGAACCTTGCCGATGCAGTGCTAAGTGATAATAGCCGGTTTGTGTGCCGTGGCCTTGTGAAGTGGGGCTGGATCACAGGATGCGGATAGTGAGGAGGTGCGTCTTGTGCAAGTTGCAGGGGCATCCGACTCCGAATCATTTCGGGGGCCAGTTATAGGGTTTGTTTTTAACTCTGGATCCTAGACTGATGTTTTGGATTTTGTGTTGGTTCCGCATTCGCGGGCTGGCCATCGTAAATTCTCAGGTTATTCGTCCCTAATCCGGCATAGTAGGGAAGATCACATTAAAGGTTTTTGCTGCGTGTTGCGCTTGAGTTTAGTTCCGATGGGCTGGTAAGTTTTGGGCTGTGTCCGACCCGACAGGTTTAAGCATGCTTAATAGTGGAAGCGAGGTGTTGGTATGTCAGAAGTGAATGCGCTCGGGCGCGCAAATGTTTTGGGTGTAGGTGTGCATGCGCTGAATATGCAGCTTGCGTTACGGGCTGTGGCGGATGCGCTGGGACACAGGCAGAAAGGATATGTTTGTGTGACCGGTGTGCACGGCGTGATGGAGGCACAGCAAGACCCTGAGTTTCGCGCGATACTGAACCGTGCGTTTCTTAATACCCCGGATGGCATGCCAACTGTATGGATAGGCCGGGCACAGGGTTTCCGGCACATGGACAGGGTTTATGGGCCGGACCTAATGCATGCCGTGTGCGAATTTACACGGCAAACCAGTTACACACATTTTTTGTACGGCGGCGCAGAAGGCGTTGCGCAAATGCTTAAGGAACGGTTGAAAGAAAAGTTTCTCGGCATAAAAGTTGTCGGCACATACACGCCACCGTTCCGGCCGTTGACAGAAGCCGAGGAAAACGAATTGACCGCGCTGGTCAACGGGTTAAAGCCCGACATAATTTGGGTGGGCCTGAGCACACCCAAACAGGAAAAGTTCATGGCGGCGCATTTGGACAAGTTCGACACGACCCTGATGTTCGGGGTTGGCGCAGCCTTTGATTTTTTGGCCGGGCGCGTGCCGCAGGCACCTCGCTGGATACAGCGCGCCGGGTTGGAATGGTTGTTTCGGCTTTGCTGCGAACCACGCAGGTTATGGCGTCGGTACCTGCGTAACAACCCGTTGTTTGCTTTTTGCATTTTTTGTCAACTGACCGGGCTCAGAAAATACAGTTTGCAATGAGCTGTATGTTGTGGCGAGTGCGGGTACGCGTCTGGGTTTTATTGGGATTTTGATTTCTTTGATGGAGGTCTTAATAATGATTTGCCGCTTTGGAAATTTAGTGCTAAACATTTCAGACAGGCGTTAACACGCCTGATTGGAGTTGTGGGAGCCGCGAATTTAAACAATGTAATCGGGCCTGCCACTGCTAAGCGCAGTCAAGCTCGTGAGGTGGCAGCCGAAATAGCCCGGTGCTGGCAGCAGTTGCCGGACAAGTGGCTTTTCTTAGCCATGCTCGGCGTGTGGGTTGCGTTGTTCCATTTTCTTGGCAACTCGACCTTTGGGTACATACCGACGGCTTCGGTGTTCCACTGGATGTTCAACGCGTATGTGAGCAGCCCGACGGTTGGCGTGCGGCCGTCGCCTTTCGAGTCGCCATTTTTATGGTTGGAACGTGTGATGGAAGGAATGTCCAACTCAGATGACGGGCATGGTTTGCTTGTGCCGTTGGTTGTTGTTGTGCTGTTATATTTGAAGCGCGACAAGCTTTTGAAATCGGTTACAGGGACATGGTGGCCGGCGTTGATTTTAGTTGTGGGAGGGTTGGTACTGCACATTTTCGGTTACCTAATACAACAGACGCGTGTCTCAATCGTTGCAATGTTCATTGGTGTGTACGGCCTGATGGGGCTTGTTTGGGGCAGGGGATGGTTGCGCGAGAGTTTTTTCCCGTTCGTATTGTTTGCGTTTTGTGTGCCGTTGGGCTCACTGGCTGGGCCGATCAGCTTCCCGTTGCGGATAATTGTCACGAAAATCGTAACAACGCTATCACGGACATTGCTGGGCATAAACGTTATCCGGGAGGGCACACGTATTTTCACGCAGGACAGGACATTCGAATACGAGATTGCCCCGGCTTGCAGCGGAATTCGGAGTTTGATAGCGATTTTTGCCATTTCGACGATATACGCTTTCCTCGGGTTCAGGAAAGGCTGGAAACGGGTTGTTATAATTGCCTCGACCGTGCCGCTTGCTGTTCTTGGGAACGTGTTTCGCATGATGACAATTGTGTTTGCTGCTGAGGCATTTGGGCAGGAATGGGGTAATTACGTGCATTATGGCGGTCCATTTGGCATTTTAAGCCTGTTGCCATATGTGCCGGCTATTGCTGGTTTGATGTTTTTGGGTTGTTTGTTAAGGGAGCCGGTGGTTGCAAAATCGGAATCTGAACAAGGAGCTGGCCGGTGAAAAATCAGAAGCTAATCGTATTGATCATTGTGGTTGTGCTGACTGGTGCATCGGCCGCACTGCTGGGTCGGCTTAAGGCAGGCCAAAAACTTGGACCGCCAGGGCTTACAACAGCTCCGGTCCCGGGCGAAAACCTGCGCGTAACTGTTTGTTTGCCGGAAAAAGTACTCGATTACAAGTCTGAAGAGGTTGAACAGCCCCCAATCGTAACCAATACGCTGCCCAAAGACACAAGTTACGGCCAGCGACTTTACGAGGCTCCGGATGGCTTCAAAATTCTCTTGAACGTGGTTTTGATGGGACTCGACCGCACGAGCTTGCACAAGCCGGAGTTTTGTCTTGTTGGTGCAGGGTGGCGGATTGACACGTCCGAGCGCCTGACCATCCCAATTTCAAAGCCGCATCCATATCTTTTGCCGGTTACACGCAAGCTGCTGAGCCGACAGGACAACATTGGCGGGTACCAAGTCAGGCGGCATGGAGTTTTTGTGTACTGGTACGTAGCTGACGGAGCGCTCAGCGGCGATGCAACCGGGCTTGAGCGGATGTGGTGGACGGCCAGGGAACTGTTGCGCACTGGTGTGCTACAGCGGTGGGCGTATGTGACCTGTTTCACCGTCTGTGCACCAGGTGAGGAAGAGTCGGTGTATAAACGGTTAAGCGAGTTTATTGCCGCTGCAGTGCCCGAATTTCAGCTTGCAACCGGCAAACCGCTCGAAGAGGAAA
>FMSI01013913.1_pt1 | contig 10146 bp, 7 predicted proteins | sample 1504471 | NCBI WGS metagenome assembly FMSI01 (sample SAMEA4475357, study PRJEB15587) | soil metagenome | biome: Soil; feature: Field | place: India | collected 2015-03-11 | depth 0 m
TACATATATTTCGTAAAGGCCTTCATCTTCATCATTGGGTACTGTGTATTTGAGGCGTTCATAGGCGTAATATGGCTTGTCCTTCATTTCATAATAATATACCTGTAAGGTTACTGTTTGCCCTTGGGCAATAGGCTGTCCTTCCTGTGGAGTAACTTGTGCAATAATACCGCTCTGAGCAATATCATTAGTAGGCGCTACTGTGAACGCAACAGATACCTTTTTTGACATCAGAAGAGGAAAACACAGATCAACAGATTGGCCTATAACTTTTGGCATCACAGGTTGTGTTGCACTTCCACTTGATACAAGAAGGTTGACTTTGCGGTCCAAAAAAATCTTTTCGCCTGATTTTGGGCTCTGGTCGATAACAACATTGTCAGCGGTTTTTTCAGAAGGTATGTACGAAATGACTCCAACACGCAAGGAGATGGTTTTATCATACAGGTGTAGATTCTTAAGCTTATTGAGTGCAAAGGGCAATTCCATGCCTACAACGCTTGGCATATCAATGGTCAGATTGCTGCGGCTTACTAAAAGGCGTATGGTGCTATTTTCAGAAACTATCTCCCCTGGATCAGGGTATTGCCGTAAAATAATATCATTGTCAATATCGTGGACATCGTAGAATTTAAGCTGCGGTTTTAGTCCCTTACGAATAAGGCTGTTGTGGACGTCAGCGTAACGCTTACCAACTACATCGGGAATTTTTACTTCTTTATCAGGTTTGGTCAGCACCACAACAATGATAGCAGATATTATCAGATATAAAGAGATAGCAATAAAGATAATAAATGCAATCCTGCTGTATGGATGCGTTAGCCAGCCTTTTGACTTTTCAATGATATCTTTGAGTGAATACTTTGGCATTGCTTTTTCCTTCTTTACGTGAGCAAAGTGTAATATACAGTAGTATCATTATAATGAAATTTGAACACAAGCAAAATTTGTATTTTGCGTCAAGAATTATTTTTTTATAGTTACTTTATTGCCATTACCTCTCTGTATAGATATTTTTAGCTGTGATATATTCTAAAGTCTTTGTGTCCCTTTTTTCAAAGAATGTAATTAATTCCTTATACAAATTCAGTGAATGTAATTGCATGATTATTATTGGCAAAACAAATTCTAAATTTAAGAATATAATTCACGTTCTAATCCTAAATGCAAATCTATGAACAATATGCAAAATAGTCTAACTCCGCAGCCAAAGGTGGAGTATATGCTGAATTATGTATAAAATCCTTTCATTTTGATGCATTGGAGTAATGGTAACTTTATAATCCAGCCGCAGTTTGACGCTACATATTCTTTTAATGAATGTGTAGTAGTGGTTGGCTTAAACGACAAATGGGGTTATATTAAAAATCCATTAACAGTACAGCTTTCCATGATAACTCTTGTAAAATGTAAAATTATTAACAGTAACGCTGGTGATATTACAAGGGGTATGAAAGTATATAAATATACAGGTGGAAAAAAAAGAAGAGGTAAGAAGTAATAACAATATATGTAGTAAAAATATTTTTTTCGGTTATGCGATAGTTACTGTCTATTTAAACAAACGCAGGAATATATTCAGTACTATAGTGAGAATAATACTGATGATAAGCATTGTCATAAATGGGAAATACACTGTTACGTTACCTTTATTGAAAGTAAAGTCACCAGGTAACTTTAACAAAAATTTAGGAAATAGTTGCCACAGGATGCCAATGATAATTAAAAAGATGCCCACTGTTATTAAAATACGTCCCATTTTAAACTCCTGCACAAATTAAAATTTTATCAGCGTTATTTCCGGGTTTAAGCCAGAATCTTTTCTCTTATCTAAAGATCCTGAATCGGATTACGGATGACTCATTAAGTAAAAATCCTGAAACCAATCTTTAAAATTAATTAAAAACAATGTTCAGGGTGTAACGTATTGCAATATTTTCATTGGTCAACTGATAATCTTGCACAATTTTATTTACTATTCAAATTGACTTGCAGTGCCATGTAAATGTAAAGAGCTATCGCTTATAAAATACTATAACAGTTTATTGTTGACAACGTGTTTTTTGTATAGTAGGATTTGGTATTATAAGGAAATTGGGATTAATATGGAATATTCATTTGAACAATATTCTAATTTACATGAGCTAATTGATAATCTTCCGGATATAGTGTTATCTGTTGATTATCCTTCTGGTATTATACGGTATGCCAATTTACATGCAATTGAAAGATTAGGACTTGCTGTAACAAAAGTTAAAACATTACGTGACCTTTCGTATTTTCTCCTGCCGCGGTACAGGAAAAAATATTTACAGCTGTGGCGTGATATAAAAGACGGCATTCTGGTGCCTTCATTTACCTATGAGGTGAAAACACTGGATGATGCTATTATATGGGTTGAGCAAAAAAATATCTATATTAAACACGATAATACGGTTATACGTATCCATGCAGTAATACGCGATATAACCGAGCGCAAACGATTAGAAGAAGAAATGCTGCAGGCGTTTTATTTTTCTGAAAATTTATTTTTGCATTCCCCATATATTATTCTTCTTTATGATACATATGGATACATAAAGCGGCAAAACATGACGTTCAGGGCAATATCAGAACATGTTGATAATATGATCCCCGATTATAATGTATGGAAAGATAAACAGATACAGAAGCATGGCATAGACCTTATTTTTAAAGAAGTTTTGCGCGGGCGCATAATGGATGTGCCGCGTTTTCCATACACTGTGAAAATTAATGGAGAAGATGTTACATTCTATTTTTCCGGGAAAGCTTTCCCCTACATGCGCTCTTCTCGTGAACCTGAAGGGTTTGTTGTGATGTTAGAGGATGTTTCGGCCAAACATAAACGGGAACAGGAAACACTGGAAACAAAGCGGCTTGAAAGTGTAGGGCGGCTTGCACGTGGTATTGCGCATGAATTTAATAATATCCTTGCAGGTCTATCAGGATTTGCTGAGATACTCTTACGCAAGCTGCCACAGAACGATCCCAACAGATATTTTGCAACCAGAATATTTGAAGCAGCAAGCAAAGCAGCAACACTTACCAATCAATTGTTGGGTTTTGCACGCGGGCAGCTCTATAATCCTTCGTATCTGGATATTCGGGCTCCTATAATGTATGCGATAGGTGCCACGCCCAATCTGCATAACAGGATTACTATAAAAAAAGAATTTGAGGAATCAGAATATAAAGTTTATGGTGATGTGAATCAGCTGCGGCAGGTGTTTATTGAGATTCTCCGGAATGCAGCAGAAGCAATTGGAGCAGAAGGCGAAATTAAAATAAAGGTACAGTACATAAGCAATGAATATCTGCCGGCAGAGATCAGGAAAAAATATGTGAAATGTGTTCAGGTTGATATTACTGATTCAGGGCCTGGCATAGATGACGCAATACTATCCAGGGTGTTTGAACCTTATTTTACCACAAAAGATCAGTTGAAGCACACTGGCATGGGACTTGCTATTGCCTTTGGCCACGTTAAAAATCATGAAGGACACATTACTATTTCAAACGCAGAAAAAGGAACAAAAGTATCAGTATTGCTGCCTGCAATAAAAGAGCCAGATCTTGTCATATTGAAGCAACCGCGTTATCAGAGAATACTTGTAGTTGATGACAACAATGAAACATGCCTGTTGCTACGTTCATATTTTGAGGACCGTGGTGCTTTTGTTACTGTGTCAAATAATGGATTAAGTGCGGTGGAAATGATACAGAATGCCCCAAATCGTTTTGACTGCATATTCCTTGACCTTATTCTGCCGGATATTAATGGCAAGGATGTATTGAACAGGATAAGGAATTTTAATGCTAAGGTTCCTGTGTTTATTATGAGCGGGTATGACATGTCATCTTTTATCAGTGAACACAGCAACGACCAGAGCCTTTTCTTTTTAATGAAGCCGTTTAACTTGGAAGATCTAGATGTGTTATTGAAATAGTTATTACTGTAGTGCGTATTTTTTTAGTTTTTCATACAGAACACTACGGCTTATACCAAGCATCTTTGCTGCTTTTGATTTATTATTGTGAGCAAGTGACAGAACGTATTGAATATGTTTTTTTTCAAATTCTTCCAGTGCTTTAAAAAGGTTAAGGGGCGATAGCTCATTGGATGAGCTTTCTCTGTATTCAGGCAATACCTGCAAAAAAGTATCTTTTGTAAGTATGGTATTGTCCGCAACTACAATTGCATGTTCAATAACGTTCTGTAATTCGCGAACGTTACCTTTCCATTCTCTTTTTGTAAGTAGTTCTAATGCATCATCACTTATGCCTGTAATGTGTTTATGCAGGTCAGATACCGTGATTGTGATGAAATGCTGGGCCAGAAGTGGGATGTCATCACGGCGATCCCGCAGAGGCGGAATGTGAAGCTCAATAGCAGATAGCCGGTAGTATAGATCCTCTCTGAAATTTCCCTGAGCAATTTCTTCTTCTACATTAATGTTTGTTGCACTTATTATGCGCACATCTACTTTTACAATTTTACTTGATCCTACCGGTTTAATTTCTCGTTCCTGTAAAAAGCGAAGAAGTTTGCTTTGAATATGTGGTTTAAGATTGCCAATCTCATCCAGAAAAATAGTCCCGCCATGGGCCTCTTCAAAAAGCCCCTTTTTGTTTTTATCTGCACCCGTAAATGCGCCTTTGATATGGCCAAATAGTTCTGATTCTATGATTGTTTCGGTTAGTGTGCTACAGTCAACCGGTATAAACTGACTGTCTTTTCTCTGGCTTTCTTCATGAATTGCGCGGGCTATAAGTTCTTTGCCGGTTCCGCTTTCGCCTAATATCATTACCGTAGCTTTTGAGCTTGCAATCTGTTTAATTTTGCTTTTGAGTGATGCAATAGCTTTATTGTTGCCAACTATCCTATTAATCCCGGTTCTTTCCTGTGGCAGTGTGCTTGTGATTTCTATTGATCGTGATGTTGTACTAATGCCCTGCATTGTATCTAGCTGTAAGTTTTTATTTTGTTTCTATACAATCATAAAACGCTGTTTCATCGTACCATTTTTATGTCACTATGCTTTCATTTTATGTTGTGTATTTGTAATGTTATAACTTTTTAACAAGTAACCGTACTGACAATTTATGCAACCCTATAGATTTAAAGCAATTAAAAATATACAAAAAACTAAAAATCACATTATCGCTCTTTCTTAAATATAAGGAAATGTAGACTATAAAACCATTATTTACAATAAATAGTATTTATACAATCATTTTTTTAAATTATGTTTGACCACAGCATAGTTATTTGTAACTATAATTCAGAATTTTTTAAAAATTACGTAATGAATGCCAATCGTTTTTATGACTATTTGTAATTAATATTTGCTTAAAAATTATTTAAACAAGTATACAGTGAAAAACAAACAATGATTTCAATTTTGTTGATGTCTGACATTCATTTTGGTACAGATAAGATGCTGCCATATATTGATGATAGCGTACGATTTGCTACATTTCAGAGAATCTGTATGATAGCCAGACAGCACACGATTTTTATTATTGCAGGTGATTTATTTGAAGGAGCTATCGCTCAAAATCCTTATTATAATTCCGTAAAACAACTATTACACTCATTGCTGCAGGAAGGCGTAAAAATTATCTATATACCCGGCGAAGCAGAGTTGGAAGATAGTAGCAATAGCCAGGCTATTTATGAAATCCCTTCAACTGTAACCTTACATAACCACTCAGACAACTATTGTAATATTGCACTTGATAATGAGATTGTATATTTCTATGGCAATGGTGATGATATCCAAAATATACAGAAAGTGAGTATGGAAGGATTCCATATAGGTATCTTTCATATTGACCTTGAAGACAATAATCATACTGGTACTAATTCTCAGGCTATTTCTGTAAAACTTTTAAAATCCATGCCATTGGACTTTTATGCGTTAGGCCATCATCATAATTTTTCCATGTATAAATACAAAAATAAAATTATTGGGGCATATCCCGGCAGCCCTGAAGCGGTAACAGTTGACGAAACAGGTGACAGATATGTTCTTTCAATAACTGTAATGAACAATGAAATTCATCAGATTAAACGCATCACAGTAAATTCATTACGTATAGAATCGCTTGCTATACAATGCGATACTATCAAATTGTTTGATGAGCTTAAAGGACTGCTAAAACCGTATAATAAACCCTCTGTTGTATTGTACTGCACACTGAAAGGTATCCGTTCTTTTGACAGTAGTCATATTCTATCGATATGTGACAGATGTGTCGGCGTGGTTTTACAGGATGATTCAAAGCCATCGGGTGAATTTATATGCGCACTATATAAAGATGAGAAAACACTTAAAGGATATTTTTTTACTGAATTGCAGAAAAACTTTCACAATATTGATGGTGATGTAATGCTGGAAATTATCAATGATATTGAAAATACATGCGCAACTTTTAAAGGTGATCTGTGAAGTTAGTACGGAGTATAGTATCAAAGATTGGTTTTGCAGAACGCAAGCAAACAGATTTTAATGATGGGATCCATTTTATCTTTGGTAAAAATAATTCTGGCAAGACACTTATTTCAAAAAGCTTTATTGATACAATCTATCCGTATAAACCTTCTATGATTGAGGATGATGGTTGGGATACAATGTTTGCAACATTCACGCTTGAATGGGGCAACTCGACAGTTGATATTCAGAGAAAAGGCAATAAGGAAATAAAAGTTTTTGAAATTACACCCGATGGTGTTACTGCAAGGGAAGAAGCTTTCCCATTACCTTTTGATAGCAGCAGTTTTTCAATTAATCATCTTGATAAGCTATACATATTATTTGATAAAGAAGCGTTTTCAATATTATGTTATATTCCTTCACCGCTTGATGTCCAATATTATAGCAAGGATTTTTCTTTTGGCATGAGAAAAATTCTTCTATTAGATAGCTCTATGTATTACTGTGCATTTTCAAAGTTGTTTGCTGGGAGGATGAGCAATCCAGATAATTATCAGGAACATGTTCAGTTAGAGATTCGGAATAAAATCAAACATTGTAAAACAAAGCTTGATTTGCTAGAGCTTAAAGAACAGAAGCAGAAAAAACATCGTGCAGAAGTTCAGGAGATTAATGAAAAAATTATACTATACAATCATGAAATCAAATCCTTAACCAAGAAGATTGAATGCTGTAATCGCTATGTTGATACGTTATCTGCTATTCAAAATGTCACACAACAACTAGAGGTTATCAATAAACAGATAAAAGATATTGAAGAAAAGATCGAAATGATTGAAAAATATACAAGGCTAATAACAACTAAATATCCTCAGTTTAAAGATTTCACTACCGAAAAACGGAACAATATTCATGTAATGCAAAACATTTACCGGCAGATACAGTCTATTTCTGAAGAGATTGAAACTATTATCTTTAATCAGGAAAGTAAAAATCATACACTGGCGCGTAATCTGCTTATTATTAATATTGTACTTGCGCTGGGAGTGCTGCTTGTTTTTTTAAACCCAGTAGTGGGAATAAGTTCTGTATATCGCTGGCTGATGATTGTTTTCTTAATTTTGTTCCAGATATCAAGCATAGGATATTACCTTATATATACGATTATGCATTCATTCAAAAAAATTGTTTTGCCTTTACAGCAGCAAAAGGAAGCATATCAGATTAAACTAGAAACGTTACTAAATCAGAATGATATAGTGTTAGATGGAATAACTGTTGATGAAATATATGAGTTTCTGCTGCAGTATTTTGAAGAATATAATGAATATAATGAAAAACAGATAGACCTCCTTACAATACAGAAAGAAGTTGATGACCATACACCAATGGAACTACTCGAAGAAGAAAAGAAGAAGCTTGAGGACAATATCACGTTATTGCATAATCAGTTGCATTCTCTGGAAGAAGAAATTGGAGTGGCTATTGAATCAGCAGAGCATCTTGAGATGGTAAAAACAAATCTCCAAAATGAGCTGGATGAAAAAAAAGCATTGATAGTCACGTTACAAGCTAAACTGAATGATATACCTGAAGAGATACTTACGTTTGATGATGAAAAAAATGGCATACTACAGGAAATAGCTGATTTAGAAAAAGAGCTGAATACAATGAATAAAAAAAACCGTCTCATTAATATTATAATAACTTCGTTTGATGCTGCAATGGAGAGATATTATAAAGATAAGTTAAGTGTGTTGATAGAAAAAATTAAGACAATGACACAGGATATTACAAAAAATAAGTTTGGGAAAATTGATGAAGAATGTATAAAAAAAATAATTACTAATACAGTTGAAGCTTCCAATGTATCATTAAAATACTGTGTATATATCACTGCTATATGTGCTCTCTATCAATTACTCCAGCAGGAATTGCCGCATGTTCACCTGCCATTAATTATTGATGACCCATTTGTATTAATGGATGAGGACGCAATGGCTGAATTTATTGTAATGCTGCAACAATGGGCCAGTAACAGGCAGGTAATTGTTTTTACTCACAATTCCAATATAAAAAAAATGTGTGCTGTGAGTGAATTATAACTATGGATAAAAATGGGCAATTAACATTTTATGATGATCCTTTGCTTCAGGGCATCAATGAAGCATATGTACTTATTGAGCAAGGTGAATTTACACAGGCAGTTAAAAAGATAGACAGCCTTATGACCATTAATCCTGATTATCCGGGTTTAGCTGAAAGCTACAGGGTGGCGCGTTTCTGGGAATCGCGAAAAAAAGCAGTGGAGGAACTAGCAAAGGGTAAGGAAACGGCGGATTTTTTCATGACACAGTGGGAGGAGTTTGAAAATTTTGCTCAAAGCAGGGGGCTTGTTTCTGCTACAGCGTATCAGAAAGCAATGCGCTATGTGTTTTTTACTGCTTCAGAGCACTACACCATAGCATTTAATGATAGGGAAAACCCAACTGATAATCTACAACTTTTAATGCAACTGGGGACCTGCTTCATCCGGCTTGGTGAGTATCAGCACACCATCGAAGCGCTGGAGTATGCACGGAGTGCATACAGGAGCAATGCGTGTATTTTATCGCTTCTTGCGGAAAGTTATTACCATAGTGGGGATATACCTCGGGCGCTTTTATATTTCAGGGAAGCATTTTTGCTTAACCCGTCTGAGATTGATATACAGATACTATCGGCCAAACCTATTATTGAGGCAATTGATCTTGTAGGGCAGCATAAACCTGAGTGCACTGATGTGCGGGAATGGGTTCCGGTTATGGCGCATATCCACGATATTTTTTATGTTAAGCGAAAGCTCAATTCATCGCAGCTTGAAACAATAAAAAAGGATATTGTAAAATTAGAAGCAAGTTTTCAGACACTGGATAAAGAAAAAATAGCTCAGTCAAATGTGGTGCCACGACTTATAAACCGGTACTTGTGGATGCTGGATTATTTTGAGTTTCAGCAGTATGATCAGAAAAGCCTGTTTGACATCCGCGATCGCCTGCTAACAATCGATAAAGAACTTTTTGAAAGCTACTTCCAGAAAAAGACTTTTTCAAAACCATAAATAAACAAATGAAAAAATTCATTGACACTATATTTGGCGCTCAATAATAACAACATATCTATTTTTCAAATTGCGTGAATAACAACAGGTGGTATGGTATGGAATTAAAAGCGTCATACGATCCAAAAATTGCCGAATCCAGGTGGTATGATATCTGGGAGAGTGAAGGGCTTTTCCATGGCGATGAACATGATCCGCGGGATGCATACTCAATAGTCATACCTCCACCTAACGTTACGGGCAACCTCCACATGGGGCATGCTCTTAATAATACCTTGCAGGATATCCTCATACGCTGGCAACGAATGAATGGCAAGGCAACCTGCTGGATGCCCGGTATGGACCACGCAGGAATTGCAACTCAGAATGTTGTTGAGCGCCTTTTACTAAAAGAAGGCAAGACAAAATATGACCTTGGGCGTGAAGAGTTTGTAAAGCGTGTATGGGACTGGAAGGAACATTCTGGAGGTCAGATAAAAGAGCAACTTAAACGTTTGGGTTGCTCACTTGACTGGGCGCGTGAGCGCTTTACGCTTGATGAAGGATTATCACATGCGGTGCGTACTGTGTTTGTGGCACTGTATAAAG
>FMSI01060865.1_pt1 | contig 10142 bp, 6 predicted proteins | sample 1504471 | NCBI WGS metagenome assembly FMSI01 (sample SAMEA4475357, study PRJEB15587) | soil metagenome | biome: Soil; feature: Field | place: India | collected 2015-03-11 | depth 0 m
AGCTTTGCACACAACTCAGGAGACAATTCTACATTTGTCTGTGCACTAACCACCCCACCTTCAAAGATCGATTTCTTCCACTTATCCCCCCAAATGAGGTTACTACTTAAAATGGAATCCTCTTCTATCTGTTTGTTGGGCCATACCATGATATCTTTTTCAAACACTACATAATTGCCAATTTCAGTGTTTTCAGCCACTATACCACCAGAATGGATCTGGACACCCCTGCCAGCCATGACTCCGTTGCAAAAGACTGCATTTTTGATTACACAATTACTACCGATCCTCACATTATCCCAGATAACACAATTTTCAATTATGGTATTTCTTCCTATTTCAACATTGTTTCCAATAGAGCTATTTGATATCTTTGAATCGGCATTGATAAGAACATTGTTGCCAATTACAACGAATCCTTCTAAACTTGCACCATCAAAAACTGTATTCTCTCCAACATATATATTATCTCTAATCCTATTGCCTCTAACGGGTAATTTTACTATTCCACTGAAGATATCTCCAAAAACCTCTCTGTAGGAGTTCGGATTTCCCACATCCCTCCAATAACCTTTTGCATTAAACCCATAAAGTTCAATCCCTCTATTCATCATAGATGGGAAGAGATCTTTTGAAAAATCGAAATTACTCTTTTCGGGAATTAATTTTAAAACATCTCTTTTAAAAACATATATACCTGTGTTGATCGTATCACTAAAAACCTCTCCCCAACCAGGTTTTTCCAAAAACCTCAAAATTCTGCCATCTTTGTCAGTTATTACAACCCCAAACTGTAATGGATCATCCACAGATGTCAGACATATCGTAGCTTGTCCACCTTTTGTGTAATGAAATCCGATCACCTCGTTTAGATCAAAATCTGTCACAAGATCTCCACTAATCACAATAAAATCGTCATCTAAGAATTTCTCCCCCTGTTTGACTGCCCCAGCTGTACCATAATCGTCATCAGGTAATACATAGTTGATATTAACCCCAAACTTTTTACCATCACCAAAATGATTTTTTATCACATCTGGCATAAAATAAAGGAGAATCACAATATCTGTTATGCCAGCTTTTTTCACAGATTCTAAAATGTATTCCATCATAGGAACATTTAGAATAGGTATCATCGGCTTTGGTAACGATGTGGTAAGAGGTTGTATCCTTGTTCCAAACCCCCCAGCCATTACTACTGCTTTCATCTATTCCTCCTTATCAATTATTGTTCCCACACTACAAGGTTATCTTCAAATTCGTTGTAGATATACTGATATTTAGGGAATACACCAAAGGCGAATCTGATCTTGCCGGAGCAGGTAAGTCTTATCTCTTTGGAAAATACAGAGACACCATCTTTGCTACTCTTATAATCAAGAGAAATAAATTTTGGATCTTCAAATTCCAATTTTGGACAATTTGTATCGGATATCACACAAACATTTAGAAGATTGGGATCTAAGTCATCTGTGAAGATCTCTGCATAAAACTTTGCTGACGAACCTAAGTAGAGATTATCAGCTATTATATCAGTCTTTACAAAATGAACTTTATGCCATTTACTTGCCACTTCGTTTTTCAATCTGATGAAATCTTTTAGATGTGCAAAATCGCCACTTGATAGTTCGTTGTGCATCTCATGAAGAGGCACATAGTATTTCTCATGATATTCCATCACCATCCTTGATGTGGAAAATTCGGAACACCCAACAAAAATCGAATTCTTCATCATCTTAATCCATTCTCTAGGCAAACCGGAACGATCCTTTGCGTAGAAGAGAGGTACAATCTCATTCTCCAATTTGTCGTAAAGTTCCTGACCTTCCACAAAATCCTGATATTTCGGATCATTGTACTCCTCACCAGCACCTATAGACCAACCGTTATTCCCCTTATACCCCTCTACCCACCATCCATCGAGAATAGAGAAGTTTAACACTCCGTTAATGGCTGCCTTCATTCCACTCGTACCACTTGCCTCCATCGGTCTTCTGGGGTTGTTTAGCCAGACATCGACACCCCTTACGAGGTACTTTGCCACCTGAATATCGTAGTCCTCTACAAAAACGATTTTTTCTCTAAATTCTGGTTTTCTTGATATGTGATATATCTTTTTGATGATCTCTTTACCTTCTGTATCCTTTGGATGAGCTTTACCTGCTATGATGATCTGTACAGGCATTTTTGGGTTATTTAAAATTTTACTTAGCCTTTCTTCATCAGAAAATAACAAATAACCTCTCTTATAGGTGGCAAATCTTCTGGCAAATCCGATCGTCAATATACCAGGATTTAAAATCTTATTTGCTTTAATGATTTCAGAGTATGATCCACCTCTTTTTCTAATAGACTCAATGGTGCGTTTTCTTATAAACTCCACAAGCCTCGTTCTGAGTATATTTTTTGCTTCATAAAGCTCAAGATCAGGAATATCTTCAATATTTGACCAGACAGATTTCTGATATGGTCTAAGGTACCAATTTTCACCCAAGTATCTGTTGAAAAGTGTTTTTATTTCATCGGCAAGCCAGGTCTGAAGATGAACACCATTTGTGATATGTCCGACAGGGACAAAAGGTTCACTTACATTGGGCCATAGGTTGTTGAATATCTTTCTTGAAACCTTGCCGTGCAGTTTACTAACACCATTTCTAAAAATACTGCATTTCACACCACAAATTGCCATAGAAAAGGGTTCGTTGGGATTGTATGGATTTACCTTACCTATCTTTAATATCTCATCTACAGATAATGGTGTGCCATTGTAGATAGGACCTAAATGTTTGTACATAGCATTGTTATCAAACACATCAAAACCAGCTGGTACAGGGGTATGAGTAGTAAATAGGGTGGTATATTTTACCATATTTAGTGCATCGTAGAAATTCAATCCTTGCTCAAGCATATAGTCTTTGATTCTTTCAAGAATAGCAAAAGCAGGGTGCCCTTCGTTGATGTGAAAAACGGTAGGGTTTATCCCTAATTTTTTGAGTGCCCTAACACCACCAATCCCCAAAACAATCTCCTGTTTGATTCTCATCTCTGGTTCGCCGTCGTAGAGTTTACCGGTGATGATCTTGTTTTCAGGTATGTTGTCATCTATATCTGTATCAAGTAGCACGAGTCTTGAAAAACCTAAATGTACAAGCCATACCTTCGCTTTTATCACAGAATTATAACTTGGGATTTCCACAATTACCAAATTCCCATTCTCATCTTTTGCTTCAACCACAGGCATTTTGTAAAACTCGTTGTATGGGTATGCCTCAAGTTGCCAGCCGTCAGAGTTAAGATATTGATGGAAATATCCATTTCTATAAAGCAACCCAACTGCAATAAAAGGTATACCTAAATCACTTGCAGATTTGAAATGATCACCGGAAAGGATACCAAGACCCCCTGCATAAGATTGTATCGATTCGTGAAGCCCGTATTCCGCAGAGAAGTAGGCTATCTGCATATTGCTATGCTTTTCTAAATCTATGACGGTCTCAAACCATTTTGGTGTTTTTATGTATTCCAAATAATTGTTCCATACAGAATCGAGTCGGGAGAGAAATACCTGATCCTTTTCTAATTTTTTAAGGTCCTGTTCGGAAAGAGAAAGGAGAATCTCTATAGGGTTATGAAGAGAACTTCTCCACAAGTCGGGATTTATCATTTTAAAGAGATCTTTTGCTTCGTTGTTATAAACCCACCATAGGTTGTATGCCAAAGATTCTAATGTCTTAAGTCTTTCAGGAAAATTAATCTTTACGAAAAATTCTCTTCTCTTCATGTCGTCATCCCCAAAGGCGTTTTTATTAATTATAATGAAAGAAATTGGAAAATACAAGTTTTTTAAAATTTCTAAATATTTTTACATTTTTGCCGATATAAAGACAAAACAAACTTGAAAAAAATCGACTTTGATACTATAATTTTTAAAAATACTTAACGGTGGTGTATATGGCTATCCAACAATATGTAAGCTTTAATTTAGATGCGGAAAAATATGCAGTTGACATCATGTATATCGAAGAGATTATAAGAATGGTAGAGATTACTCAAGTTCCAAGGGCTCCAGAGTTTGTGGAGGGGATCATAAATATCAGAGGTAAGGTTATCCCTGTGGTAGATCTAAAGAAAAAACTGAATTTGGGATCCATCTCTCAGGATCAAAATACAAGAATTATCATTACAAATGTTAAAAATAGAAAAATAGGATTCATCGTAGATAGTGTAAATGAAGTAATAAGAATAGATGATTCTTTGATAGACGATGCGCCCGCTGTAACGATGACAATGGATAGCTCATATATCAAAGGGGTAGCCAAAACAAATCATGGACTTATAATTATTTTGGATATTGCAAAAGTGTTCTCATCGGGTGAGGAGAGTTACTTAGCCAACTTTTGATGAATGCTGACATATCTGTTTTAAAACAGTTGTACAACATAATAAAAAACAGATCTTCATATTACACCAATTATACACAGTATCTCTTACCACTAATGGATTACTTGCCTACTGCGATCAAAAATGAGATAAATGCAATTATTAGTAAAGAAAAACCATCTACATTAGAACTTGACAAGATTCTAAACGATATTTTCGAAGAGATCTACAGTGGTAATAAGAGGGATCTTCACAGACTAAAAGAACCATTGGGTATAAGGTTTAGCAATTTTTCTAAGACATTGCAGAATCTTAAAAAATTTGGCATAGAAACTGCCGAAGATGTACTTTTCCATTTCCCATATAAATATGATGTTATGGCAAGTTCTGATTCTGATAGATCTGTCCTAAGTGGTACTCTTCAGGAATACAAAATAGTTAAAACAAAGAATGGCAAAAAAATTTTAGAAGCTGTCTTTAATAGCAATAAAGGGTATTTTTATGGTGTGTGGTTTAATTTCAATAACAAATATCCGATGGCTGTCTTAAAAAAAGGTGAGTATTATAACTTATACGGAAAAATCCAAACCTTCAACGGTTTACCATCGATAATTCATCCCGAGTTTATAAACAGCAATGATTTAGGTAAGATAAGAACCGTTTATCTCTTGCCAGAGAGCGTAAAAGATAATCTTTACAAATCCCTAATAGTAAAAGTGTTCACAGATTATTCCGACTACATTATCGAAACTCTCCCCATTAGACTGATCATAAAATACGGATTTTTAGATATAAAAAACTCTCTGAGGCACATACATTTTCCAGAAAAGATAGATGATTTTAATAAGTTTAACAAAATATCCCAAAAAAGATTCGTATATGAAGAGCTTTTTTATTTACAACTGGGGCTGTTGATAAGAAAAAACTCTTATGGAGAGGTGAGGGGGATAAGGTTTAATATCGACAAGGATATTTTACTATCTCTAAAATCGTATATACCTTTTTCTCTTACTTCTGCACAGAAAAGGGCGTTAAAAGATATATTCAACGACATGAAATCTGGCAAGCAGATGAATAGACTTCTGCAGGGGGATGTGGGAAGTGGTAAAACGGTAATTGCCTTCATCTGTGGGGTTTTAGCGGTAAAAGATGGGTATCAAGTTGCCTTTATCTCACCCACAGAGATTTTGGCTGAACAACACTACAACAATTTTAAAAAGATGTTTGGGGACGATTTCTCGTCTTGTTTACTAACAGGTTCAATAAAACAGAAAGATAAAAAATATATGAAAACTCTGATTGAAAGTGGTGATATTTCTTTTGTTTTTGGTACTCATGCCATCTTACAGGAAGATACAGTATTTAAAAACTTGGGATTTGTAGTCATAGATGAACAGCATAGATTTGGCGTTTTACAAAGGAAAGTCTTAATAGAAAAAGGTTATACTCCAGACATCCTTTTGATGAGTGCCACACCTATACCCCGAACCCTTTCCCTTACATTTTATGGTGATCTGGATATCAGCATAATAGATGAACTACCACCTGGTAGAAAACAGATTCTCACTCAGGCATTTAGGCAGAGGGATATTCAAAAGGTGTACGAACTCGTGAAAAAAGAGATTGAAAAGGGTTTCTCTGCTTATTTTGTGTACCCACTAATAGATGAAAGCGACACTCTGGACCTAAAAGCTGCAACACAGGCTTATGAGCAGGCTGCAGCATTTTTTGGAGAGGAGAATGTGGGATTACTACATGGGAGGATGAAGTCTGAAGAGAAACAGTACCTAATGCAAAGATTCAAAAATAGAGACCTCAAAGTACTTGTATCAACTACAGTAATAGAGGTAGGTGTGGATGTCCCTCATGCCACTGTTATGGTGATAGAAAATGCCGAAAGGTTTGGATTATCGCAACTTCATCAGCTAAGAGGTAGAGTTGGTAGGGGAGGGGAGCAATCTTTTTGTTATCTCGTATATTCCGATAAAATATCGGAAGATGGACTCAAGAGGATCAATGCTATGGTGAAATATAGCGATGGATTTAAGCTTTCCGAAATAGATTTAGAGATGAGAGGACCAGGAGACTTTTTTGGAACGAGGCAATCTGGACTGCCAGATTTAAAGTTTAGTAATATTATCAAGGATATAGATATACTGATGTCAGCAAGGGAAGATGCTTTTGAAATCCTAAAAGATGACCCTTTCCTCTCGAAACCTGAAAATAAAATTCTAAAAGAGATGCTAAAATTCAAATGGAAAGATGTTTACGAACTCGTAAATATCGGATGATCGAGCACCTAAAATATAAGGATCAGGTGCTTGATCATCATCCCCTCATATCGTTATATCCTCACTTCCTCACTACTTTATCATTTTTCAATCACCACCCACACATACAGATCCCCGTTTGATGGATCTTTGTATTCATCCTTGATTACAGCATCCTGAATGATCTCTTCTGCTGTGTGTTTTGAGGAGGTTGAAAACTTTGATTTGTAATATGTAACTACATTGTTGGACATACCTTGGGTTCTCTCCAAAGTTGCCTCTGTGTTGATCACAACCCTGATCTGTTTTGCCAATTCGGCAAGGGCTAAAGTTTTTGCAAGTCTTAATTGACCAGCATACCCTTGAGGAGCCGCATTCTTTTTCGCTATTCCCACTGCTCCCAAATATCCATCGTAATTTGGCTCCCAGAACCATATAGGTTTGCCATCTTTGAGAGGATAACTCCCTTTTTCTAATTTTTTCTCAACGATCTTATTAGGAGATTCTTTCTCCACAATCACCTGTTTAGGTTTTGGTTCCTCTTTGACTACCGGTTCTTCTACCTTAGGTGCAGGTTTCTCAACCTTCTTTTCCTCTACTTTCTTCTCTTCTACTTTTGGAGCTGGTTTAACATCACCTGTTTCCCTGTCGAGCTCTTCAAAAGCCTTTTTCGCTCTTTCCTGCTGAACATGGGCAGGTGCCTGATTAACTTTCTGAGTTGTTGTTTTTTCAGCCATACATGAAATTAAGAATATAGTTGAAATTAAAGGGATTATGGTCTTCTTATACATTGCTACCTCCTTCTTATTTAAAATTTTAATACATTTATTAAAAATGTCAAATAAAATTATGTCATCGTTTATAAAACGGTGTTTTTATGTTTCAACCATTTAATTTTTGTTGACTTTGTTCAGTTAAAGTTCTAAAAAAGTCAAATATTTCCTAAAAAAATAAGGGGTGTATCATGGGTAATTTTAAATTTACCAAAAAAGAGAAATACAATGTCGCCATTGCTGGAGCCACCGGAGCAGTAGGTGAAACCTTTTTGCAGATCTTAGAAGAAAGAAATTTTCCTATCAATGAGTTAAGATTACTCGCATCTGCAAGATCTGTTGGTAAGACACTGAAATTTAAAGGTCAGGATTACAAAGTGGAAGAACTCACCCACGATTCTTTCAAAGGGATCGATATCGCTCTATTCTCCGCTGGTGCATCGAGAAGTTTGGAGTTTGCACCATCTGCTGTGAAAGCTGGAGCCCTTGTAATTGACAATAGCTCTGCCTTTAGAATGGAAAAAGATATACCTCTTGTGGTCCCTGAGGTAAATGCTGCTGCAGCCTTTGATAACAATGGTATCATAGCAAATCCAAACTGTACAACGATAATTATGGTAGTAGCTCTTAAGCCTCTTCATGATTATGGTAAGATAAAAAGGGTGGTTGTTTCATCTTATCAATCATCCTCAGGAGCAGGTGCTCAAGCAATGGAAGAGCTTCTTGCTCAAACAAGGGCATGGGTAAAAGGTGAACCTATACATGTGGAAAAGTTTCAGCATCAGTTGCTCTTCAATGTAATTCCACACATCGATAAGTTTATGGAAAATGGATACACAAAAGAAGAGATGAAGATGTTTAACGAAACAAGAAAGATCATGGGTGACGATACAATAAAAGTAACCGCTACCTGTGTAAGGGTGCCTGTCATCTCTGCACACTCTGAGGCAGTTACAATTGAGACAGAGAGAAAGATCACAGCAGAAAAGGCAAGAGAACTTCTTTCAAAAGCACCTGGAGTTCAAGTATTGGATAATCCAGAAAAGAATGAATATCCTATGCCACTTTTCGTTGCTGGCAAAGATGATTGCTATGTTGGAAGAATTAGAGAGGATATATCTTGCGAAAATGGACTATCTTTCTGGGTAGTTGGTGATCAGCTCAGAAAAGGTGCCGCACTAAACGCAATTCAGATAGCAGAGCTATTCATAAAATAAAAAAGGTGGGATAAACCCACCTTTTTATAATCCCAAAATATTGTATCCGCTATCCACATAAAGCACATCACCTGTCACGCCACTTCCAAGATCGCTACACAAAAATAGAGCAGCCTTAGCAACATCATCCTGGGTCACATTCTTCTTTAGAGGGGCTCTTTCTTCAATTTGAGCTAATATCGATTTAAACCCCGAGATTCCGCTTGCCGCCAATGTTTTTATCGGTCCTGCTGATATCGCATTTACCCTTACACCTTTTGGTCCCAAATCGTTGGCAAGATACCTTACTGAGGATTCAAGTGCCGCCTTTGCAACCCCCATAACATTATAGTTTTGTACAACCTTTACAGAACCATAGTAAGTCATAGTGACAATCGAAGCATTGCTGCTCAATATATCTTCATAAGCCTTACTTATTGCTACAAGTGAATATGCACTTATATCAAGAGCTATTTTAAATGCTTCCCTTGGTGTATCCACAAACCTACCCTTCAATGCCTCTGCTGGAGCATAAGCAACGGAATGAACTATGATATCAACCTTTCCGAAGGTATCTTTTGCGATATTTGCTGAGTTGACAATATCTTCATCTTTAGACACATCACACTGCACACAAAACTTTCCACCAAGTTCCTCAGAGATAGGCTCTACTCTTTTTTTGAGGGCTTCTCCAGCATAGGTAAACCCCAAATTTGCACCTTGCTCTTTAAAGAGATTTGATATGGCATAGGCTATCGATTTATCATTAGCCACACCAAAAATCACAGCATTTTTGCCTTCCAAAAGTTTCATCTTTCCTCCTAAAGAAGTTTTATTAAGTCTATGATATTATTGACACTGTAAAAGTTTAAATCCTTTTCCTGCAAATTTCCCGGGGCAAATATATTTTTGATATTCAATTTCAATGCTTCATTGATCCTGTTTTTTAGGTTTGATATCTGCCTTATCTCACCAGTAAGGCTTACCTCACCTATAAAGAGGGATAATTCTGGCAGCGGTTGATTTCTAAAGGCAGATATGAGGGATGCTGCAATTGCCAAATCGGCTGCAGTTTCATTTATCTTTAGTCCACCAGCAACACTTAGGTAAATATCGTGATTTGCAATATTTAGACCACCTCTCTTTTCTAATATTGCTGCTAACATGTTGAGTCTATTTAAGTCAAAACCGTTTGCAATTCTTTTGGAAAAGTTGAAAAAAGTGGGTGTTACGAGGGATTCCACCTCAACGAGAAAGAATCTTGTCCCCTCCATGATACTTGTGAGGGCTCGCCCAGCATAATTTGTGTTTGATATGAGGAGGTCTTTATAAGAGATCTCGGTCAACCCCTTATCAGACATTTCAAAAAAACCTACTTCATTTGTTGGACCAAATCTATTTTTTACGGATCTAAGGATCCTTATACCTCTACTGTAATCCCCTTCGAAGTATAAAACTGTATCTACAAGATGTTCCAATACTTTCGGACCTGCGATGCTACCCTCTTTGGTGACTTGACCTAT
>FMSI01036423.1_pt1 | contig 10124 bp, 8 predicted proteins | sample 1504471 | NCBI WGS metagenome assembly FMSI01 (sample SAMEA4475357, study PRJEB15587) | soil metagenome | biome: Soil; feature: Field | place: India | collected 2015-03-11 | depth 0 m
TAACTCAGTCATATTATTTTATCGGCTTTTGGAGTTTCTATTAAACTCTTTACATAAAATTATCTAAAACTATGAGTTTGTGATTAATGCTTTTTCCGTATGTTACAGAATGAGCAAACAGATTGTTTGCTTCCGGACTATCCGGACGGAAATTTCTACCTTACAAGAAGGTTTGGCTTTTGCGGTTATTATTCGGTTGGCTGGATTTTTTATTTAGGAGAAATTCAGAAGATTTCTATTGTAGCAATTTGTTAATTGCTTTTGGCAATTGGTCAATTAAATCTGATGCGGTCAAACAATATTCGGTTGTAGCTTTTACTTTTAAGTCGGCACTAAGTCCATGAAGATAAACGCCAATACAACTCGCATAAACTGATGGCGAACCTTGAGCTAGAAAACCAGCAATCATTCCTGTTAGCACATCTCCACTTCCGCCTTTAGCCAGACCAGAATTTCCTGTAGGATTAATAAAGACTATGCCTTCTGGTGTACCAATTACTGTTGGTGCACCTTTCAAAACCAATGTCATTCCAAGTCTTTTGGCCCATTGCTCACACAAATTAATTCTTTCCCGATTGATTATTTCGGGAGCAACGCCAACCAATCGACTAAATTCGCCTGGATGAGGTGTAAGAATTATATTTGCTCTTTGAGTCTTAGGTATTTTTAGTAAAATTGAAACCGAAATATTATTTATTGCATCCGCATCCAATACCATTGGTATTTTAGCTGTCAGAATAATTTTTTGAATCAATGTTTTTGTTTCAGGATGAGTCGTGACTCCCGGACCAATTGCCAAAACATCTGACTGCTCAATAATTTTTTGAATTTGGTTATACCCTGATAGGGCTAATGTGCCTTCAGAAGTGGTCGGTAACGGAATCTTAATAACTTCAGACAATTTCTTTTCTACTGCCGAATTAATGCTTAAAGGAAAACATAAACGAACAAGTCCGGATCCGGATTTCAAAGCACTGAAACTCGTAAGACAAGCAGCTCCAGAATACCCCTTGCCACCAGCTATAACGACTACCGAACCAAAAGTGCCTTTGTGACCATTAGGTCGGCGTTGAGGAAAAATTTTTTTAATAAATTGCGGAGTCAGTAAAAAGGTTGAGGAAGAAAACTGAGTTATAAAAGTCGTAATCTTGTTTGATAAACCAGATTTGGTGGTCTTAAGATGTTTGTTTGAACCTATTATTGACCAGAATAGATTTTTATAGTCAATTCCAAGATTAGCAATTTTGACTGTGCCACAACACCTTTTGCCTGGATAGAGCCAATGGCCTCTTTTGTATAAACCCATTGTAATTGTTTGATGAGCTTGAACAGCAATTTCCTCAACCCAACCATTATCTCCATTTACTCCTGAAGGAATATCAATGGCAATTTTATATGCCTTATATTGATTAATTGTTTCAATGACATCGCGAAAAATACCCTCTGGCTTGGCCTTAAATCCTGTGCCAAAAATACCGTCAATAATCACATCCGGCTCAAAATCTCTCTTCAAATTTATTTTTTTACGAGGAGTTAACTCAATAAGTTTGATCGTTATTGCTTTAGGTTTATATTCGGAGGCAAATTGTATTTCATGGTTTACAATTTTTTTAATGATTTCATAATTTGTCTTAGCATCGCCCCGGTATTCGATTTTTGTTTGAGCCGACAAAATCACAAGGATAATTTGTCCTTTTTCCAGCAAACTTAACAAATATCGGGCGCTGACTATAGCGTCGCCGCCGTTATTTCCTGGACCAGCAAAAATCAAAATTTTAGGGTCAACGATTTTTTTGTCTTGAAGATATTCAATTGCACTTTCCGCGACCAACCTTCCGGCATTCTCCATTAACAAAATTAATGGCATTGAATATACCAGATTAATTGCTTTATCTAACACTGCCATTTGGTGATTAGTTGCCACAGGTTCTAATAGCAGCTTATGTCTATCGCTGGAGAATGTTTTTGATACTTGGGAAAAACCTTTACTCACCTTCGAAACTCAATTGATTATATTTTTAATAGTCAGAAACAATCACTGCTATTATTTCGCTAATAGAAATTTGTTTTGGGTATGCATTTTATTTTAATCGATGTTGTGCAGGTAAGACTTCTATCACTTTGTCTCGAACTGCATCTGCCGGTTTAATATTCAATAAGTTTATCCCGATACTCAAAACCGGATATCGAAAGCGCGTATCAGTGAGTACTGATAAGATTTCAATGCTTTTGATTTCCGGATGGTTCTTAATAAAATCCTCATCAAAGACATCGTAAAGATTTTGCCAGCCCAAAGGAAGCAATCTTTGGGATGAACCGCTAAGGAGAATACCTGCTCTCTTTAATAAAATGGGAACGACATCTTTATAGTAATTCAAAAATGGCAGACGATTTTCCGGTTTGGCTAATAACCAACCGGTTTCTTTCGACGGGTCGATAAGAAGAAATATTTGTTTATCATTAAAAACTTTCTGTAAGTTGCTATGCAAGGCCATACCAGTTAATGCATTCTGGCAAAAATCTTTGACCAAATTTTCTTTTTCTAAAAACAACTGGGCGTTTTTATCAGCATAAAGTATTTTTATGCCATACACGCTTAGTGCTTTTCGAAACTGCTCGCTGATATTATAATAACGCGGTATGGTGGCTAAAACCAAACCACAGCCGATTCGGGGATTTAGGATACTCTGGTCAATGATAAGATACCGGTTTTTGACAATCCGCAAATTATTTAGCATCCCGGAATTTTCCTTGAAGTATTAAGAAAAAAATACGGCAGGAAGCATATATCTAAACTTATTAAGGATTTTTTTATCGGAATCAATGTGTTCGCAAATAAAGAATAAATAGAAATACTTATTTCTAATAGCATAATACTCTTTTAGAATTCTTGTAATTTTTTACGAAAAACTTCTGCTTCATAGGAGTCATGGGCAATACATTTAATAAAACAATCAAAGCCATCTTTTCTTAATACATAGTTTCCGTTTCCGATTACAATTGCATTCATTTTAATCCATTTATCAAGGTCTTCTGGTTTTCTTATCATTTGAATGTAGGTATCGTAGTTTATTATCGGTTTTTTGGTTTCGGGGTCAATAATAAATCCGATAAGAACGTAGGGATAAGTCTTCAAGTCAATTTTATAAGCGGGTGGCATCATAACTTGGGGATGCTCTGGGTCGGTTTCAGGAGAAATAATTTCCATATTAACAATATTTGATGGATCTAACAATTTCGGCAAATCGAACTCACAAGCAAGCCCCAAACGGTGGGCAATTACGCAAATCCCCAGATTTTGCAGTTTGATTGCCGTATCCGTTGGTCGAAATATTTTTATCATTCTTATCATAAATTTAACTTTTCTCTGCTGGAGAAGCAATTCTCGAAGACTATATTTAGTCATTAAAGATGCCAATCCTTTCATTCGATATTGTGGCTTCACCATTATATCCCAATAAATTATTTCGCCGCTTTTAGGATTACGGTCAATTAGCGAACGTCCGATGGTTTCGTCTCTGATTTTGAGATAAAGGGACATTCTGCAGTTTGTAATCTCTTGTTCAATATCCAATGTCGTATTTTGTAGTGGGCCATTTAAAATTTCAATTTTCAATAAATTGGGTGAGGATACACCATAAGCACCGATGTGGATTTTATAGTCCGCAGCAAAATATTGAGAAGAAAAATTATTGGAATTTTCCGCATGGGTAGTACCTACAGCGGGCTTCCTCGTCTTTACTCTTTTTAAAAAATCAAGTGGAGACATAATTATTTTTGCTCACTCAGAATGTTATTCCCGCAGAAGAAAAAGACTGGTTTGTTTGGACATCAGTTTCTATTATCTCATTAAATTAGGATTTATTTGAATTGCTCGGGTAATACATTTGATTGCTTGTTTAACATCGCCTTTGTTGCGGTAAATGATACCTAAGTTATACCAAGCAGATGGATGGTCAGGATTTAATCTTAATAGTTCTTTATAAGTTTTGATACTGGTTTCGATTTCGCCTAACTCATAATAAGTTTGAGCCAAATTATATAATGCCCGGAGATTTTGTGACTCTTTATCCTGGGATTCTCCTTTGTGTTGATGAGAAATTTTCAAGGCTCGTTCAAAATAGAGCAGGGCTTGTCCATATTGTTTTAATTGAAAATACACATTACCTAATCCTAACACGCCTTCATAGTAATCGGGCTGAAGAGTTAAAAGCCGCGTATAGATTTTTTGGGCTTGAATTAAATTTCCGTTCTGATAGTAGCAGTTCGCAAGATTGTTATAAGCATCAATGAAGTCAGGTTTCAAGGAAACTGCTTTTTCTAAAGCATCAATTGCTTTGTCATAATCTTTAAGCAAGCAATAAGTACTACCTAATAAATGATGGATTTCTGCAGAATCAGGATAAAGTTCTGACATTTCTTTTATCTGAGATAATACTAAATGGGGCTGTCCGGTTGTGATATAAGTACGAACCAATCGATTAAGAAAACTTATATATTCAGGGTATAATCTTACTGCGGCCCGATACATTTTAAGCGCCTGGTCAATTTCTCGGCCTATTTTAATATAGATATCCGCAATGGTGACAAACATTTTGGCGATCAAAAACCGATAGTCAAAAATGTGTCTTACCGGTGGCGAAACAAAAAGCATTTGAGGAGTATTAGAAATTGGCCACCAGACACTTACTGAAGGAAAGATAACCTCTAAGAAATACTCGTTATGTTCGGTTATGACCAAATAAACATTAAATCCATAATAAGTAAGAAAGATGATATCCAAAATTGCAAAAATATCTTGAGTGGCACTAATAGTTTTGGTTTTTTCCCAATTTTGGTTTAATAAGTGGGTAAACAAAAAGTTGTTGTCGTCAAATTGACGAATAGGAAAATTTTCTGTCATTTGACTGCGTAAAACAGAGAGAAAGGTTAATTGTGCGTCAAGTGAATCTGTGCCTTGAGCGTGTTTAAGTTGCGTTGAAACTAATGGTAATTTGGCCAATTTGGTCAGCAAGACATCTATCTTTTGGGCATAATATAAAAATTCAGAATTGGATTTAATACCACTTAAGATTAGCATTGCATAAATAAGTTCGACTGTCGGACCTAATTCTTTCTTGAGCATATCTAATTTATTTATCAGCTGGTCGATATTGTCGTAATCAATTTGTCGCTCGTGAAGATTTTGAAAACCCGGACAGGTCAATAATTCTTCTGTTTGGTCTTTAATATGCATAGATAAAATTCCTAAGGCTCTTCTGATATTTTGGATGTATTCCCAGTCAGAGAGCTGACAAAAATTTAATTTGTGATGAATTAATAAGGCTTCGGCTTCCGCACGGAGAATTTCAAGATGTTTTTGTAGAGGCGAAAGATATTTGAACTCGGACTCAGTGTAGCGGAGTAAAACGTCATCGGCAAAATAGAGCGGAAATTGCCAATGTCGAAAATTGGTTTGCTCGAGTACAGACGATGAAGATTCGGGATAAGACAAGTTATGCGTGATGCGTTGCGCATATGCTAATAATTCTTTATCCGTAGCCTTAATGGCATCTTTAAGTCGGAGACTAATTGAGATGTGGGATATATCGGCATGAGAACGAATTTCTGTTGAATGTAAAAATTCCTCGCCATTTTCCTTGGTATTTTTGGTCAAATCCAACCGGGTATCATGATTTTTCATTTTAGGTCAACGATAAACATATAATAATATCTAAAACGAATTGACTATTTTTGTTAGAACTAAATAGAAAAATAACCTTCCTGTGAGTAACCTGCTCATTTTGGGATGATTAAATATCTATTTGTGTTATCAAAGAAAATTAAATTAATCATCTAATTTCTACACGGTCTACGATTCGGGTTAATCAGATTTTAGCGATTCATTACTTTCAGTCTTTATTCTCTCGGCCAAAGCAGTTGATAAATTACCAATACGAAAATCAGGATGGTTTAAAATTTTCAAATGAAACGGAATGGTAGTTTTAATGCCCGAGATGACCATTTCTTTTAATGCTCGCTCCATACGGGCAATCGCGCCTAGCCGAGAAAGATCCCAGGTGATAATCTTGCCTATAAGAGAGTCGTAATAACTCGGAATCGTATATCCGGGATAGATATGCGAATCGACCCGCACACCAAAACCGGCTGGAAATCGTAGTTCGGTAATTTTACCAGGTATCGGTTGAAAATCTTTTGCCGGATCCTCAGCATTAATACGGCACTCGAGCACATGAATATTAGGATTTCGCAACGAAGGCAATGACATGTCTAATTTTTGTTTATTGGCAATAAGAATCTGCTGTTTCACAATATCCACGCCGGTTAATATTTCAGTAATCGGATGCTCAACTTGGATTCGGGTATTCATTTCCATAAAATAATAATCATAACTATTGGGTTCATCAGTATGTGAAAAAGTAACCAAAAATTCCATAGTTCCAACGTTTTCGTAATTAATTGCAGAAGCCCCCTTTACCGCATCTTCACAAATTTTGCGTCGAGACTCATCGTCTAATAAGGGTGAAGGGGTTTCTTCAATCAGTTTCTGGTAGCGTCTTTGAATAGAGCACTCGCGCTCATAGAGATGTATTACATTTCCATAGGCATCGGCTAAAATTTGCACTTCAATATGTCGGGCATTTTCAAAGTATTTTTCAATATAAATACGATCATCGTTAAAACTGGCTTTAGCTTCAGCTTGGGCTAAACGGACATTTGTTTCCAAATCACGTTCTTGCCTTACGATTCTCATTCCTTTGCCCCCTCCGCCGGCGCAGGCTTTCAAAATAATCGGATAGCCAATTTCTTGAGCAATTTGGCGTGCTTGTTTAAGCGATTCGATTGCGGCTTGAGAACCAGGTACGACTTTTAATCCAGCTTCTTGCATTTTCTTGCGGGCTAACATCTTATCCGCCATTAACCGAATAGTTGAAGATTTAGGACCTATAAAGCTCAAATTACAGGCTTCGCATTGTTCGGCAAAATCTGGATTCTCTGCCAAGAAACCATATCCAGGATGAATCGCATCACATCCCGTAACCTCGGCTGCAGAAAGAATGCGGGGAATATTCAGATAACTGTTTTCAGCGCTTGCTGGTCCGATACAAATTGCTTCATCACTAAGTTTAACTGGTAAAGATTCCCTATCCGCCTCAGAATAGACGATAACGGTCTTCATGCCCAGTTCTTTACAGGTGCGAATGATTCGCAGGGCAATTTCACCGCGATTTGCAATTAATATTTTCTTAAACATAGGTTAATTTATTCAATTTCTTAAGTTCACGATTAAAAATTTCCTATCCAACACTCTTAATGCTATATAAAAATCTTCATATCAAAACCTCAAATCCGCTTTATGCATTATTATATTTTGCGAATCGCGTCAAGCATTTAGCGTAATTGTTATCACCGGTATCAGGTTTACGACAAATGTTTTCGTTTATACTCTTTCTACATAAGTATTAGTTCGCGTATCAATTCTAATTTTATCGCCAACTTTAATAAAAAAGGGTACGGAAATCATTAATCCGGTTTCTAATTTTGCTGGTTTACCACCACCCGTAGCGGTATCGCCTTTATAATCTGGTTCGGTTTCGACTACGGTGAGTTCCACAAAATTAGGAACTTCCATTGTTAATGGTTTGCCATCAATATATAGCACATCAACAATAATATTCTCGGTCAGATAAAAAATTTTCTCGCCTAAAATATCTTTTGAAAGCACAAATTGGTCGTAGTGTTCTAATTCCATAAAATGAAAATGTTCACCATCATTATAAAGGTATTGGCATTTTCTGCGTTCGACTTCTAATTCGTCCAGTTTTTCTTCTGAGGAAAGATTTTCTTCAATCACACGTCCGGTTAATAGATGGCGAAATTTAGTTCGGACAAATGCTCGGCGTTGGGCAATTTTTACCCGTTGATATTCGACGATTTCCCAAATATCGTCTCGATAACGGACCAAAAGACCTGTTCTAAAATCATTAGGTGTAATCATAATATTGCTCCTTATAGACCGCTTTCAATAAATTACGAGACACAATCACAATATTAGACTAAAAGTCCGATTCTAAAATCATTATAAATTTAATCATCATGCTGTTGCTATCTGATTGCGAATATTTATTTAGTTTAGCCATCGGGCTTGCGGTTAATAAATATCATAGCTCAATTAAATCTTTCGGACTACGGGTTAAAGTTTCACCACAATCTGATTTAACTAATATCAAATCTTCAATCCGAATACCAAATTTATTGGGTAAATAGATTCCCGGTTCAATTGTAACCGTTTGTCCGCTTTTTAATACTTCAGTACTTTTTTCGGATAATACGGGCTTTTCATGGACCAGAATTCCGACGCCATGTCCTAAACCATGACCAAAATATTCACCATATCCGCTCTTTTGGATGAATTCACGCGCCCATTTATCAATTTCAGCGCAGAGCTTATTGTTGCTAATATTTTCTTTAGCCCGTTGTTGGGCAGTCAAGACGATTTCATAGATTCCTTTCACTTCAGAACTTGCTTTGCCCCAAACTAAAGTTCGGGTCATATCCGCACAATAATTATCAAATCGGGCACCAAAATCAAAGAGAATAACATCGTCTTTTTTTAGTTTACGATTAGTAGGTTTAGCATGTGGTAGTGCGCTTCGTTCGGCAAAAGCAACAATCGTCGGAAACGCTAAGTCCGCCTCTTTTTTTATTTGATAGTCAATCTCATTAGCCAAATCTTTCTCCGTAACATTGGGTTTAATCATATTTATAATATGTGCATAAGTTTTATCAGTTATCTCTACGGCATTTCTAATTTTCGCTATTTCTGACTCGCTTTTAATTGACCTGAGTTCTTCAATAAAAGCATCTTTAATCGGAATTAACTTGATCTTGTGTTTAAACTGTTCTTTTAATGTCTGATAGTTAGCATAGGAAAGATGATTACTGTCAAAACCACAGGTTTTAACATTGCTCATATCGTCCAAGGGAAAATCGGTAAACAGATTACGAGCGATAATTCTGATTCTACAATTATGAACCTCATTATGTGCCTGTTCTTGATAACGAAAATCCGTATAGAAAATTGGTTGGGATTTATTGGATTTAATCAAAAGTATGCCATTAGAACCAGTATAGCCGATAAGATATAGAAGATTAGACAAATCAGTAACCAAAAAAGCATCAAGATTGTTGCGGGTAAGATATTGTTTGAACTGAGAAACCCGTGTCCTATATAAATCAGCCATTGCCATAACTTATTCACTCAACAGAAGATAACCGACAATATTTCATGTGGTGCAAATTGTGTCTCTGATATAAATTAGGCATAGGTAAGTGCCTTTAATCTATTAATATATCAAAACCTCTAATATAAATTAGGTGTCAGCATAACTTGTTTACTAATAAATAGGACCAATAATCTTACATCTGCTCAGAAATTCCTTGTTAAAGTTTAACTCAAATGTTATGATACATTATTTATTGCCAGCAAGCCTAATAACTTCTAAATCGATTTAATAATTGTTTGAGATCCGCTAAATCTCATTATTTGACCACAAAAGTAGTAATAAATATTACCCTAAATCTTTTTGAAAGTCAAGAGGTATATGGCGAAAATTTATAAGAAGATTACTCGTAAAATCAGATTAACTGGGAATAAAGCTACGATTTCTAATAACCATACATCCGAATTATGAAGCTTTAAAAAATTAAGCAACTATACCTGCTTAGGTTTTATAACAATCAAACTTTTGAATATGGAAATATTATTAGATTTTAATAAAGAATTGCTATTTTATAGGCGCAATTAAAAGACCGACAAGACTATAAAATTAAAACTACTGATTGAAAAAAGAATATAATTCTCACATCTAAAAGTTAAATACCGTATTTATAAGAAAACACACACAATATTTTAACAAGGTTTAATCTAACTCATTGAAATACAAAAAATAAATTTTGGATTTTGCTCTTCTGGTTTTTCAAAAATTCGCATCAATGAAGGTTTTGGGTTTACTTATGTGATAACCAATCGCATTTAGCAAGGGGTGTTAAGGTTGAAGATTCAAATAATTAAGTTTACTTGAGATGAATATCTGGCTCTTAACCATTTAGTGTGGAAGAAA
>FMSI01114695.1_pt1 | contig 10123 bp, 6 predicted proteins | sample 1504471 | NCBI WGS metagenome assembly FMSI01 (sample SAMEA4475357, study PRJEB15587) | soil metagenome | biome: Soil; feature: Field | place: India | collected 2015-03-11 | depth 0 m
AGTATCGGATTGTTTTTACTATTTCCTCTTTTCGCTATTATTGCAATTTTAATAAAACTTGACAGTGCAGGACCTGTTTTCTTCAGACAGGAGAGGATGGGAAGAAACTTCAAACCATTCTTTATTTATAAATTCAGGACGATGGTGAAAGATGCGCATAAAAAAGGTGGACAGATTACTGTATCTGGAGATAATAGAGTTACAAGGGTTGGCAGGATTCTAAGAAAGACAAAATTAGACGAACTTCCTCAACTTATAAATGTCTTAAAAGGAGAGATGAGTTTTGTAGGTCCGAGGCCAGAGGTTAGAAAGTATGTCGAATTTTATAAAAATGATTATAAGGAAATACTGAAAATTAAGCCGGGCATTACCGATTTCGCATCTATTGTATATAGGGATGAAGAAACTGTCTTAAAAGATAAAGAAAATCCTGAAGAGTACTATAAAAATACACTATTACCTAAAAAGATAGAACTTGCAAAGGAATATATTAAAAATTATTCTTTTTCCTCTGATTTAAAACTTATATTTTTTACTATAATCAAAATCTTATTCCCGACTTATGACTTTATTTGTTATCCTAAAAAGGAGTTTCCAAAACCATAATATTCCTTAAACTTTACACCTACCACCTAACTCTTTATGGTTTTAGTTGGACATTGGACTTTGGTCATAGGGCATGAAAATCCTTCATTTAATCAGCAGTAGCAGTTTATTTGGTGCAGAAAGGGTAGTAATAGAACTATCTAAAAGTCTAAAAAACACATATGATTGTCATCCTATTGTGGGAATTATAAAAAATGCCTACAATCCTCATATTGAGGTAGCAGAGGAGGCAAAAGCTAATCATATAGATTCTGTAATTTTCCCATGCAGAGGACAATTTGATTTAAAACTTATTTCTTTAATACGAAAATATATAAAAAATAACAAAATTGACATTATCCATTGTCATGGCTATAAATCGAACTTTTATGGATTATTATCAGCAAAAAATAAACTGCCTCTTGTGACAACAAATCACAACTGGTTAACTCATCACTGGAGGTTGAAGATTTATTGTTTTCTCGATGGTTTATGGATACGGTATTTTGATCGAATTGTTGCTGTTTCAGATGATATAAAAAAGGATATGTTGCGATACAGAATTCCTGAAAAGAAGATAATAGTTATCGATAACGGAATTGATATTGAGCGATTTAGCAGTGAAATATCAACTGAGAACATCAAAGAAGAATTCGGAATTAATGGGAATATCAAGGTAATCGGGACAATTGGAAGTCTGAAAATTGAAAAAGGTCACATTTATCTGTTAAAAGGAGCAAAAGAAATTATTAAGAAATATAAGGATATCAAATTTTTCATTATAGGAGATGGACCTCTGAGGAAACAATTAGAAGATGAAGCTAAAAATTTAGGTATTGAAAAAAACGTCATCTTTACAGGGTTAAGGAACGATGTCCCTGAATTACTTTCGATAATGGATGTCTTTGTTTTGCCTTCCATTAAAGAAGGACTTCCTATGGTTCTTCTTGAGGCAATGGCTGCAAAGAAACCTGTTGTTGCTACAAGGGTCGGAGCTGTTCCAAAGGTCATTGAAAATGATGAAAATGGAATATTAATTGGACCTAAAGATGTGAGTGGATTAGAGAAAGCAATTATTACCTTAATTAACAATAAAGAGAAAGCACATGATTTAGCTTTCAAGGGTTATACAAAAGTGAAGAAATATTTTTCTTCAGAAAATATGTGTAGAAGGTATTTAAATTTGTATCAGGAATTAATTTTCAAAAGACTTTTATGAAAGTACCGATATTGCTTTACCACGCCTTATTTGATAAAGAATTTAACAGGGAACGATATGCGATCGGAAAGGAAGAATTTGAAAGACAGATTCGTTATCTTTTTGAGAATGGATTTCAAAGCTTGTTAGTAGACGAATTTTGCCACTCTAAAAATTATACTGATGAAGTCAAAAAAAACATAATCATTACTTTTGATGACGGAAATTATAGCGACTATTCAATAGCATTTCCTATTCTAAAAAAATATGGATTTGTTGCAACTTTTTTTGTGACGGTTAACTGGATTGGAACAAAAAATTTTGTAAATTGGTCACATCTTAAGGAAATGGCTACAGAGGGCATGTCAATTCAATCGCATGGATTAACCCATTCTTTTCTTTCTGATCTTAGTATTGATAATCTTCATAAAGAGCTTTTTGAATCTAAAAATATACTCGAAGACAACCTAAATATGTCTGTTGAGTTTATTTCGATACCTGGTGGGTTCTTCTCAAAAAAGGTTTTAAGCATGGCAAAAAACGGTGGATATAAAGGTGTATGCACTTCTACACCGGGCACGAATGTGCTGAATTCTTCTAAAAAAGAGTTTACTATATTAAATCGATTTGTAATGACGCAAAAAATGTATTTTCAAGATTTTAAGGCGATTGTCCATGGAAGCCAAAAAAAGATAATTTTATACAAATCCCAACACTATCTTAAAAGTTCAATAAAAAAAATCCTTGGAAGTAGAAGATATTATACACTTTGGTCAAAGTTTTTTAGAGAAATAAATAAATGAACATTTTATTTCTATCGACAGAAAATCCATATCCTCCTGACCATGGGCATCATATTAGGACATATAATATACTTAAATATATTGCTAAACATCATAATGTTTACTTTCTTGGCTTCATTAAAAACAAAGAAGAGTTTAAATATGTAGAGCCCATTAGAAAAATGTGTAAGTCAGCAGATGTTTTTATTATTCCTGACAATACTTCAAGATTAAGACTTTATATTTCACTTTTAATTACTTTATTTTCTCCATTGCCTTATGTAGCTCATAAATACTATCGAAAAGATATGAAGACGAAGATTAGAGAGATTTTAGAAAATGATAAGATTGATGTTGTTCATTTTGATATGTTGCATTTAGCAAGGTATAGACTAATATTTGATAATGTACCCACAATTTTAACAGAGCACAATGTCGAATCGCTAAGAGTTTTTAGATTAGCTAAAAATAGCAAAAATCTTATTTTAAAAATGTTTATGTATTTACAATACATCAAACTCAAAAGATTTGAAAAACAAGCTTGCCCAAACTTTAATATTTGCGCTACGGTATCAGAAGATGATTTGAAGACATTGAAAAGAATGAACCCCTCCGCAAATTATGTAGTTATACCAAATGGTGTCGATACATCTTATTTTGCTCCTGATGGACAGAATCCTATTCCGGATAGCATACTCTGGGTAGGTGGTATGGAGAGCATGTATAACAGAGAGGCAGTTGAATTTTTTATTGAAGAGATTTTTCCAATAATATATAAATCCATACCAGATGTGAAATTTACAGTTGTAGGCAAATCGCCACCAAAAAAACTTCTTCGATTATCAGAAACAAATAAAAATGTTAAAGTCGTAGGTTATGTTGAAGATGTAAGACCATATGTTAATTCATCGGCAGTATATATAGCACCGATTAAGAGTGGGAGTGGGACAAAACTCAAGGTTCTAAATGCCTTATCTATGGCTAAGCCTGTGGTGACAACATCTATAGGGGCCGAAGGTATAGAGGTTAAAAATGGTGAGCATCTTTTAATAGCAGATGATCCAAAGGTTTTTGCAGAGAAGACTATAGAGCTTTTGAGAAATCCTGAACTTGCAATGAAGTTAGGGCGAAATGGAAGAAGACTCACGGTTGAAAAATATGATTGGGAAATCATCGGACAAAAGATGCTTAGAGTTTATAAGGAATTAGCGGAATTAAAAAGGCAGAAATAGCAAGGAACCTTTTTTCTGCCACCATAGATTGTAAAAATACAACGCCTTTTCTAAGAGATTTTCTACCAATTAATTTGTCAATTAAAAATTAAAGTTAATAAAAAACTCTATTTGTCATAACCTATTTATTTAATTTACTTTCTATAAAAATCATTACCTGCATTAATCTTTGGGAGGGGAGAAAAATGACGACGAAAATTTTGATAGAAAATTATAATATAGCCTTAAATCGTTTTTTGGAGAAATACCTCTCTCGCTACCGATTTCTGCTAATCCTAATATTCCAGTTATTTACAATAATTTCAGCATTAACACTTGCTTTTTTGATACGATTTGATTTTAGTTTTCCTCCAGAATATTATCTAATTTTCTTAAAGGCTTTACCTCTACTGATAGTCTCAAGAATAACTGCATATTTTTACTACAAAATTCATTGTGGTTCGTGGCGGTTTGTGAGTATTAGGGATTTGATGGATACAATAAAGGCTGTGCTTTTAGGTTCTATATTATTTCTCGCCTTGATGGTATTTATATACAGACTTCAGGATTTCCCAAGATCAATTTTTATCTCGGAATCCGTTCTTAGTTTAATGTTTATAGGAGGAAGCAGATTCATAGTGCGTTATTACTGTGAAGCTAAAAATAAAGTGAATCCAAAAAATATAAGGTATGCACTAATTGCTGGCGCAGGAAAGGCTGCCTTTTTGCTTCTTAATGAGATTAGGACTAACCCCGGCTTGGGCATTCGAGTAGTAGGCTTTGTTGATGATAATCCATATAAAAAAGGAACGAATATTCAGGGGATTCCCGTGCTTGGCAGTAGTAATGATATCCCGGAACTCGCTAAAAAGTACGATATTGACGAAGTTATAATCGCTATACCATCAGCTCCGTATAAGGATATAGTAAGGATAAAAAATATAGCTTTAAGTGCCAATTTAAATACAAAGTTGCTACCAAGCATAGGGAAATTAGTGAAGGAAGAAAAAATTACGGGTCAACTTAAAGAGGTATCTTGTGACGAACTATTAGGTAGAAGGACATTGAAATTTTGCAGGGAGACTGATAAGAAGCTTTTAGAGGACGAGTTAAAAGAGAGGAGGGTTCTTGTTACGGGTGCAGGTGGTTCTATAGGCTCAGAACTTTGCAGGCAGATTATTCAATTTAATCCTGCTCTATTGGTTTTATATGAAAGATATGAAAATAGTCTATACGAATTAGAACTGGAACTAAGAAAAGAATTCCCAGAGCAAAAACTTTTGCCTGTAATAGGCGATATCAACGATACGGAAAAATTCGGAAAAATATTAAAGGAAAATAGTATTGAACTTATATACCATGCCGCAGCTTATAAACATGTACCAATGATGGAGCGTGAGCCTATAGAAGCAGTACGTAATAATGTTATAGGCACGATGAATATAGCTAAACTTGCTATAGAAAATAATGTTGATAAGTTTGTATTTATTTCGACTGACAAGGCAGTTAATCCCTCTAATATTATGGGAACTACAAAGCGGGTAGCAGAACTCATCGTGCAGGCATTAAATAATAACAGGACAAAGTTTGTCGCTGTAAGGTTTGGGAATGTTATAGGAAGTAACGGTAGTGTTATCCCACTATTCAAAAAACAAATTGCAGAGGGAGGACCGGTAACAGTAACACATCCAGAGGTTTCTCGCTATTTTATGGCGATATCTGAGGCTGTTCAGCTTGTTATGACAGCAGGCGCAATGGGTAGCGGTGGAGAGATATTTCTATTAGATATGGGTAAGCCTATCAAAATTGTTGATCTCGCAATGGAGCTTATTAGAAAACATGGTCTTGAACCAGGAAGGGATATAGATATTGTGTTTACAGGACTTAGGCCCGGTGAAAAGCTACATGAGGAATTATACTGGCAAGGAGAAGGAATTATACCTACTGATAATAAAAAGATAACAATGTTGAGACAGAATGGTATATATTATGACAATCTTTTTAGTAAGATAGAATTATTAAAAGAGTGTACTACGAAGGGTGATGTAAAAGATATTATAAGATTGCTTAAAGAAATAGTTCCTGAGTCGACGATTAGGGATGTCTCATAAAAAATTGTAACTTAATAGCCCTAACCTTAACTTTATCTTATTTTGCATGCATAGTATTTTAATCTTATTAATTACTTTCATTTGGTTATATTTTCCCGTGATTTCAAAGATGGTTTCTGAGTGGTATAGTAATCCGAATCATTCTCACGGTTTTATCATACCTTTAATCTCAATTTATTTTATATGGCAAAAACGTGAATATCTTAAAGACACGATTTTTAAGTCCACTAAATGGGGAGTTTTTATCCTGATAGCAGGGCTTATTATATATATGTTGGGTAATCTCGGTGCTGCACATACTACAATGAGAGTATCGATGCTTATTGTTCTTGCAGGTATTATTATATTTATTTACGGCAAAGAGTATTTCAAAATATTATCCTTCCCATTTTTTTATTTGTTATTGATGATTCCCGTACCTTCTTATATATATGATACGGTTGCCTTTCCGCTAAAATTGTTTGTTACAAAATATTCGGTTTTATTTTTGCAGTTAATCGGGATACCTGTTCTTAGAGAAGGAAATATAATTATGCTTGAAAATATAACCCTTCAGGTTGTGGATGCCTGTAGTGGAATACGTTCTTTAACAGCACTTTTTGCAATAAGTGTAGCTTTGGCTTATCTATCAAATGAAAGTCTATTTAAAAAAATATTGCTGATAACTGCAGTTGTCCCGATTGCAATTATTACAAATAGTTTCCGTGTAGTTATGACGGGGATATTGGCTAAATCTTATGGTGGAGCGGTTGCAGAAGGTTTTTTCCATGAGTTTGCAGGTATAGGTGTTTTTATGGTTTCAGTAGTATTACTACTCGCTGTAGGAATTTTCTTGAGTAAGGTGGGGAAAAAGAGAACCAATAGATGAAAACAGGAAAACATTTTTATATTGTATTAGCTTTGATGATTTTAACGGGTATCTATACTAAATATTTTATGTTTGAGGAGGCTATTTCTGCAAATGTATTAAAAAATTTTCCTCAAAGGATAGGCGAATGGCAAGGTTTAGCTGATTATAAATTCAATGACGAGGTGATTAAAATACTTAAACTCGATGATTATTTAAATAGAGATTTTTTTAATGGAGAAAAGAGGGTTTCCCTCTATATAGGATATTACAAGACGCACAGAAACTTTGCTGAGATTCATACGCCTGAACATTGTCAAGCTGGTGGCGGATGGCAGATTCTAAAAAAAAGGAAACGTCAACTTGATATCAATGGGGTAAATAAAAAAATCAATTTTATCGAAGCTGTATATGAGAAAAATAAAGAGAAGCAAGTCTTTTTATATTGGTATCAGATAAATGGAAATTATATTACTAATTTCTTTCTTTATAAGCTGAGTGTGATTATAAAATCTATTATATACCATAGATCTGACGCAATCTTCGTGCGGATTTCTGTTCCCGTGATGAACGATAATCTTGAAAACGCCCTTGGAACAGGCGAGAGTTTTTTGAAGGATTTTATACCTGTTATAGATAAATTTTTATATGTTTAGCACGTTCTAAATGTAGAAATTTGACATCTATAATCATTATTTGGGGGTAATAGAAAGGAGGTCACATTGGTAAAGACGCTTGGTAGGGAATTACTAATATTTATAATTTTCATAACACTTACTTTCATTTTAAGTTGCAGTGGGGACAAGGCTACTTCAGCAAAAAAACATTATGAAAAGGGGCTTGCTTTTGTAAAAGAAGAGAATTATAAAGGTGCAATAATAGAATTCAGAAACGCCCTTGAAAAAGATCCCGATTTTGCTGATGCAAGATATTATCTTGGCATTGCATACTTTGAAACTGGACAGATTAATTCAGCAGAGAAGGAATTTAAGAAGGCATTGAAACTTAATCCTTCCTTAAATGAAATACACCTTTATCTTGGTAAAGTCTATCTTTATAAGGGCTATATTGATAAAAATGAACTTGATAATTCTATTAATGAATTAAAGACCTATCTTTATAAAAAACCTGATGATCCTAAAGCACTTGAGATTATGGGTACGATATATGCAGAAAAAGGAGAATTTGATAAGGCATATTCTCTTATTGAACAGTCTATTAAAAAGGCACCGAATAGAACATCAGCACATATTACGCTTGCAAGGCTTTTTATTAAACAGAAAAATATACAAAGAGCAAGAGAAATCATTGAATCGGTCCTTTCAAAAAACGAAAAAGACAAAGATGCCATTTATATAATGTGCAATCTTGAAAAGATGCAGGATAAAAATGACGAAGCAATCAAATGTTATCAACGCATTATAGATATAGATAAAAAAGAAGAATTAAATGTATATACAGAGATCGGACTTTTACAGATTAGGAGTAAAAAGCCAGAAGATGCCTTAAAAACAGCAGAATACATTATCTCCAAAAACCCGAAAAGAGCCGAGGGATATTACATAAAAGGGCTTTCGCTTTATAGTAAGAGAGATTTTAAAGAAGCAATAACGAATCTTCAAATGGCTCTAAAATACAATGCTTCGCTAATAGGTGCTCATTATTTCTTAGGACTTGCGTATTATTTAACTGGTTATCTTGAACAGGCATGGACAGAACTTCAAGAGGTAGTTAATGCAAGACCAGATATATCAGACGTCCATCTTGTTTTAGGGTTGATAAATCTTAGACGTGGTTGGACGGACGAGGCTATAAAGGAGATCAACAAGGCAATAGAAAAGAATATTAATAATCCACTTGCATATAATCTTTTAGGTACTGCCTACATGATTAAAAAGGAATACGATAAAGCACTAAAAGAAATGGAGAAGGCACAGGAGCTTGACCCTAATTTTGTTGATACCTATTTAAAACGTGGCAGATATTATCTAATGATAGGTGAAAACTCTACTGCCGAAAAAGAATTCAGGACAGCTTTGAAGATTAGTCCCGAGCAACTCGAAATAAGGGCAACTTTAATACTTTTCCTATTAAAGCAGGGTAAGTATGATAATGCTATAAAAACGTGCAAGGAGGGATTTAAAAATGACCCTTCAGATGCTTTCTTATATAATCTTTTGGGACTTGCATACTTAGGTAAAAAAGATATCCAATCTGCTGTTAATAATTTTGAACGTGCAATATCCTTAAATCCACGATTTATTGCTCCCTATATGAATCTTGCAACGCTTTATTTCTCAGAAGGAAAAAACGAAATGGCGCTTAAACAATATGATTATGCATTAAAAAATAATCCTGATAATGTTGAGATTCTAATAGCATCAGCCTTGCTCTTGGAAAAGATGGGAAGAGATAAAGAGGCTTTCGATAGATTTGCAAAAGCGAAATATACTGCCCAACCTAAAGGTTACATGGCACTTGCTGCCTTTTATGTGAGAAAAAATGATTTTAAACATGGTATAGAAACGCTTAAAGAGCTCTTAAAAAGAAATCCTGAAATTATTGAAGCGAGGGATGAGCTTGCTTCTATATATATGAAAAAGAAGGATTTTAGAGAGGCAGAGGCAGAATATAAAGAGATAATAAGACTTACTCCAAATTCTCCATTCGGGCATAACAGGCTCGCAACACTTTATATAAATGAGGGTAACCTTGAAAAGGCAATATCTACAATTGATGATTCTCTGAAGATCCAACCTGATCAGGCAGAAATTATAGCTATACTTGCAAAGATATATATCAAAAAGAATGATTTAAGAAAGGCAGAGGAAATAGCCAAACAGGCTATTACAAGATATCCTCGAAGAGGTTTTGGGTATCACATAATGGGCGATATTCGTTACAAACAAAAGGACTATGATATAGCATTACAATATTACGAAAAGGCTGAAAGTATGGGTGATAAAAATTTCCTTTCGCCGACTGCAATGGGAAATATCTACCTTTTACAAGGGAAGACGAAGAAGGCTATCGAGGCATTCCAACGGGCTTTAAAGATTAATCAGTTCTATACTCCAGCACTCAATAACCTTGCCTATCTTTATTCCGAAAAAATGGAAAAGCTTGATGAAGCATTGAAGCTTGCTGAAAAGGCAAAGCAAATCTCGCCAAAAGATGGGGCAATAACTGATACTTTAGGCTGGATTTATTATAAAAAAGGTGACTATGACAAGGCTATTTTATACCTAAAAGAAGCAGTATCTCTTTTATCCCAAGAACCTTCTGTAAGAGCTCATCTGGGTTTTTCTTATTTTAAGAAAGGTATGAGTGCGGATGCAAAAAGAGAGCTTGAATTTGCGCTAAAGTTAGCATCGAATTTTCCAGAGGTC
>FMSI01121436.1_pt1 | contig 10122 bp, 6 predicted proteins | sample 1504471 | NCBI WGS metagenome assembly FMSI01 (sample SAMEA4475357, study PRJEB15587) | soil metagenome | biome: Soil; feature: Field | place: India | collected 2015-03-11 | depth 0 m
GAGCGAGAAGGTTATGGGCCAACACCAATCCAATTATACGCCAACCAGCGCCCGATCACCATTGCGCTGGCGCAGCGCAAACGCAATCCCCTCTTGCAAGTTGGGCTTGGCGATCATACCGGCCAATTCAGTGCCAATATGCACCAACGTCTGCGCAATTTCGGGGCCGATCCCGGTAATCACCACCTGCGCGCCGAGTAAACGCGCCACCTGAGCTGCCCGCATCAACGCGCCGGCCACCTGCGTATCCACCACCCGCACACCGGTAATATCAAGGATCGCGATCCGCGCCCGATAGCGCGCTACCCCTTCGAGCAGGGTCTCCATAATCTGCGCCGCGCGATTGCTATCAATGGCACCGATAATCGGCATCGCCACCACCTGATCGGCAATCGGCAACAGCGGCGTGCTCAGCTCGCGCAACATCGCCTGCTGCGCCGCGATCACCTGCTCTTGCATTTGGCGACGCTCTTCTTCAAACCGCAATTGCTCGCTGATGTCGCGGTTGATGGTGGCAAAGCCGATAAGCTGGCCACTTTCGTTAAAGACCGCTAATCCAGCCGCATTCACCGTAATAGTGGCGCCATCCCGGCGTAAATAATCAACTTGGACATTCGCTTTACCGCCAGCCAACGCAAGCTGGATCAACTCTGGCATCTGCTGCAACGTGTGGGGCGGCACAATAGCTTGCGCCGGCATCCCAACCAGTGATTGGTAGCCCAACATAGCGTTCATTGCTGCATTGGCGTAGGTAATCACTTGATTAGTGTCAGCGACAATGATCCCATCCGGCGCATTATCAACCAACGCCTTAAAGGTGCGTAACTCATTGGCCTGCCGCCGCTCTTCGGTGATATCTTCATACATCGCCAGCACACCAATCACCTCGCCATTGCGCACGAGCGGCAACTTGTTGGTGCGGAGCCAGATTTGCGTCCCATCGGCGCGGGTCAACGGCCCTTCAATATTCAGCTTTGGCCCGTGTTCCATCACCGCCAGATCGCCGGCCCGGTATAGGGGGGCCTGCTCAACCCACGGCAGATCGGTGTCAGCCTTGCCAATCAGGTCAGCGAGGTCGGCAATCCCGGCATCTTCCAGCAAGCGCCGGTTAGCGCCCAAATAGCGCGAATCGCGATCCTTCCAGAAGATCGCCTGCGGCAGACTATCAATCACCAACTGCAACATCGCCCGGCTTGCTTCCGCCTCGCGCCACGCCTGCTCGATCGGCCCGACATCATACGCAATGGCCGAGGCGCCACTATAGTTTCCCTCAGCATCGTAGTGCAACACCACCGTCCATAACCCGTGAAATTCACCTGCCGGCGATTGCGCCCGGCACTGAAACATCAGGCTCGGCGAATGCGCTTGGATGGCTTCAAGAAACGCCTGCTGCGCCCGCGCGCGATCCTCAGCCGCAAGAAAACCCAACAGCGAACGGCCGGCCCAGCCATCACGCGTGATCTGAAAGACCCGTTCGGCAGCTGGATTAAGGTAGCGGATGGTGCCATCAGCGTTGAGATCGACCACCAAGACATTCGCCGTCTCGATCAGGTGTTGCCAGTGCGCGAGCTGCGCTTGCAAGGCGGCGACTTGCGCGCGTAAGTGTTCGACCTCACTGGTGGCAGCAGGGGGAAGGTTGTTGGCCATATCAATCCTTGGCGCTGAATTTGCTGAAGGGTGCAATTATTACAATAAAAATCAAGGATAGTATATCCAACAATATTCATTTAGACAAGCGATGTGGTTGTTAAAAATGCGTTAAAACAAAATAAAGTTAGCAATCAATGGATACGCATATTTGTCAAACATTTGACTGTTTCGATAGTTCTTAATGTATATCGCAGAGACGTTGCCGGCCACGTCTCTACGATATGCCACGCAGGCAATTCACCACACCGGCGTGAGCCAAACAAATTGGTACGGTTGCAAGACCAGCACTTCATTGGCCGAAATCGCGCGCTCTGCCACCACGTCGAACAGTTCGACGCCGGGGCCATACATGCGCAAGAGGTTGCCGGCAATCGGCTGCGGGTATTCCGAGAAGTTGGCTAACACCAACACTCGCTGTGATCCCGCTCGCCGTACATACGCCAGCACGTGGCGGTTGTCGCTGCGCACGACGTCCATCGCGCCGTCGCGCAAGGCGGGCAACGACGCGCGCAGCCGGATGAGCCGCACCAGCTCGCCAAAGATGCGTCCAGACGCGGTCGCGGGATCGTGACGGTGATCCATACCGGCCTGATTGCGGGTGGGCCGGTGAACCCAACGGCTGTCAACAGCTTTGGATGGATCGGTCACATAGCTGTAGTCATTGACCGTCCCCACTTCATCACCGAGATAGAGCAACGGAATGCCGCCGATGCTCAAGATCACGCTGTGCAGAAGCACGATCCGCCGGATCGCGGTATCGATCATCTGCGGGTCGCCGCTGCCCAACGCCTGCTCCAACCCGGCCAGCGAGGCCAGCGTGCCCGACACCCGCGCATCGCCGGTATCGGGGTTTTCTTGGAACGGCAAGCCGCGGGCAAACGAACCAGTGAAACGGCCCGTATAAAAGGCATTGAGAAACTGGCGATGGCCCCACGGATCAATCCCAACGGCGCGCGCATCATTATCGTCAAACGTCCAACCGATATCGTCGTGCGAGCGCAGATAGTTGATCCACGCGCACCCCGCCGGCAAACGGAAGCGATGGCTGAGCGAATGGGCCAGCAACTTGACCTCGCGCGTCGCCAACGACTCCCAGAGCAGCGCCATCAGCAGCGGATTGTAGGAAAGCTGGCACTCATGCGGGCTAATGTAGCTCAACACATCGTCAGGATGGACAATCGCCTCTGATTTGAAGAGCAGCGCCGGGGCGGCCACTCTGGCAATCGCGTTGAAGGCCTGAATGATCTGGTGCGCTTCCGGTTGGTTTTCGCAATTGGTACCCAACCGCTTCCAGATGAACGGCACCGCATCGAGGCGCAGCACCGCCACCCCCAGATTAGCGAGGAAGAGCATCTCGGCGGCCATGGCCCGAAACACCGCTGGGTTGGCGTAATTGAGATCCCATTGGAAACTGTTGAAGGTGGTCCACACCCAGCGCTGCATATCGGGCCGCCACGTGAAGCTGCCACGACGCACGGTGGGGAAGATTTCGCGCAGCGTGCGTTCGTAAGCGTCGGGCATCGTACGATCGGGAAAGAGGAAATAGAACTCCTGATAATCAGGATCGCCGGCCTGCGCCCGCCGCGCCCATTCGTGTTCGTCAGAAGTATGGTTAAAGACAAAATCCAACACCAGACTTATCCCAGCGCGATCGAGTTCTTGGGCCAAGGCGGCCAACTCTGCCGTGGTGCCGATTTGCGGATTCACCTCGCGGTAGCTGCTCACCGCGTAGCCACCGTCATTGTTTCCTTCGGGCGCGGCAAACAACGGCATCAGGTGCAAGTAGGTCAAGCCCAACTCGTTGAAATAGGGGATAAACTCACGCAGCCGGTTCAGCGTGCCGCAAAAGCGATCGACATAGAGCACCCCGCCCATCATCCGTTCCGACTGGAACCACTCGCTATCAGCTTCGCGCACAGCATCGCGCTGCTTGAGCCAGAGTGGCCGCTCACTCCAACTCTGCGCCATCGCGATCAGCAGTTGTTCGAGATGATAAAAGAAGTCGTATTGGCTGCCGTACAAGCCAAGCAACAACTCAAACAGACGCGGCCATTCCCGGCGCAACCGCTGCTCGAATGCGACCCAATCAGCGGCATTGCCGCCGGCAGCCGCAAACGCCTGCTCGACCCGCGGCAGCAATCGGGCCAGCGACCGCGCCGCTTCGCGTGGTATCCGTTCCCATTCGTGCATACGCAAACCTCACCACGCCACTGCCCGCTCTGGCAGTGGTTTCCGGCGCAAGTATCGCCGAAACCAGCGAAACTGGCAATTGCTGCCAACTTCCCCACCTGTCATTGCGCGCCGCCGCAGGCGGCGAAGCAATCCCCCACAAGCACGGGCGCTACCCGCTCAGACACTCATACCGCTGAAGCGGGAGATTGCTTCGGGGGCTGGGCACCCCGCTGCGCAGGGTTGCCCCACCCCCTCGCAATGACAGATGGCCCATGTCATTGCGCGCCGTAGCAACACCTGCACCACTTCATGGTAAAATAAAGTGCTATGGAAACGATGACTATGCCACCAAACCTGTTTCGCCGTTTCGTCTCGGCGCTGGCGCTCGGCATCACGCTCTTGGCGGCGCTCGAATGGGGCCTGCCCGCCGCCGGTATTCCGGCATATCTGTTGCCGCCACCATCGCGAGTGATCACCGCTGCCCTCCAACCCGACGTGCGGTTGCTCGACCATACCCTTACCACCGCCAATGCAGCCTTGATCGGCCTTGCGGTTGGCACGCTGATCGCCTTCACCCTCGCCATCGCCTTCCTCTTCGTGCGCCCGCTCGAAGATGCTCTCTACCCGTGGGTCTTGCTTGGCCAGAGTTTGCCCTCTGTCGCCTTGGCGCCGCTGCTTACCATTTGGCTGGGTGAAGGGCTTGCCCCCCGCGCAGCAATGGCCGCTCTTTTCGCCAGCTTTCCCCTGCTCATCGCCACCATCAGTGGCCTCCGCCGCCCCGCGCCCGAACAATTGGCGATGATGCAGGCGTATGGCGCGTCACAGTGGCAAATCTTGCGCATACTACGCCTGCCGGCGGCGCTGCCGTTTATCTTCAGCGGGATGCGCGTCGCTGGTGCGCTGGCTGTGATCGGCGCCTTGGTCAGCGAACTCTCTGGCGCCGGGCGCGGCCTTGGCTACCTGATCACCACTTCGACCTACCGGCTGGCCACCGACCGGGCCTTTGCTGCAATCGCTGCCGCCGCCGGCTTGGCGCTGGCCCTCCACGGCCTGTTTTTGCTGCTCGAACGCTCTATTGTCTACTGGGAACGAGAACGGTGATCATAGCGTAGGATTATCTGCTGGCGTGAGGATTTGTTATGTCACACCATCATCTCTTGTTATTGGCATTAAATGTACTACTTGTTATCGTAACTGGCTGCGCCAGCTCGAATCCGGTCAGCAACACTCCTACTGCTTCAGACAAGCCCGAAGTCACCGATGTATCCATGCGCCTGCAATGGCTGCCCCAATTTCAGTTTGCCGGCTATCTGGTGGCCGACGCGCGCGGTTATTACCGTGACGCCGGCCTCAACGTGACCATCTTGCCCGGCGGGCCTGACGCTATCCCGCTGCCGCTGGTTGCGACCGGCGCGAACACCTTTGGCAGCACCGGCGCCGATACCATCTTGATCAGCCGCGAACAAGGGATTGAGGTCGTCGCGCTGGCGACGTGGTTCCAAGCCAGTCCGGTCGCGTTTATGGTGCATCGCGACAGCGGCATCCGTTCGCCGCAAGACTTTGTGGGCCGGCGAGTCGGCATGTTCTACGGCGACAATGTTGAGACTGAATACCGGGCACTGCTGGCCGCCACCGGCGTTGATCCGGCCAGCATCACCGAGCTTCCCGGCGACTACAGCCTTGCCCCCTTCCTTGAGCGGCGGGCCGATGTCTGGCCGGTCTACGCCACCGACCAACCTTATACCGCTCGCGCCGCCGGCGCCGAGATCGATCTGATCGTTGCCCGCGATTACGGCGTTGAGCTAATGGGTGACGTGCTCTTCACCACTGCTGAATTTGCCCGCAAGAACCCCAACACCGTGCGCGCGTTCGTCCAAGCCACGCTACGCGGCTGGCAAGACGCGATCACCGACCCGGCAGCGGCGATCGACATCATTCTCGCCCGCAACCCCGATTTCGACCGCGGCCATCTTGAGTTTGAAGCGACGGAAACGATCAAATTGCTGCGCTACGGCATTGGCGCGTGGTGTGTAGGGGCCAGCGATCGACAGGCATGGACTAAAGAGGCCGAACTGCTGCGATCGCTGGGGGTGCTGAAAAGCGCGGTTGATCCGGCGAAGGTATTATTAACCGATGCGGTTGACGACTACTACCGCGCGCGCGGCATTGAATGCCGGCGGTAAATACGAATGGGGGACGCACTGCCGTGCGTCCCCGCACCCGTCGATCACGTTACGGCGCCAACTGTTCCAATTGGCTGACCAATTCGGCAAACGTATCCATCGCGGCCTGAATCGGCGCCGGCGAGGTCATATCGACGCCGGCGTCGCGCAGCAGATCGATTGACGACCGCGACGAACCGCTGCGCAAGAAGCGCAGGTAGCGTTCAATCACTGGCTGGCCCTCATTGATAATCTGCCGGCTCAACGCCAACGCCGCCGAGATTCCGGTTGCGTACTGGTAGACGTAGAACTGGTAGTAGAAGTGCGGGATGCGCATCCACTCATAGGCCAGCTCGTCGTCAATCACTAGTTCAGGGCCGTGATAGCGAGCCACCAATGCGCGGTAATGCTGGCTGAGCGCATCAGCCGTCAACGGCTGGCCACGCTCGGCTTGCTCGTGCATCCACAGCTCAAAGGCGGCAAACATCGTCTGGCGGAAGATAGTGCCGCGAATCTCTTCGATCTGCTGAGCCAGCAACCGCCGCCGCAACGCCGCATCAGCACCGCTCTGCAATAGATAGTGGGTCAGCAGCGCCTCGTTGAGCGTCGAAGCCACTTCGGCGACGAAGATGGTGTACTCGCCATAGACGAATGGCTGGGTGGCGCGGGTAAAGTACGAATGGAGCGAGTGGCCCAATTCGTGGGCAAGGGTAAAGACATCGCGCAGCCGGTCTTGGTAGTTGAGCAAGATGTAGGGCGGTGTGCCATACGAACCACCGCTATAGGCCCCACTCCGCTTGCCGACATTCTCGTAGACATCGATCCAGCGCCGGGTAAACATCTGCTCGAGCGCCGCACCATACTCATCACCCAACGGGCGGAAGGCCGCTCGCATCAGATCGCACGCCTCACGGTAGGGAATAGTCATTTCCACATCAGGCACCGGCTGCACGTAGAGATCGTAGAAATGCAGCTCATCCAACCCCATCAACCGCCGCCGCACCGCCAGATAGTGATGGAAGCGCGGCAGATTGGCTTCGACGGTCGCGATCAGGTTATGGTATACCGCGACCGGAATCTCATGCGGGGCCAACGCCGCCTCCAGCGCCGAGCCATAATTGCGCAACCGGGCCTCGATCACATGCGAGCGGATCGCCGCGCCGAGAGTGGTAGCAAGCGTGTTGCGGAAGGGTAAAAACGCGCTGTAGTACCCCTTGAACGCATCACGCCGCACCCGCCGATCAGGACTTTCGAGCAAGCGGCCGTAGCGCGCATGCGACAACTTCACCGGCTGGCCCTGCTCATCCTCAATCGTCGGAAACTGCAAATCCGAGTCGGCCAGCATCGAGAAGGTTGCATAAGGCGCCCGGACAATATCGCTAAACGCCGCCATCACCTGCTCAACCTCCGCCGAGCGAATATGCGCGCGCTGGCGGTTCAACTTCTCTAACGCATAGCGATACACTTGCAGGCCGGGGGTAGCCGCCAACCACGCGTCCAGCGTCTCCGCCGGGATCGTCAAAATCTCTGGCTCAATAAACGCCAGCACCGCTTGTATCCGGGCCGCAAAACTGCTCGCCCGCTCGGCCAACCCCTGCCCCACCGGATCGGTGCCATCGCTATCCTTGCGATGCAACGCATAGATATACAACGCATACAACCGGCGCGCCACTTCATCGCGCAGGGTCAGCGCCTCCAGCAACTGCGCCGGCCCCTGCGCCAGCGTTCCTTGCAAGGCGGCCAGCTCTTGCGCGCGCGCTTCAACCGCGCTGAGTTCCTGTTCCCACGCGGGGACATCGGCGAAGATTTGCGACAAATCCCATGTATATTCGACTGGTATTTCCGATCGCGTCGGGACTTGGTTTGCGGTAAGGGTCATAGTGGTTCCTTTCATTATGGGATGGGCACAACGCTGTGCCGCTACAGTCACTCTGTTCGCCATTATACCTGACTCGGCAAGGGATTGCGTGGGGGATGCAGCTCTCACCTGCAAAGGGGACAAAAACGTCGTAGAACCGGACGGCTCGGCTCCGCAAAGGCGCAGAGAACGCGAAGATCGCAAAGGGTCAGAATGGGGCGGAGGGGATATCTTGCCTCCTCTATTCCCCAATCCCAAGCTTCCGCGCTTGCGGGAAATGAGTGCTGCTGACTTCCAGTGGGATCGCAAAGTTTCCGCCTTCTTATATTATTTTATTCTTGACCCATGATACATGCGTCTGAAAAAAGCAGATAGTGCTACAACATATCGGAGTAGATGAGGAGTGTGCTTCTGCCTCACGAACGGCTGTGGGCAACGAATCGGTGGCTAGCGCGCCGGTTTTTCGCTGATGCGATCCAATAGATTGATGTAGCGCTAGGGCCGCTCTTCCTCCACGGCAAGGCCGGCGTGATCGAATACCCCGATGGCAGCAAGACCTGCTTTGTCGGTTCGGCGAACGAGTCGCGCAGCGCCTTCGCCGCCTATTACGAGATCGTATGGGAAGATCGCTCGCCGGAAGGGGTGCAGTGGGTCGAAGAGGAGTTTGCGGCGCTATGGGCCGAAGGAGTGCCGCTGCCCGACCTGATCGTCGAACAAATCTGGCGGATCGCCGAACGGGAAGAGATCGCGATCAGCGTCCTCAAACCGCCGGAGACGCCGGCAGCGGCGCTGGCCGAAGCGCCGATCTATCGCAGCGGCGAGGGCTTGCAGCCGTGGCAACGCGCCTTTGTCACCACCTTCCTCGACCATCGCGAGACCTCCGGTAAAGCGCGGTTGCTGCTGGCCGACGAAGTCGGTTTGGGCAAAACGCTCTCATTAGCGACGGCGGCGTTGGTGGCGGCGCTGCTCGATGACGGGCCGGTGCTGATCCTCTGCCCGGCTACGCTCAAACTGAATTGGCCGACAAGCTCGGCATTCCCAGCGCAGTCTGGTCGTCACGCGATAAGTGTTGGATCGACGCCCAAGGCCATCTCATCAGAAGCCGCGGCCCCGAAGATATTGCTCGCTGCCCCGCCCAGATTACCATCGTCTCGACCGGTCTGATTTTCCACGAATCAAAAGAGAGCGCCTACCTGCTCGAACGCAAGTATGGGGTCGTCGTGCTCGACGAAGCGCACCGGGCGCGCCGGCGCGGCGGTTTGAGACCGCAGCGCACCGCGCCGAACAATCTGCTCGCGTTTATGCGCAAGATTGCCCCGCGCATGCGCCACCTACTGCTCGGCACCGCCACCCCGATCCAAACCGACGTCGCCGAGCTGTGGGATCTGTTGGGCATCTTAAGCGAAGGGGCTGAGTTTGTACTAAGTAGAGACATTTTTTCGCACTGGCGCGACTGGGAAAAGGCGCTGCCGGTCATCAAAGGCGAACGAGAGATGGCTGATGAGGCCGAGGCATGGGAATGGTTGCGCAATCCGTTGCCGCCGGCGCGCGAACATCCGATCTTCCTGACTCTGCGCAACGCGCTGGAATTGGCCGACGACCAGTTCTCTGCCACCCAAGGGTACAGTTCGCTGCGCTTCGACGCCCAACAAGCCATCAGTGCGGCGCTCGACCCCGGCTTTTTCGCCAACCACAACCCGATTGTGCGCCACACCGTTGTGCGCCGGCGCAGCACGCTCGAAAAGCAAGGATTGCTGGAACAGGTGGGAGTGCGGGTGCATCCTGATCCCAACGCGCCTGCCGGCGCCTATCCGGGAGTGCCGTTCCACGGCATAGGCCTGCTGACCAACCACCCCTTCACGCTCGCCTACACCGCCGCCGAAGCGTTTACCCGCACCCTCGCCGCCCGCACCCGCGTCGCCGGCTTTATGAAGACGCTCTTGCTGCAACGGATCGGTTCCAGCTTCGCTGCCGGCAAGTCCACCGCCGCCAAACTGCTCGGCCACGAGCGGATCGATGACGATGATGAGAGCGAGCCAGCCGAGATCTTCACCGATCTCAGCCCTAAAGAGATCAGCCATCTGCGCATCATTGTGCATGAACTAGGCCGGCCCGAAGCGCGCGATCCCAAACTCGAAGCGGAGATCGCCTTTCTCACCAGCCAACGCAGCGACGGCTTAACGTGGCGCGAGCATGGGTGCATCATCTTCAGCCAATACTCCGACACGGCCCACGCCGTCGCCACCGCGCTAGCCGCGCGGCTCCCCGGCGAACCGATTG
>FMSI01124146.1_pt1 | contig 10121 bp, 6 predicted proteins | sample 1504471 | NCBI WGS metagenome assembly FMSI01 (sample SAMEA4475357, study PRJEB15587) | soil metagenome | biome: Soil; feature: Field | place: India | collected 2015-03-11 | depth 0 m
CCCTCTCCCACTGGCGCGGGCGAGGGGAGCGGAGAGCTAAGCTTTGAGGCATTGCCCAGCAATCAACGATCGTAATCAATCAAATGTTCTGTCGCCCCTCAACGTTAGTGGGAACGGGAAGCGCAGCACCGATCTTTCAGGCATCGTACAGCGAATGGTTGTACTCAACCAAATGTTCTGTCCGTTCCTACAGTTGCTTCGCCCCTACGATGATGAGCAGGCATATGGTTAGGAAGAAATGCCTAACTTACCGCCATCCGTTCAATTGGGCCGCCGCCTGCACCGCCGGCGTGAGTGCATCGACCAAACCTTGCACCGAGCCGGTGGTGCCGCTCAGCAGCAGATTAGGGAACAGGCCCAGCGCAATCATCACCGCCGCCAGCGCGCCGAGCGCCAACAGTTCGCGCCGCTTCAGATCGGGCAAATCGAGGTTCGCCGTATTCCGCACTTCACCCATAAAGCCCAAGTGGAATAGGCGCAGCGCATACACCGCGGCCAGAATGATCCCGATGACCGCGCCAAAGGCGAATGGCCAACCCAGCAACGGCGAGGTGAAGATGCCTTGCAACATCGTAAACTCGCCGACGAAACCGCTCAGGCCGGGCAACCCCGCCAGCGCCAGCAAGGTCAGCAGCGTCAGACCGGCGTACACCGGCGTCACGCTCCACAATCCGCCGAACGAGCCAAGCTCGCGGCTCTCGCGCCGCTCTTCGATGACAGCCACGATGAGCAGCAACGCCGCCATAATCACGCCGTGGCCCACCATCTGCAACAGCGCGCCATTGATGCCCATCGTATTGAGGGTCATCACTCCAAGCGCAATAAAATTCATGTGGCTGATCGAGGCATACGCGATCATGCGCTGCATATCACGCTGGGTAAAGGCGATCAGTGCGCCGTAGATGATGCCGATCACGGCCAGCACGGCAATCGCTGGCGCCGCCCACGAGGCCACTTCGGGGAAGAGGGTCAGGTTGAAGCGGATCAGGCCATATACGCCGAATTTGGCCATCAACCCGGCTAGCACAATCGCGACCGGCGTGGGTGCAACGCTGTAGGCGTCGGGCAACCACGTGTGGAACGGCCAGAGCGCCAATTTGATCGCAAAGGCGACGAAGAACGCGCCGAACAGCAACCGGGCCACCATCGGATCGAGCGTAAAGATACCGGCCCGCATATCGGCGACGATTTGATTGAGCGCAAAGGTGCCGGCAAAGCCCGGCTCGATGGCGGCAACGGCGTTGCGGTGCAGAATATGCAGCCCGATCATCGCGAACAGCATCAACAGCGAGCCGCCAAAGGTGTAGAGGAAGAGCTTCAAGGCTGCTGACGCGCGCCCATGGCTGCCCCACATCCCGACGAGGAAGACCATCGGCAGCAATGCCAGCTCGTAGAAGACGTAGAAGAGCAGCATGTCTTGGGCCAGAAACACGCCGAGGAACGCCGTCTCGGCCAGCAGCAACAGCGCCAACAAGAGCTGCAGACTGCGCGTCTGCCGCTGCCATGTCGCGGCAATGGCAAATGGGGCGAGGAATGCCGTCAAGCCCACCAGCCACAAATTGATGCCATCAACGCCAATCAGGTAACGAGCGCCGACAGCGGGCAGCCACGCGACCGAGTCAACAAATTGCAGCGGCGGGCCAATCACCAGTCCAGCGGTAGGGCCGTAAGGGCCAGTGTAGAACAGACCGATGACTGTTCCAGCGATGATCAACGTCGCTATCGCCACGCCCATCGCCGTCCAGCGATACAGAGCGGGGCGACCACGCGGCTGCAACAGAATGACGAGCGAGCCGAGCGCCGGCAGCCAGAGCAACAATGACAGGATGGGCAAGCCAAGCAGGTTCATGGCGCTAGACCTTCTTTCATTTGCGGTAAAGACGACAACAGCCACCTTAGTGACACATCACGTGTCACCGGTCTCGAGCGAACTTGGCCTCGTTACCTCTTTGACGACTTCGTCAGGAAGGATACCGGTATGGCCAGCGGCAGTGTGATACGTTCTTCCGAATCTGTATTGCTTAGCCTGTCACACGGGCTTGTTGCTGCCGGGCCATCACAGCGTTCGGTAAGCGCTTACCTTTGTGATAAAACTCACGTTCACATCACACGTAATGTTATAGCCCGATTCCGTTTTCTTGTCAACTGCTGAAAGTTCGGTTTTTTACGGATGTCTATTTTGTGAAAAAAGTTACAAATTATCGCGGAAGGTTCTCAACGGTTCAATAATTCGTGAGATATTTCACGAGATTTGTCGAGCTGTGACGGTGGTGGGCCAAGCGGGTGCGATGCGCTGTGGTTCGGGTGAGTACGCGCGTTGCGCAGGTATCCCGTGTGTGCCGTCGTTTCCTCGGTCAACACGGCTGATTTGGGTTGTGATGCTTGTGCCGTGCTGGGAGATCACCGTACACGGTGCTTTGGTTTGGATTGGGTGATTGTCATCCGATGATCGGCGTGGGTATAATACGCCTGACTTGACGAAGGCATCTGTGCTACAATGGGGTGGAATGCCTATGAATACTCCTATTCGCCTAATTGACACTCATCTCCACCTCGCCTCGGTGCAATTCGATGGCGATCGCAGTGACGTCGTTGTGCGCGCGTTTGATGCGGGGGTCGCGGCGCTGATTGAAATCGGCTACGATTTGGCTTCCAGCCACGCTGCGGTCGCGTTGGCGAATGCCCATCCGGCCATCTTTGCCGTGGTTGGCATTCAGCCAAACCATTTGCACGATTTGCCTGCCGATTGGATCGAACAGGTTCGCACCTTAGCCTCCCATCCGAAGGTGGTGGCGATCGGCGAGATTGGGCTTGATTACTACTGGATGAAGTCACCGCCGAGCGAACAAGAAGCGGCGTTTCGCGCTCAACTGGCGCTGGCCGGCGAGCTTGGCTTGCCGGTCGTTATCCATTCTCGCGATGCGATGGCCGAGACGATTGCGGTGCTCCGTGACGCTGCGCGCGGGCCGGGAGTGATGCACTCGTTTTCCAGCGATTGGGCGGCAGCGCAAGCATGTCTTGAATTGGGCTTTTACCTCTCGTTTTCGGGGCCGCTGACCTTTCCGAAATCTACCGCCTTGCACGAGGTCGCTCGCCAAGCGCCGTCCGATCGGATCCTGATCGAGACCGACAGCCCGTATCTTAGCCCGCATCCGCACCGTGGCCAACGCAATGAACCGAGCCGTCTGATTTACATCGGGCAGAAGCTGGCCAAGCTGCGCGAGCAGTCGTTGGCCGAGCTGGCCCCCCAGCTTTGGCAGAATGCGCTCAATGCCTTCCCTCGGTTAGCGGCGGTGTTAGGGGAAGAGCGGTAAGCGTCTAGCCGGGAGAGTATCGCTCTGCTTGCTCTGTAGTTCTCGCTCTTGGGGTTGAGGAGCGGTCAGAACATCGGATTGCGTACAACCGTTGATCGCTGGGCAATGCCTTCACGCTCGTTGCTGATCTCCCCTCTCCCGCACCAATGGGAGAGGGGCAGGGGGGAGGGTACACCAGCGCATTTCAAAGCCATACATCATATCTGAGCTTATGCGCTCTGTCTGCCCTTGAACCTTTTAGGGGGTAGCTGGTGCGGGAAGCGTCTGATCGGGCAGAGCATCGCTCTGTCCATACATGGGATAAAGGCTTTTTTTCATGGCCAAGTCTTCATTTACAAAGTCGCCGTCTCGTTTCCCGAATCTCTGGTGGATGCTGCCGAGGATCATGCTGGTCTTCCTGATGACCGGCGCCGTAGTGCGCAGCTTGGCCGAGTCGGGTTGGGCGAGCGGCTTGTCGATCCTGCCGGCAGTGTCTGGCATGGCTGTGGCGGTTGGCGTGGCGCTGGCCGCTTGGCCGCGGTTGAACCGTTGGGCGGCCCATGGGTTGTCGCTGGTGCTGGCGTGGGTATGGATCGTGCAGCAGATTGGGCCATTGCTCGACAACCGGCTGCTGAGCTGGCGCGATTGGGCGGTCGAGTTGACGATCCGTGCGCTCATGTGGGCGCGGGTGCTGGCGAGCGGCGGGCGCGGTGAAGATATTGTGTTATTTGTGTTGGCATTGGCAGCGCTATGTTGGTGGCTCGCCTATGCGACGGTATGGGTGGTGGTGCGCCAGCAACAACCATGGCTGATGATAATTGCCAATGGCGCTGTCTTGCTGGTCAATTATACCTACGTCTTTCCCAAGCCCGATCTCGAAGCGATGGCGTTTGTGGCCAGCGCCTTGCTGTTGTTGGTCTATCACCATGTGATGCAACGCCGGGCGGCGTGGGAGACGCAGCAGATCAGTTACCCGGATCTCTTGCCGTTGCGCGCCATATGGGCCGCCACTGTGGTCGGGGCGGCGCTGATTGCAATCACGGCCTTCTTGCCGGCGCAGATTACCGCCGAACGCGCCTTGCAGACGTGGGAATCGCTGCGGGCGCCGTTTCGGGCGGCGCGGGCAGCGTGGGAAGATGCCTTTAGTACGATTAATGCCCCTCCCGGCGCCGGCAGCATCTCGTTTACGGCGCGAGTAGCGCCGTTGGGCGGTTCGCGCGCGCTCGGTTTTGATGAGGTGATGACGGTGCGTTCGGCGCGGCTCGATTATTGGCGCGCGGTTGCCTTCGATCGCTACGATGGCTCAGGTTGGTCTAATACCACCGGTGAACTGGCGCGGGCGGCGCTGGGGGTGGCAACGGCTGAACAGGCACGTACGCCGCTAGCTGCAGGGGAAACGATCCCACTGACTGACCGGCGGGCGCGGCAGGTGATTACTCAGACGATCACCTTAGCCCAAGATCGGAACGATGATCTGTTGCTAGCAGGGGGCACGCCACTCCAGTTTAGCCTCCCGGCCAATCTCGAACACGTGATTGCCCGCGCTGACAGTGGCGGCATCGTGCCGATCTACGATGATTTGGCATTGGTGACATCCGCAACCCCATTAGTAGCCGGTATGACGTATACCGTGACGGCGTTGGTCTCGTTAGCTGATGTGCAGACGTTGCGCAACGCCGGAACTGATTATCCGCAATGGGTGCGCGAACGGTACCTGCAATTGCCGGCCAATTTGCCGGCGCGCGTGCGGGCGGAAGCGGCGCGGGTGATTGCGGCTGCAAATGCCGAAACTCCGTACGATCAGGCGATTGCCATCGAAGCGTATTTGCGCCGGCTGACCTACAGCGAAGATATTCCGCCGCCGCCGAGCAATGCCGATCTGGTTGATTGGTTTTTGTTTGAACAGCAAGCCGGATATTGCGATTATTTCGCGTCAGCGATGGTGGTGATGCTGCGCTCGGTGGGAGTGCCGGCGCGGTGGGTGCGCGGTTATGCCAGCGGCGATTTCGATCCCGAAGGGGGTGTCTATATCGTGCGCGAAAATGTGGCCCATAGCTGGCCGGAAGTCTATTTTCCCGGCGTCGGCTGGGAACGGTTCGAGCCGACGGCAGCGAGTTATACTTCGGCGCCGCAGCGACCGTTGCAATCGGTCTTTAGCGAAGAATTGGAAGACGCCGCTAGCAGCGCAAGCGGCAGGGCCTTGAATCCCGGCCAGTTTGAAGAGCCGGAAGATGAGTTGTCGGCAAGCGGTGTCAGCAGCGGGGCAGCAAGCGCGCCAGCAGCGGCGGGGCGGAATCCGGCGGGCAGCGGTGAATGGTTTGGCTGGTTGCTGGCGGTGCTCGCTATCCCGGCCAGTGTCGGGCTAGTGTTGCTCGGTGGCCGTTGGTGGCTGGCGCGTGAACTGCGGGGGTTACGGTTGGCGGCGGCAGCGTATGCCGAAATGGGTTGGCTGGCGGCGCTCGCCGGTCTGGCACAGCAGAGTTGGGAAACACCGCTCGAATATGCCCATCGCTTGGCGGCGGCATTGCCGGAGCATGCCGTAACGATTCACGGCATCACGGCGGCCTATGTTAGTGAACGTTACCGGCGGGGGGCGGTTGTGCAGGTGCCGCCGGAAGCGGCGCGCCAGTTGTTGCGGCGAGCATTGCTGCGCTATGCGGTTCGTCACGCCGTGCAGCGCGTATGGTCGCCGGCACGGATGCGCTAAGATTTATGCATGTATGAGCGGGTGAGGCTGCTCGCGATCCGCCGGAGGTGGTGAAGCAAGCTGCTGAATACAAACTTGGCTGCTAGTGTTGAGAGCAATGCACGCTGCGGTCTTCTACGTTCTCGTTATGACAAAATGGCAACACCCCTTTATTGCGCGGGGTGTTGCCGTTGCCGTGATAGAAGGCGCTGCTCTTGCTTGGCTTGGCCCTTACGGCTATATGCCGCTCACCGCTTCCCCAATTCCCCTTGTTGCCAGCGAATATTCCCGCGCAAGAGCAGATTTGACGACCGCAGTTTATAGGCGAGATCAGCGGCTATATTCCGCATCACCAAATAGCCTATGCGCGGATTGCGCTCGCATAACGCAGCAAAATCGCGCTCACGGATCACAAGGAGGACACATGGATCAACGCAACTGACCGTGGCCGACCGAGTGGCGCCGCCAAGCAGCACCATCTCGCCAAAGCTTTGCCCGCTGTAGAGCATATTGATAGTTGAAGGGGCGAAGGAACCATCGGGAGTGCGGGTATTGATGGCGATCCGGACACATCCTTCGTGGATGATAAACAACTCGTCGCCTTCATCACCTTCATTAAAGACCGTTTGGCCGGCTCCTAGCCGGCGCACTTTACAGATAGTGGCTATCTGCAATAGTTCCTCGTCGCTCAGACCGCTGAGCAGCTCCACTCGCTGTAAATTCTCGACGACACTCTTGTTCATAAGACCCCCCCATTGTGTCGCGATGATCGCGTTAATCGTGCGACGGCGCTTCGATCGGCTTAGTGCGGAGCTTGCTGCTGACGAGCGGGGTAACGTGTTCGTGCATTAGCCAATGGTAACACACTGCTGCCACTGGCGCAGCCAACCAGTAATTGAAGAGCCGGAAGATGATCGCTGCCGGTACCGCTGCTGGCCCCACCCCCATTTGGCTCAAGACCGCCACCAGCGCCGCTTCAACGGTGCCCCCGCCGCCGGGCAAGACGTTGAAGGTTGATGTTACGAGCGCTACGCCAAATGCCGCCAATACCACCGCAAAGCTCACGTCAGTTCCGAGTGCGTGCAACACCAGCAACATCGCAAGACTATGCCCACTGAGTGCCGTCAACTGGATCAGAACCAGCAAGACGACGTCGCGCCGGCGATGGATCAGCAAACTACGACCACGCGCTAAATCGGTGACGATACGATCAATCCAAGCGCCGCTTGATTGCCGTTTGAGAAGACGATTGATCGCGCGATGAATAGAACCTAGCCAGTGACGCAGGGTTGCTTCGGTGCGGGTAAGTGTAAAGATAGCAATGCCGATGACCGACAGGCCAACCAACCCAGCAATGTAGCTGGCGCCGGCTGCCTTCAAGCCATGCCAAGCAAAATAGGCAAGGCTAAACGAAAATACCAGCAGCATGGCTACCACGTAGCTGAGCGTTTCGAGTGAAGCGAGCAAGGCCGATTCGCCAGCGCGAATGCCGCGGCGGTTGAAATTACTCATCAGAAAGGCATAACTGCCAACACCGCCTGCTGGCACCGATTGGCTGATAATAATCGCGGTAAGCGCGGTAGCCCACAAGCGGAGCAGACTCATGCGGTAGCCCAGCGAATGGAGCACAACGTTAAACACCTGCGCGCTCATCAAATAGCTGAGGGCAATGAGCGCGAGTGCAGCCAGTAACCAACTCGGTTTGGCATCATTCAGCAAGCTAAACGCTTCCGCGATCCAATGACGGTTGAGAATCGCCAGCGTAATAATGCCGATACTGATGATCGCGCTCGTAATCAGTTTCCAGCGTTTGACGCCCATAACCGTCCTTTCGCGACGAGGCGACTCGGAAGGCTGTCCAGAATCACAGGGGTGAGCTTGCGGCGTATGCACAGGTTTACGTGACTTTTTTTGCCGCAGATACCCGTTTTACGGTGGCGCTCTTTACCAGACAATGGAAAAGACCCCTTCCTTGCCGGTCGGTTCTTCCCAGTGGACCTCGACCCGCTCGACTTGAGCTTGGCTGGGGCCGCTGTAACACCAACTGATGAGTTTTTGAACGGCTGGCCGGCTCCCTTCAAAGACTGCCTCCACACGACCATCGCTCAAATTGCGTACCCATCCTTTGACTTGCGCTTCACGGGCGCGGTCGCGGGTGTAGGTGCGGAAGCTTACCCCTTGGACGCGACCGGAAATAAAGACATGAGCACGAACGAGATCCACAAGCCACCTGTCTATTTCAACGTTTTCTCTATTATACCAGCATGCTGAAACTATTACTGAGTATAGCGCACCGTGAGGCGCTCTGCAACAGCGCAACATAAAAGGTTTGTCAGAGAAGTGGGTAGATTAGGGTGCAGTGGGCGGAAGGTGCATCTTTGGTCATAGTAATGTTTGTAAACCCGTTTCCGGTGACGCGCAAGTTGTGGTATGCTACACCCTCGGCGGCGCATGCCGAACCAGCGCGGAGCGGGTATGATTTCCGTGGCATCGAATCTACGTCTTTCTCTGGCCCAAATCCCGGCGGCGGTCTGGCGCATTCTGGCACATAGTTTTCTGTATGGCTTTGCGTTGAGCATTGCCGACATTCTGTTCAATTTCTATCTGGTCAGTCAAGGATATACCGTCAACGACGTCGGTTTGCTGTCGATGGTTAGCCGGGCAGCCGGGATGCTGATGGGGCTGCCGATCGGTTGGCTGATTGACCGGCTAGGGCCGCAGCGGGCAATGATCGCCGGCGTCATTGGTTATGCGTTGGGTTGGGCGGCATTGTTGCAGGCGCCGGCGCTGCCATGGCTGATTGCGGCTCAGTTCGTGGTCGGGGCTTGCTATCTGTTAGCATCAACTGCGGTGACACCCTTGCTGGCGCTGGTGACAAAGGAGGAGCAGCGCCCGTTGGTGTTTGGTATGAATGCCTCAGCGACGCTGGTGATTGGGTTGCTCGGCAGTGTAGTCGGTGGTGTTTTGCCGATGTTAGCCGCCGGCGTGATTTCAACCGATCCGCAATCAACCGCAGCGTACCGCTTGGCGTTAACCACCGTGATCGGGCTGAGCGTTGTCGCTCTTTTGCCGGTGTTGGTGCGGTTGCCGGCAGTTGTTGAGGCGAGCGACAGCAGCGGGAATAGTGCTGAAGCGCCGGCCCGTCGCTCGTGGTTGATGCTGATCTGGTTGGCGACGCCGTCGTTTTTGCTCGGCGTCGGCGGCGGCGCTATTCTGCCGTTCCAAAACCTATTCTTCCGTGATCAATTTGGCCTCAGTGATGCGAGCGTCGGTTTGGCGCTAGCGCTAGCTTCACTGGGGGCGGGCATCGGCGCGTTGATCGGTACGCCAGTGGTACGCCGGATCGGTCTGCAACGCGGTGCGGCTTTGTTGCGGCTGGGGGCGACGCCAGCGATGCTGTTGATGCTGTCGCCATGGTTGCCGTTGGCTATCATCGGCTTCTTTGCCCGTAGCTTCTTTATCGCCGCGAGTTATCCGATGAACGATGCGCTGGTGATGGGAGCCACGCCGCCGGCGCAGCGCGGCCTAGCAATGAGTCTGATGAGTCGGCTGTGGGCCGGTGGTTGGGCGGTGTCGGCGGTGATTTGGGGATGGGTAGCGCCGGTGTTTGGCTATGGGCCGCAAATTGTGGCGGCTGCGATTGCGTATGCCTTCTCGGCGCTGGTGATTTGGAGTTTGCGTCTCCAACGAAGTGTAGGGCAGGCGGCTGCATAGGAGCAGGGGTATGGTCTGGGATCCACATTGGCTTGAGCGTCCGATTGCATTGATCGGCTTAAGCGGTTGCGGCAAATCGACGCTGGCCCGTCTTTTGGCCCGCGCGCTCAGTTGGCCATGGTACGACACCGATGCGGCAGTGGCGGCGGCGGCGGGGATGAGTGTGGCCGATCTGTTTCAAACCTACGGCGAAGCCGAATTTCGCACCCGCGAGTCGGCGGCGCTGCGCGAGGCGCTGCGTGAGGCGCAGGTGATTGCGACTGGCGGCGGGATTGTGTTGCAGCTGGAAAACCGGCAGATGCTGCATAATCGAGCGACGGTCATCTGGCTCGATGCAAGCGATGCGACGATTCTGGCCCGCCTCGCCGCCGATGCTGAAGAGCGCCCGCTGTTGCGCGGCGATGCGGCGGCCCGCTTGGCAGCGTTGC
>FMSI01027153.1_pt1 | contig 10115 bp, 9 predicted proteins | sample 1504471 | NCBI WGS metagenome assembly FMSI01 (sample SAMEA4475357, study PRJEB15587) | soil metagenome | biome: Soil; feature: Field | place: India | collected 2015-03-11 | depth 0 m
GAGGGCTTCAAGGGTTTTGGGGATCTCGATGACGTAGTCGGCCTTTTGGATCACTTCCTTGTCTCCTTCGTCGCAGAGGGCGATGACCTTGCCGCGGCGAGCCTTAATCTCTTCGATGTTTCCCAAAACCTTGAGGCGTCGTTCTCCCTGTCCCACAAGGACGAAACTGGCCACATCTGGTTCGATGAGGGCGATGGGTCCATGCTTCATTTCTCCGGCGGCAAGACCTTCGGCATGAATATAGGAAATCTCCTTGAGCTTTAAGGCGCCTTCCAGGGCCAGGGGGTAGTAGAAACCCCGTCCAAGATACAGGAAGTCCCTGAAGAGGTAGAATTCTCTGGCTAAGGTATGGATGGATTCCTGGTGCTCCAGAAGGGTGTGCATTTTCCGGGGTAAGGTGGGTATCTCCTCGAAGAGGGACTTGAGGGTGCTCTCGGGAAAAGTTCCCCGCTTTTTTCCAAAAAAGAGGGCTAAAAGAAGCAACACCGTCATCTGGGCCAGGAAGGCCTTGGTGGAGGCCACGCCGATTTCAAGACCAGCCCGGGTGTACACGGTCCAGTTGGAGATGCGGGTGAGAGAGCTTCCCAGAACGTTGCACACCGAAAGAACCCTGGCCCCTCTCTTTCGGGCCAATTCCACCGCCCGGAGGGTGTCGGCAGTTTCTCCGGATTGCGAGATGGCCACCACCAGGGTTTTCTCATCGATAAGCGGGTTGCGATAGCGGAATTCCGAGGCGTATTCTACTTCCCCCCGAACGCATCCGAATTCCTCAAAGTAGAGCTTTCCGAGTATTCCGGCGTGGCACGCCGTGCCGCAGGCCAGGAAAACCACCCGTTCGAAATCGAAGACTCCTCCCTCGAGTTCCTCAAAGTATATCTCACCCTTGGTAAAGTTTATTCTCCCGGCGATGGTGTCTTCGAAAACCCGAGGTTCCTCATAAATCTCCTTGAGCATGAAGTGCTTGAAACCGCCCCGCTCGGCACTCACCGGGTCCCAGGGGATGAAGGAAATTTCTCGGTTTTGCCCTTTCCCTTCTTTGAAAATTTCCCATCCGTTTTTACTCACCCGTACCACTTCTCCATCTTCCAGGAAAACCGCCTTGCGGGTGTACTCCAGGAAAGCCGGAACATCGGAAGCAAGAAAGTACTCTCCCTCCCCTATCCCGAGGATGAGAGGGCTTAAATGTCGTACTCCGTAGAGGACTTCGGGTTCTTCGGCGAAGAGAAGGCACAAGGCGTATGAGCCCTCAAGGAGGGGCAGAACGCGAAGGATTCGCTCCAAGGGCGTAACCTCACCCTCAAGAAGATGGGCTACCACCTCTGAATCGGTGTCGGATAAGAAACGATGCCCCTGAGAGAGCAATGTTTCTCGCAAGCCCCGATAGTTTTCGATGATGCCGTTATGTACCAGGGCAATCTTTTTAAGGCAATCGGTATGGGGGTGAGCATTGTAGTCCGCCGGAGCTCCGTGGGTTGCCCAGCGGGTGTGACCAACCCCACAGCGGGCCTGGAATGTCTTCCCGGAAAGCTCCCGTTGTAAGGCTTCTATTTTTCCAGCCTTTCGTACTACCTCGATTCGCTCCCCCTCAAGGAGGGCAACTCCTGCTGAATCATAACCCCGGTACTCAAGCCTTTTCAGGCCCAGAAGAAGAATCGGAAGGGCTTCTCGCTTGCCCACATAACCGATGATGCCGCACATGGCACTTTTCACCCCTTGCTTTCATACTAAAATTTCTGTCCCCGGTAGTGTCACCTCTGACAACGGGGACAGAAATAGGTGCTGCGGGAAGCAATCGTTTTGCGGATGATGGGACTACCGCAAACCACGCAGCAAGTTCTCCCATACACCAAAAGAGCATCCTGAAAGTCTCCCTCCTCTCCTCCGGGGAGCCGGAAATCCCGAATGGTTGTCCCTTTCCCCTCGATGGCTTCCTCAAGGACCTGGGGGATGAGAAGGAAGAGTCGCCCCTTCTCTTCCTCTGTGAGGTCTTTGCAGCGGCGTTCAGGGTGCAGACGAGCCCGAAAGAGAATCTCGCTGGCGTAAATGTTCCCAATACCACAGATTTTCCTCTGGTCGAGGAGAAGATCCTTGAGGCGCCTCTCTCCTCGACAGAGGGCACTAAAGTTCTCGGGGGTATAGGCTTCTGAGAAAGGATCGATACCTAAGGCGGAGATAAGGTTTTCTTTTCTCTCGTACACAAAGATTCTGCCAAACCGCCTCTGGTCGCAGAAAACCAGATGCCCGGAGGAGAGCTTAAGGCGTACCCGCTCATACTTTTTGGGGGTTTGGTCTTGCTCGAAGAGGAGTTGTCCAGTCATGCCCAGGTGAAGGACCAGGCATCCCCCCTCTTCGAACTCAAAGAGCAGGTACTTCCCCCAGCGGGAGACCTCAAGAATCCTTTTGCCCTGCACAGCCCCAGGCAGCAAAAGGATTCGGGGGTCTCGAACGTCAATTCCCTCTATTCTTGCTCCTTTGAGAAGGGGAGCAAGTTCTCGCCGTACAGCCTCGACCTCTGGAAGCTCTGGCATCTTAAGGATATTGTACCCCATTCTCAACGTAACCCGGTCGAGAGATGGAGGAACAATTTCCGGCCGCGTTACCTGTTTTAAAGGGAGCTCCTTGCCCGGAGAATCTTAAGGGGCTTTGTGGAATACCTCAGGGCTTGGGGGAGTTTGTTGACCGAAACATAACCTTGCAATATAATGTTACCACAGCACGGGTGAAAGAAAGGAGAAACAGAACTAATGAAGAGGACGTATCAGCCTCACCGTTTACGGGCCAAGAGAAAACACGGATTCCGGGTTCGTATGAAGACCAAAGGAGGACAAGAGGTTCTTCGCCGAAGACGCAAGAAGGGTCGGAAGCGCCTCACCGTATGATGGAGACCCTTGCAAGAGAGAGGGATTTTTCGCGTCTTTTCAAAGAGGGACAGAGATTCGTTTTAGGTCCTTTGCGTCTTTTTCTACTGCGACGAGAGACAGGACCGCTTCGGGTGTGCTTTGTGGGGCGCGGTAAAAAAGCGGTTTGTCGAAATCGTATCCGCCGGAGGCTTCGCGAGGCCTTTCGGGTGCACTACTATCCCCTCTGGAAGAATAGGCCCTGTGATCTTGCTTTTTTGGGCGGTGAGGAAATTGCCTCCTGGGAGTTTTCCTGCCTTGTTTCTCTGATGGGAAAACTTCTTGAGAGGGCGGAAGAAGAGGGAGAGGCTTGCGAAAGGGCGTGACGGTAGAGCGTTTCCTGGTACAGGGTGTCGATCGGTTGCTTGTCGGGTATAAAAAGTACATTTCTCCTCTCCTTCCCCAGAGTTGTCGTTTTGAGCCTACCTGCTCGGAGTATGCCCGTGAGGCACTCAGGAAATATGGCTTGAGGAAGGGACTCCTTTTGAGCCTCTGGCGAGTGCTCCGCTGTCATCCCTACTCCCGCGGTGGGTACGATCCAGTGAAATAGAAGAAAAGGTGATGCGGACATGTTCTCCCAGATCTGGGACGGTTTAGCCAAGGCTATGGAGTTCGTTCTCCGGTTTTTCTATGGCCTTACAGGGAACTACGGCATTTCCATTATTCTCCTTACGGCGGTTATTCGACTGGCATTGTATCCGGTGATCCACAAGCAAAATCTCTCCGCCAGGGCGATGCAGGAACTGCAGCCGGAGATCAAAAAGCTCCAGGAAAAGTATGGGAAGGACCCCCAACGACTGAACCAAGAGGTTATGAAGCTCTACAGGGAAAGGGGAGTGAGCCCCCTGGGGGGCTGTCTCCCTCTCCTCATTCAACTCCCCTTCCTTTTTGTGCTCTACCGGGTTCTGGTGACTTATGACTATGGCCAGGCAGGGTTTCTGTGGCTTCCCAGTCTCTCTCAGCGGGATCCCTACTACATCCTTCCTCTGGCGATGGGGGCAACGACTTTCTGGCAGCAGAAAATCAGTGCTCCTCCCTCAGGTGGGGATGCGGCGCAACAGAACCTCCTTCTTATGGTGGTTATGCCGGTTTTCCTCGTCTTTATCAGCTGGGGGCTTCCCTCGGGGGTTTTACTCTACTGGTTTGTATCAAACCTCTTTTACATCTTCCAGCAGTATATGTTAGAGCTGCAGCTGCGCCGGGCTAAATCTTCTTCCCCCGCGCCTTTGCCTTCCTCTCCTTCCCCAAAAGAGTTGGTCCCGAGTTCTCAAGAGAAAAAAGGGGGAAAGCACCGTGAGAAGAAGCGTTGAGGTTTCGGGAAAGAGCTTGGAAGAAGTTCTTGAGAGAGCATCGCGATACTTTGACGTACCCCCAGAAAGATTGGGGTACGAGGTCGTTTCCGAAAGTAAGGGCTTTTTGAGCGCCTTTGTCCCGCGTATGGTAAAGGTTAGGGTGTGGGTGGAGGATGCATCGGGGTGGCAGGAGGAAAATGGGACGGAACCCAGCGAAGGGCAAAGCAAAGAAGAGGCTCACAAGATCGTGAGGGATTTTTTGGAGGGGCTTGTGGCCAAGATGGGTCTTGAGGTTGCCTTGAAGGTGGAGGAAGAAGAGGGAGTCGTGCAGTGCATCTTGGACGGTAAAGATGCCGGAGTGCTCATCGGGCGGAAGGGGGGCACCTTAGAAGCTTTGGAAGTCCTTGTTCGAACCCTTTTGACTCGACGGGGCTTAGGGGGGATACCCCTTGAGGTGGACGTTTCCGGCTACCGGAAACGCCGGGAAGAAGCTCTTCGAAAGCTTGCCGAGCGGATGGCAAGAAGGGTGTTGCGGGAGAAAAAGAAGGTTCGCCTTGCTCCGATGAGCGCCAGAGAGCGACGCATCATCCACACTGCTTTGAAAGACCACCCCGAGGTTACAACCTATAGCATTGGGGAGGAACCGCATCGGCGGGTAGTCATAGACCTCAAGACCCAGACAAAAAGTGGGAGTAGAAACAGCGATGGGGACAAACGGCCCCGCAAGGGTAATCCAAGGCTTCGAGGGAGAGAGGGAAGAACGCCGAGGACCCGTGAAGGATGACACCATTGTGGCTCCGGCAACCCCTCTTGGGGTGGGAGCCATCGGCATTGTTCGCTTGAGTGGCCGGGAGGCGATATCCATTGCTTCCCGGCTTTTTCGTGCCCGCTCGGGCAAAAGAGTTGAGGAGTTCCAGAATTTTCGGATGTACCTGGGGGAGATGATCGACCCTCGAACGGACCGGGCCTTTGACGAGGCTCTCTGTGTGATCATGCGGGCTCCCAAAAGTTACACCCGGGAGGATGTGGTGGAGTTCCATCTCCACGGAGGGCCACTTGTTGTTCGTAAGGCTCTTGAGGCGTGTCTTAGGACAGGAGCGCGTCTTGCCCGTCCTGGAGAGTTTACCGAACGGGCCTTTCTGAACGGGCGTATCGACCTTACGCAGGCCGAGGCCGTGGCCTCAATTGTTCGAGCCTCTTCGGAAAAGGTCCTCGAGCTTTCTCTGTGCCATCTTGCTGGAGCCTTTGGAGGAAAAATACGGGCGTGGCAAGAGCGCCTCCTTCTTATTGAAGCTCACATCGAGGCTTCCTGCGATTTTCCCGATGTTTCCCTGGAGAACGTGGAGGAATTCGTGCAGAAGGAGCTTTTGACGCTATCTTCAGACATTGAGGAAGAATTGAGAAAGAGCGAACAGCTCAAGCCCCTGGAAGAAGGGACGCTTGTAGTCATCGTGGGAAAACCCAATGTGGGTAAATCGAGCCTCCTTAACCTCCTTGTGGGGAAAGAGCGGGCCATCGTCACTCCTTTCCCCGGTACTACCCGGGATGCCATCGAAGAATTTGTCCTTCTTGAGGGATTACCCTTCCGGTTTGTCGATACGGCCGGCATGCGAAAAAGTGACGACCCTGTGGAGAAAATCGGTGTGGAAAGGGCCAGGGCCTACCTTGAGCGGGCTGATTACGTCATCGCCGTTTTTGATCGGAGCCGTCCTCTGGAGGAGGAAGACATAGAGCTCGCTGAACTCGTTCGCTCCCGTCCTCACCTTGTGGTGCTCAACAAAAGCGACCTTCCTTCCAGGCTCTCCTTGGAAGAGCTCCAAAAGCTCTACCCCAAAGAACCAATTCTTGAGATCTCAGCTCTCACCGGGGAGGGGAGGGAGATACTCCTTGAGACCGTGGTACGCTACGTTCAGGATTGCCTTGGTCCGGAGGAAGACCTGTCCCTTCTCACTGCCCGACAGAAAGAAGAACTTCGAAGGATTCTCAAGATTTGTCGGGAAGCCCTCGAGGCTCTCGAGGGCGACGTGACTCTTGATGTAGTGAGCGTCCTTCTTTCAGAAGCTCTGGCAATAATGAAACGCTTAACAGGCGAGAATGTGGATGAAAAGCTTCTCGAGACCCTCTTTTCCCATTTTTGCGTTGGGAAGTGAATGTTCCACGTGGAACATTTTCAGGAATTAGGAAACCTCGTTTTCTGAGACAGCGATGAGACCGCGTTGAGGAAAATTCCGTAATCCGTTCCCAGGGTGAGGAAGTGCACTCCTTTCTGGTGGAAACGCCAGGCCTCCTCAGGGTTGGGTCCTGCCGCGATGCCTACCAGAACCCCCCTTGTGCGTGCCACGGCAATGATGGTGTCGATAGCCTCTTCGAGCCAGGGATGGTTCATCTGTCCCAGTATTCCTAAAGACCCCGACAGGTCCCAGGGCCCCACGAAAATGGCGTCGATGTGAGGAACGCCCAGGATGTCCTCGAGATTTTCTACGGCACGAACGTGCTCTATTTGAAGGATACAGAATACTTCCTCATCGGCCCTTTCGAGGTATGTGGTATTCTCCAGTCCATACCAGGAAGCCCGGCGGGGACCAAATCCCCGTACGCCCTTTGGGGGATAGAGACAGAAAGAGACGGCTCTCTCGGCATCTTCCCGGCTGAGGATCCAGGGAAACATGACTCCCGGGACTCCTATATCGAGTACCTGTTTGACGTAGAAGGGTTCGTTCCATAGAACCCGCACGATGGGAAAGGTCCTTTCTCCTTTGAGGGCCAGAAGGTGGGGGGTGATATCCTGAATCCCCAGGGGAGCATGTTCCATGTCAAAGACGAGAAAATCAAAAGGAGCCTTAGCACATATCTCGGTTACGGTGGGGTCGGAAAAGGTGATCCACGTACCGAGGGCCAGACCGAATTCTTTGATACGTGTGCGGAAATCACTTTGAGTCACGGGATTTCTCCTCCTCTCGCGCAACATCACAGGGGCCTTTTTTTGGGCATTCCCGGTCGCCGGGGATATCGAGAAGGAGTGGGAGCTTTTTTTCGAACGATGACGAAATGTGTCGCCCGGGAAGCAAAAGGGATGGGAACGGTCCTTTGGGCTACTACCTCACAGTGAAGCTCCCTCAGGGCCCCTTCGGCTTCTTCTATCTCCTTGTCTACTTCCCGACCTTTATAGTAGAAGGCAAGCCCTCCGGGGCGCAGAAAGGGCACGGTGAGCTCCAGTATTTCTCGAAGTTCTCCCACCGCCCGGGATGTGGCATAATCGAATTGTTCTCTCAGCCTGGAGTCGTGGGCTAAGGTTTCGGCCCGTCCCCTAAAAATGAAAACGTCTTCAAGGGCGAGAAGGCGAACGGTTTCCTCAAGGAAGGAACACTTTTTGATGTTTGCCTCCACGAGATAGAGCTTCAGGAGGGGGCGGGCGATTTTCAGGGGAATGCCAGGGATTCCTCCCCCTGTTCCCACATCAACGATTCTTCCCTGGAGAGATAAATCCTGAAGGGAGAGAACAGAAAGGCTGTCGAGTACGCCGCCGATGAGGATTTCTTCCTCGCTTTTGAAGCCGGTGAGATTGTGGATTCGATTTCCCCGATGGAGACAAAGGACGAAGCCCAAAATCTGCTCTCTTTGCTCCTCCTCCGCGACAACGCCGAGGTGTTCCAGTCCCTCCTCAAGAATCGTCCTCAATCTGTCCACAGGTTATCCACAGCCTCTTTCTGCTATCTTTTTGAAAAGACCGTTGAACAGTCCGTAAGGGTGCGCTTCGGAAAAAGACGTATTTTCCTTTGCTTTTTCTCCGGGGCTAAGGCTCCCCAGGCATTCTTTCAAGGAAGAGTATACTGGAAAAGAGAAAGAGTCCACAAGTTATCCACAGGAAAAAGAGAGGGTGTGGATGACCTCCCTGGTTTATAATAGAAGAGTTTGGAGGAGGAAGAGAAAATGCCGATTCGTGAGGGGGATCGAGTCTATATATGGCTTGAGGACGGTCGCGACTACCTTGTAGAGGTGAAACAGGGTAAGTCTCTGGGAACGCACCTTGGCAACATCGATCTTGGTGAAGCTATAGGGAGAGAATTTGGGGAGTGCCTCCTCACCTCTTTGGGAAAAAGGGCCTACCTTCTCCAGCCGGGGGTAGTGGAGAACATCTTCCACATGCAGCGGAAGACCCAGATCGTCTATCCCAAGGACCTGGGGTACATCCTTCTCATGCTCGACGTTAAAGAGGGGGATCGAGTCATTGATGTGGGGCTCGGAAGTGGTGCCATGTGTGGAGCCCTGGCCCGTCTTGTGGGAGAGAAAGGAAAGGTTTATGCCTATGAGCGACGGGCAGAATTTGTCACCCTTGCGGAACGCAACCTCCGGGAATGGGGAGTGGTGGATCGAGTTATCATCCGCCTGCGAGACATTGAAGAGGGGTTTGAAGACGGAGAAGTGGACGCCCTTTTTCTCGACGTTCCGGAGCCCTGGAAATATCTCGGCCAGTGCTGGGAGGCCCTGCGGGGTGGAGGGAGGATTGCCACTGTTTCTCCCACTGCAGGACAAGTCATGGAGGTGTTACGGGAAATCCACCGTTTACCCTTCCTGGGAGTGAGCGTCTGGGAGAGCCTTTTTCGGGAATACAAGCCTAACCCTTTAGCCTTTCGCCCCTTTGACCGAATGGTGGCGCATACCACCTACATGATTTTTGCTCGCAAAGTGCTTCCGGCCGAGGAAACTCGGCACCCTTGCTCGGGTGAGGCAGGCTCTTAGAAGGTACCTTGGGGGCTCACCTTTAGTTTGAGCCCCGGACGAGGTTCAATGTTTCAAAAGCCCCCTTTTTACTCCACCGCGTGTCGCAGGTCCTCAAAGTAGTAGCGCAGGGCGACCACCTCTCCTCGTTTAGCTGATTCTACGGCGGCGCACACGAGGGCAAAGGTCTTTATGTTGTCAGCCAGAGAAATGGACGGCTCCTTTTGGTTCTTCACCGCTTCGATGAATTCCCGAAGAACAAAAATCCTTCCATCTGTCTCGTAACGGGGGAAGAGGATTTCCTCGCGCTTTCCATCCTTGGTGATGAAAAAGAGGCGGTCGTCTTCCAGGGCAATTGTTCCCTTTTCTCCAAAAAAGCGAATGGTTCCGTTCCAGCTCGTCTTGTGTCCCCGACTCACCCAGCTCCCAAAGTACTGCAGGGGAAGGCCGGGGGAAAAGCGGATATTGCCAAAAGCTACCGCTCCTCCCTGGAAAGGGCTGAAAGAGGGATTGAAGCTTTCCATGTACACCGATTCGGCCTCTTTTCCCAAAACAAAGCGGAGGATGTCGAAGTGGTGAATGCTCATGTCCTCAAGAAGGGGATATTCCATCTCCATTCTCCACCCTCCCATTTTCCATTCCTGGTGGAATTCGTACGTTCCGTATTCCACATTACCGCATGGTGCCTCTGCCATAACTTTTTTGAGGGCCTGAATCTCTGGTCGGAAGCGGTAGTTTTGGCTCACCACGTAAACACAGTGGGGATTCTTCGCCCACAGGGCATAGATTCCAAGGGCATTTTTCCAGTTGTCAGCGAGGGGTTTTTCAGAGAGAACGTGAAGGCCGGCAGAAAGGGCCCTTTCTGCTACTTCTCGGTGAACAGAATTGGGGGTAACCACGAGGACGGCCTGGGCCTTGACTTTCTCAAGGGCCTCCTCCAGGGACCTGAAAAATGCTATACCCCGATCGCCGAATCTTTTCTGAAAACGCTCCTGGGCCTCTTTTGCGGGATCTACCACGGCATAAAGCTCCACTCCCTCGGTGCGTAAGAGGAGATCCGTCCACCCCTCCCCGAAAAGGCCAAACCCAGTTTGGATAAAGGTGACACGCTCCATGGTCCATCCCTCCTTTCCCCTCTAAGATATCATACCCGGCAGAGAGTGGGAATGTTCCACGTGGAACATTTCTGCTATAATCCCCCAAAAAA
>FMSI01126703.1_pt1 | contig 10115 bp, 8 predicted proteins | sample 1504471 | NCBI WGS metagenome assembly FMSI01 (sample SAMEA4475357, study PRJEB15587) | soil metagenome | biome: Soil; feature: Field | place: India | collected 2015-03-11 | depth 0 m
TACTTAATTTTTACGAAGTTAAGGTTTAATAAAATTAAAAATAAACTTAGAAAAAAATGAGAGAGTCATGGGAAAGGGAGGAAAATGTTCGAAGATTTAAAAGGGAAAGCAAATTTTGAGTGGGATGATATTTTGGGGAATCTAATTCCACTTCGTAAGTAGAAATGGTATAGAACTTATGGATTTGTTTAAGTGCCAACGGAAGCCTTTATGTTTTTGATATCATGGCAAGAAGGATAACAATCTTTGACAGTGATGGAGGCTATAAAAGTAGCTTTCATGTTGAAAAGCTTTTATTTGGAAATAGAATTTATGTTGATAAAGAGAATTACATTTATTCATTTTTTATTGATTCCGAATCAGAGACTGATTTGAATATGTATTTTAATTTTGCAAAGTTTAGTCCACAAGGGAAGTTAAATAAGATTTTTTACAAAACTTTTAATTTGACAGCAATTCCCTTTGAGGAAGAAGGGCGTAAAGGAAATCTACTATATGACCATCCTTATATTGTTCATTTATATTTTACAAATATACCCGAAGAGCTTTTCGTGCTAATAAATTCTATGAGATACGAGCTGATTTTATTTTCAAAGGATGGAGATATCTTATCTAAGGTTGTAAAGGAGGAGAAACCTCAAAAAGTAACGAAAGAAGAAAAAGATGTAGTTTTTTCAGAATATTTAAAAGAAGCGGTTCCAAAGCACTTGCAAAAATATGTAACCTTTTCAGAGACAAGACCTTATTGCTCAAACCTTTTATCCGATGAGAAGGGAAGAATATATGTTGAGAGGTTTAAACCAGTAACTGAGAAAGGAGGACCTTACACCTATGAGATTTTTAACAAGAAAGGAGAATTCCTTTATCGACTAACATTGGACTTCAAAATTGACCTTATAAAGAACGGATATATTTACACTGTCTCAACTAATGAGGAAACAGGACAAATCAAGATAGTTAGATACAAGATTGAAAACTGGACTGAGATTAAATTTTAAAATGAAATTAAAAAAATAGCTTTAATAGGTAAGTTTTTCCAAAAATTCATTTATAATGTTTTCCTCTCCCCTTTGGGGAGAGGATTAAGGTGAGGGGGGTGAGGATTTTGGAAAGACCTAAATTTTATGAAAAGACTAAACTATTAAGGATTTTTTAATAAAAGAAATTTAAAAGGGAACTTTTCTTAATTTTATTCATTATTGGAGCAATGACTTTTGGGGCTTACAGGTATTTTAAAGCACTCTCCGAAAAGGAGGAGGAAAGGGCTTTCTCCTCGCCAAAAAAAGGAGAGAATGAAGAGAGTGAGACAGCACTTCTTCCAGTCAAGGTCTCAAAAGTAAAGATTGGAGAGATAGTTATGAAGCTAAAGACAATAGGAGAGGTTGAGGCTGTAAAAATAGTAAAAGTTAAAGCTGACCTGAAGGGAGACATAAAAAAGTTGAATGTTGATGAGGGGAAGCATGTAAAGGAAGGGGAAATCCTTGCTGAGCTTGATGAAACTGAATATAGACTCAGATTCGAGGAGGCAGAGGTGAATCGGCTTGAAAAGTTGAGTAGATTATACATTCAAAACCAGTTTGGAGAAGTAAAAGCAAGTCTATCGGAGAAGGACATTGCAAAGGTTGAACAGAAAAAGAAAGAATATGAGAAAGCTTTTGAGCTTTGGAAAGAGGGTCTAATTTCTGAAAAGGATTTTGAGAAAGCAAAAAGAGAATACGAACTTTCATTGATTGAAAAGGGAGAAAAAAGAGAGGATGTTCTTTCTGCCACAATTGGATTTTCCCAGGCAGATATTGCTTATAAACAGGCGAAGCTGAATCTTGAAAAGACAAAAATAAAAGCTCCTTTTTCTGGAATCGTTACAGATATTAAAGTAAAAGAAGGACAGTCTGCTGGGATGGGTGAAGAGCTAATGACCATTGTGAATATTGACCGTCTAAGGGTGAAGACGAAGGTTCTTGAGAGTGAAGTTGGTAGAATTGAAGTTGGAAGGAGAGCAACTCTTAAGTTCTCATCTTATCCTGACAGGAACTTTTTTGGAACTGTTAAATCCATCAGTCCAATAGTTGACCCTCAGGAGAAGACCTGCAATGTTTTTATAGACCTTGAAAATCCTGGGGAGCTTATAAAACCTGGAATGCACTGTGAAGTTGCAATAGATGCCGAAATATTTAAAGGAAAACTTATAATTCCAAGGGAGAGTATCCTTGTCCGAGGTGGAAGAAAACTTTGCTTTGTTGTTGAGGGAGAACTTGCCAAATGGCGCTATGTTGAGACTGGCCTTGAGGATGACGAAAATGTTGAGATTCTAAGTGGTGTTTCAGAAGGGGAGAAGGTAATAACTGAAGGTCATTTCACCCTTGCCCACGATGCTAAAATAAAAATTGTAGAATGAGCAATAATCCAATAACCAATGACCAAATTCCAATGACCAAACCATAATCAATGAGTAAATTATCAATAACCGAACATAATTTTGATTTAGAGATGAGAACTTCGGAATTTGCGAAAAAAACTGTAAATGTTTGTAAACAATTGCCTCAGAATGTTATAAATAGAGAAATCATAGCCCAATTGATCCGTGCCAGTGGTTCAGTTGGCGCAAATTATCGTGAAGCAAATGATTCATTCAGCAAGAAAGACTTCAAACATCGTATCAGAATTGCTCTTAAAGAAGCAAAGGAAGCGTATTTCTGGCTTGAGCTTTTACAGGAAGCAAATCCTGAGAATAAAGATGAAATTGATAAACTTTTAAAAGAAGCTCTCGAATTAAAGAAAATTTTTTCTTCAATAGCAGGCAAGATTTAATGTTTAAGTATTGGAAATTTGGAGTTTGGTTATTGGAGTTTGGTTATTGGTTATTTAAATTAATGAAGTATTGATATGTCTAAACTTATAAGATTTGCCATTGAAAGACCTGTAACTGTAGCAATGATATTCTTAGGGATTGTCTTTCTCGGGATGATTTCCCTGAGGGAGCTCAGTGTTGACCTCCTCCCTTCCATTCAGTACCCGAGGCTCTCAGTAGTAACAACCTATATAGGTGCAGGACCTGAGGAGGTTGAAAATCATATAACCTCCCCCCTTGAATCTTTTTTGAGCACAGTTCCTGGTGTTAGAAAAATAAAGTCAATTTCGAGGGAAGGAGTATCACTAATTACCCTTGAGTTTGAATGGGGAACAAATATGGATTTTGCCATTGTTCATACAAGGGAAAAACTTGATAGCGCAAGATACTCCCTCCCTCAAGGTTCGGGGAGACCGAGAATAATTCAATATGACCCTCAAAGCAGACCTATAACTCTTCTTGCAGTAGGTGGCTCGCAGGAGATAACTGAGCTCGATTCCTTCAGCAGAGAGATGATAAAACCAAGGCTTGAACAGATTCAGGGTGTAGCATCCGCAGAGATAATTGGTGGAATTGAAAGGGAGATTCAGGTAGATGTGAACCCTGAGCTTTTAACCCTTTATAATCTTTCAATAGATGAGATTTCAAAGAGAATAGACGCTTTTAACAAGGGTTTTCAGGGAGGTAGGGTTAAAAAAGGACGATTTGAATATTCTCTTAGAGTCTCAGGAGAATTCAGTCAAATAGAGGAAATAAAAGATGTTCCTGTGAAAATAACAAAAAATGGAGAGCTTATTCGCCTTAAAGATTTAGCGGATGTGAGGGAATCTATTAAGGAGAGAGAGGGTTTTACAAGATTGAATGGGGAAGAGTGTATAGGGATAGCAATATATAAAGAGTCAGGAGCAAGCACAGTTAAGGTTTCAAGGGAGATAAGGAAAATATTATCCCAGATAGAAAAAGAGAATCCAGGGGTAAAGATTAAGGTTATTACTGAGGAATCCAGATATATTGAAAACTCTATATCTTCTTTGAAAGGCTCAATTGCAGTGGGAGGAGTTCTTGTTTTCCTTGTCCTTGTCCTATTTCTCCAGAACATAAAAGATTCAATAAACATAGGTATAGCAATCCCAATTGCAGTTATTGCAACCTTCAATCTTCTTTATTTTAGAAATATTACTTTGAACATAATGTCCCTTGGAGGTCTTGCCTTAGGAATAGGAATGTTTGTTGAAAACTCCATTGTAGTTGTTGAAAGTATATATAGAGCAAAATCTGCTGGAAACCCAATAAAGGAGGCTTCTTTCCTTGGAACAATGGAAGTTGCAATGCCAATTGTTGCAGCAATTTTTACAACAATTGCAGTCTTTTTTCCGGTAGTTTATATAAAAGGAGTTGCTGGACAACTATTCAAAGACCAGGCTCTAACAGTTTCATTTTCTCTACTCTCATCTCTTCTTGCAGCTCTGTTTCTTCTGCCAATGCTTTCTTCAAAGGAATGGAGGCTCAAGGAGATTCCAAGAGTTGAGATAGAAGGCGAAAAGGAAAGGACCTTCTTCCTTTTTAAGCCCTTCGGCTTCCTCGGCAAAATTCTCTATTTATATATTAGGTTTTCTTCTTTCATCTGTAATTTCCTTTTTCCGCTTTGTATTTTCCATCATAGGTAAAGCACTAAGACCCATCTTGAACTGGACTTTTGTCTCATTTAACAGAGTCTATAACAGATTCTATGAAGCCTATCATAAAACTTTAATCTGGTGTCTTGAAAATAAAGGGAAAACATTCCTTATAACTCTTCTCCTTTTAGCCCTTTCTGTTATCTCCTTCCTCCCGTTAAAAAAGAACTTATGCCAAAATCAAGAACTTCATATTTTAGAATTGAACTTAACCCCCCCTTGATTTTTCCCTTTCTGATACCTATCAAATTGTTTGGAGATTGGAGGAAGAGATAAGAAAAGACAAAGATCTTCAATACATTTTCTCCGAGACTGGAGTGATTGGAGAGGCTCTTTTAACCCAGAAAGAACTTGCCTTCAACACAGCGACAATTATAGGAAAGGTAAAGAACTGGAGAAGGCTTCAGAGCTTTCTTGAAAGAACAAGGGGAAAAATAAGGAGGTTTCCCATAACAGCTTCAGTAAAGGAAGAGGAAACAATCCTTTCATCCTTTCTAACATTTGAAGGAAGAGGAATTGAACTTAAACTTTATGGTGAAGACCTCGAAAGAATGAAAGACCTCTCCCAAGAGGCTATTCAAAGAATTGGTAAGATTGAAGGGATTGCAGACTTGAGGACAAATATTGGGGAGGGGGAACCTGAACTTCTTGTTAGGATGAAAAAGGAAGCTTTAGAGAAATTTAATGTGACTCCCTATGAGCTTGGAGAATTTATTGTAAATTCAGTTCGGGGGAAAAGTGCATCCCAATTTAAGGAATTTGACAAAAGAATAGATATTTCGGTAAGGTCAGAGGATAGGGAGAAAGCTGAAAAACTTCTTTCCCAGGAAGGCTATTTCAATGGGAAATTAATTCCTTTAAGAGAACTTGTTTTCTTAGATGAGGGGATAGGACCTTCTGAAATTAGAAGGGAAAATCAGAAAAGGGTTATTTTGATTCAGGGAAATTTATCCGGGAAAAGGTTGTCAGATGTTGTTCCTGAAATAACAAAGACATTGAAAGGTATCAGTCTTCCTGAAAATTACAGATTTGAGATAGGAGGGGAGGAGGAAGAGGTCAGAGAATCCTTTAAAAGCCTGAGATTTGCATTCCTTCTTGCCTCCCTTCTTGTTTTTATGATTTTAGCGTCCCAATTTGAATCTCTTATTCACCCCTTCATAATAATTTTCACAATTCCCATGGGGCTCATGGGCGTGATATGGGCATTGCTTCTAACAGGACAGAGCATAAATGTTATTTCAATAATAGGAACAATTGTCGTATCTGGAGTTGTTGTGAATGATGCTATTGTAAAAGTTGATTATATGAATTTCTGCAGGAAAAGTGGAATGGTAGTTAGAGAGGCAATAATGAAAGCATCGGAGGAGAAAGTTAGACCTGTTATTATGAACACAATAACAGATGTTTTCGGTGTTCTTCCGACTGCCATTGTTGTGGGTGAAGGAACAGAACTCCAGCAACCTCTTGCCATTGCCTTTGCAGGAGGACTAATTGTTGCTACAATTCTGACAATCTTTTTGATTCCAGTTATTTACGAAGTAATAGAAGGAAGAAGGTGAAATACAAAATGAAAAATGAAAAATTTAAAATTTAAAAATTTAAATTTAGCAAGGAAACAAAAGGAGAGGTTGTCTAAATGAGAGCATTTATTGAGCATCCAGTTCCGACCCTTATGCTCTTCCTCGGGCTTTTAGTTCTTGGAATATATTCCCTTTTCCACATCCCCCTTGAGCTTGCACCAAAGGAAGAGTATCCGAGAATCACTGTTAATACATCACGGCCAGGGGCATCTCCTGAACAGGTTCAGATGAACATAACTTCTCCCTTGGAGGAATTATGCTCTACAGTAAAAGGGGTTAGAAGAATTGAATCATCATCAACAGGCTCTTCATCTATTACAATTGAATTTAGTGAGAAAGCAAATATGAATTTTGCCTCCATAGAGCTAACTGAAAGAATTGCCACCTTTATAGAAAATCTACCTCCAGGTGCATTCCCTCCCCAGATTAGTCCTTACATACCAAAGGAGTTTGAGACAAAACCATTCCTTTCCCTTACTCTATCGTCGGAACTTCCATTAAATAAACTGAGGGAAATTGCAGATAAGAAAATAAAGGAGGAGATTCGTTCAGTTAAAGGAGTCTCAGAAGTAAGAGTAACAGGAGGGGCTGAGCCAGAGATAAAAATTACCCTTGAAAAAGATAAAATCAACTATTATGGAATATCTCCAGGGCTTATAATCTCTTCCCTATCAAACCTCAACAGGTCATATCCAGTAGGGAAAATCAAAAAGGGGGAGAAGGAGCTTATATTCAGGATTCCAAGCCCAATTTCTAAAGTAGAAGACATTGGAGAAACAGTTTGTGGATTTTATGGGAAAATACCTCTCCATCTGAAGGACATCGCAAAGATAGAGATGGGATACGGAGAAATTCTTTCCATGAGAAGAATAAATGGTGAGTCCACTGTTGGAATAGATGTTCTGAAAGAACCTGGGGTAAGCACATTGAAAGTCTCTTCATCGGTTAATAAAGTTATTGAAGGTCTCAGGAAATCATTACCTTCAAATATAACCCTAAGAATTATTGAGGACGAAAGCAAAGAGATAAAGAAAAGATTGAGGAATCTCATAATAATGATGGCTCTAATCACTGGAATAGTCTTTGTTCTCCTCTATGTTTTTCTTGACTCCTTTATCCCCTCTATTGCAATTCTTTCCTCCATCTTCTTTTCTGCTTGCATTACAATTAACTTTGTATATTTTTCAAAATTCTACCTGAACCTTCTCACCCTTTCAGGTCTTGTCCTCGGATTTGGAATGCTTGTTGACAACTCTGTGGTTGTCTTTGAAAATATATGGAAAAGGTATGAAAAAGGGAAAATGGGTAAAGATTCTGTGTGGAGGGCGACGAAGGAGGTTGCCCTTCCAGCTTTTGCATCAACACTTACAACAATTATCGTCTTTATGGCATTTCCATTCTTTCAGGGAAGGCTGAGAATCTATTATCTTCCCTTAGCTTTTGTAATTGCTTTCTCCCTCATCTCCTCTTATTTTGTTGCTTTTACTCTAATTCCTTCCCTTTCCTCAAAGATTGTTACAAAAAGAAAAGTTGAAAGGAAATATACTTTCAGAATTTACAAAAAATTGATTGGTTTTTTGGTCAAGTATCCTCTGATAATAATTTTAATTTTAACAGCCCTTTTCTACTTCTCCTATAAAATTTTCAGAAAAGAAGTTTCCTTTGGAGCATTTTTCTCCTGGTATTACAAAGAAAGATTAAGTGTATGGATAAGCGTTCCCCCTGGAACTCCCATTGAAAGAACTGATGAAATTATTAGAGAATTTGAAGATAGAGCCCTTTCAAAGGATTATCCAAAGGAGGTCAATGCATGGATTTATCCAGAGAATGCATATTTGCAAATAACATTTCCGAAAAACATTGAGCTATCACCCGCTCCTTATATTCTAAAAGAGGAACTCATAAATCTTGCCACAAACTTTGCTGGAATTGGAATTGGTGTTTATGGGTTTGACCCTCAGGGATATTACAGCAGTCCATACACTGGTTCCTGGCTTCCATATCGGATAAAATTTCTTGGATATAATTTTAACAAGTTGAAGGAGATAACAAACAATGTTGAGAGGACTCTTCTTAAGAATCCAAGAATAAGGGAAGTTAAGACTGTTTCTTCAAAATGGTTCTGGGGAGGACAGGATTATTATGAATTTGATTTAAAAATTGACAGAGACAAACTTGCCTTTTATGGAGCTACAGTTGAAGAGATTCTACCCCACATTTACTCAAATATAAAAGGAAGGGTCTTGAGAACATATCTTAGGCTTGAAGAAAAGGAATGGCCCCTGAGTTTGAAAATAAAGGGGGCAGAGGATACGGAGATTGAAAAATTGAAAGAGGTTTTAGTGAGAACACCAAAGGGAGATATTATAAGGTTGGGAGAGGTCATCTCAATTTCAGAAACACCAATTGCAGAAAGTATTGACAGGGAGGACCAGCAATTTATGAGGACTGTTATGTGGGATTACCTTGGACCTTACAAAGCAGCTGAAAGATACAAAGATGCCCTCTATAAAAGTTTGACCCTTCCTCCTGGATACTCAGCAAAAATGGACGAGCCATGGAGGCTCACAACTGAGGAGGAGAGAAGGCTCGGATTAGCTTTATTCATATCCCTCTGTTTTATATTTATGATTCTCTGTGCAGTTTACGAAGATTTTATTCAGCCCTTTGTTGTAATGCTTTCTGTTCCCCTTGCCCTCACAGGTGTTTTCATTGCTTTTCTTATAGCTGACTATCCCTTTGATTCCTCTGCTTACATTGGAGTGATTTTAATGAGCGGGGTAGTTGTGAACAATGCAATTTTGATGGTGAATCATATAAATTTGAAAATAAAGGATGGATTGGGAATTTATGAAGCTATAAAGGAAGGAGCGGGTGAAAGACTCAGACCAGTTCTTATAACATCAACAACAACAATTTTCGGAATGCTCCCCTTTGTCCTGATTCAGACAGAAAGGGGGAGGGACATCTGGTCAACCCTTGCCCTATCCTCTGTTGGAGGACTCACAAGCTCAACAATCTTCATACTTTTTGCAACTCCTGTATTTTATTTAATCGGCGAAAGATTAAGAATCTGGATTTCTAAAGTTTTTAGAGGGGATTATTAATTTGAAGAAAAGCAAGATTTTCGCTATTACAGAGGAAGAGTTAGATAGAATTAAAGAAATTTTTGGTTTTTCTCCTTGCAATTTAAATTGTATATGAATGCCTGAAGAGCTTTATCTTGCTATCTCAAGAAAAAATGTGTTTTGGAGTTTTAAGACCCCTTTTGATAAATATGGACCAGAAAAGAAAATGTTTTCTTTTTGAGATTATAAAAGAACCTTTAGCCCAGAAAGAAACCTTCCCAGAGATAGAGAGGTTTTTGAGATTTCACTCTTCAACCCTTATCCAAAAAATTCTTGAGGTTCAGAGGATAGTTATAGAAAATCCATCAGATTATAACAATATAAGGGACATTGCTTTTGAAGTTAACCTAAACCCTCCCTATCTTTCATTTAAATTCAAAGAACTGACAGGAATATCCCTTAATGAATTTCTCAGAAAAATAAAATTATGCAATTCTCTCTGGGAAGTTATCTCTTCTGAAAAACCTATAAAATGGATTGCAAGAAAGTGTGGATACACCCATGAAACATTCACAAGGATATTCAGTTTGGTATTCGGATTATCTCCAAACTCCGTTCGGAAGAGACTTCACCAGCTCCTAAAATAAAATCAAGAATTCTAAAAAAATATCAAGAAATCTAAAGAAATATCAAGAATTTGCTATTGACAAGGGTTTATGGTGGGAATAAGTTATAAATGATGAGGTAAAGATGGTAATTTTGAAGAAGAATTTTTCTTACCTTTGGATAATTAATTTATTTCTTATTGTTGCTATTGCAGTATTTATTTCCTTTAAATTTTATAAACCCTCTGTTGTCATTGACTGCAATTATGGCTCAAAACCTGAGAGACTGCTTGAAATAGTAAAGAAAGAATTTAAACCGTAACTCTGCCAATTTTAGG
>FMSI01010808.1_pt1 | contig 10112 bp, 9 predicted proteins | sample 1504471 | NCBI WGS metagenome assembly FMSI01 (sample SAMEA4475357, study PRJEB15587) | soil metagenome | biome: Soil; feature: Field | place: India | collected 2015-03-11 | depth 0 m
ACGTGATTCTCGCCTCTCTTATTTGTCACTTGACATTGAGATGAATTCTGAGGTACCGCCCTTTTCACAGGGATGGCCCACACTCAACAGCGTGAAAGCTAATCAGGATAGCCACGGATCACCGCCAAGGAAGGACAGCGCTGCTGATCCAATTGCTGGAGGTATTGGCGATGCTGGTAGTAGTCACGGCGCAGTTGCTCAAGGCGTTTCAGCCGCTCGGGTGCTACACTGGGAATATTGTCAATCTTACTGTCGTTGTTGGTGAGTAAGTGATCCAGATAGTGGCGTAGGGCTTCACTGGGGGGAGATTCACTTAAAATCAGGTCAACAGTTTCCTGCCAAGACTGAAGGATGTGGCGACAGCGCTTTTCAACGGCAATGCGCTCAAGGGCGGCGGCGGCGGCTTGGATGACTAGCTCGGGGCGCTCGAGACTGACGGCAGTGGTTTCATCTAAATGTAGGAGCGGAGTTATCAGAGAAGTTTCTGCTGCTTCGCCTAGGCGATCAAAAAGATGGGTGACCAAATCCAAGTCTGTCAGTGGTGTCCCGGTCTCCGTGGGTGAATGCAGTGGCCACTCGGCGGTATAGGGATCATCCGGCGCAGGCAGACCCGCACACTGTTCTTCTTCAATCCCTAGGATTTGCCGCCACAGCCAACGATGGTGGGAGAGGCTAAATTCAATCTCCCGGGCTTGCAGCGTTTGCCGAATTAGGGGGCGATATTCCCCACAGTGGAGGTAGAGGCGCAGTAGCTGTTCTTCAGCCGCTTGACGCAAATTATAGTCCGCTGGACGTTGCCATTTTTGCGATCGCCCCTGCCAGCGCTGACCCCGTACCTGTTGCCGCAGGGATTCTTCAAGGCGGAGGATAAAGCGACTATCGTGGCCTCCCAATAGCTCAGCACAGTGGTGAATGTAGTGGCTACGCAGTGTGGCATTGGGGAGTTTGCCCAAGAGTTGGCTCAGGGCTTGGCTCGCCTGCTGAAACTGATCGCTTTGGTCGAGATCGTACTGCTGCACGATGGTTTGGATTTGCCAATCGAGCCAGAGGGGCGCTTGATCTAAGAGCGTTTGGTAGCGATCGCGGCGTACCTCTAAAGACTCAGCAGCATCCGTGAAAAAGTCAGCAGCATCTTTACCCGCCGGTAACGTGAGAATGCGCAGTCGCAGATCTCCCCGATAGGCCAAATCCGCAGCCTCGCCAATGGCGCGATCGGCAGCCCGTTGTCCCGCTGTGTCCGCATCAAAGTTGAGAATAATTTGCTTCGACTCGGTGTAGCGCAGTAGCAACTTAATTTGGGCTTGACTGAGGGCAGTCCCTAAACTGGCCACCGCTTGGGGAAACCCCGCTTGGTGCAGCACCATGACATCAAAGTAGCCCTCAACAACAATCGCCTGATCGGTTTGGACAATCGCTTGGCGTGCCTTATCAAGGCCAAAGAGTAATTGCCCCTTGTTAAAAATGGGGGTTTCTGGGGAGTTGAGATACTTCGGCTCTTCGTTCCTCAGGGTACGACCGCCAAACCCCACCACCCGTCCTTGGGCATCCATAATCGGGATCATCAGGCGATCGCGAAAGCGGTCATAGTAGCCGTCCCCTGTCTGCCGAGGTATAATCAAGCCCGCCTGCTCAACTAAAGTCGCAGGGTATCCCTTTTGCTCCACAAGATATGTGTAGAGCACTTGCCAACCTGCAGGGGCATAGCCCAAGCGAAATTGCTGAATCGTGTCCTCTTGCAGATGGCGTTGCCGCTGCAAATAGTCTTGAGCTAGTTGACCAATGGGCTGCCGCAGGGCGTGTTCATAGAAACTGGTGGCGATCGCCAGAATCTCATACAGTTGCTCTTGAAGGGACAGCCGCGCTTGTAGGGCCTGTTTTTGCTCACTATCGAGGGTGCGTACCGGAATCTGATGGCGCTGGGCAAGGTCGAGCACCACCTCGGCAAAGGAGCGTTTTTGCAGTTCCATCAGGAACTTAATGGCATTACCCCCAGCACCACAGCCAAAACAATAGTAAAAACCCTTGAGGGGGCTGACCGTAAAACTGGGGGTTTTCTCCTCATGAAACGGACAACAGCCAACGTATTCTCGCCCACGCTTGCGTAGGACAACGTGCTCGGCCACCACATCGACAATGTTGACCGCTTGGCGCACAGCCTCAATCGTATCGGGGTGTAGGCGAGGAATGTCCATAGATCATTAGCTTAGCCGATCCCCCAAGTCAGATATTCGCCGCTGCAAAATTCAACGATTCCTAAGCATGTTGCAAGCTCTTAACTCAAGCAGTCAAGGGCGATTGACCTTCGCTAGGATGTTGACAGTGCCGTTGTCAGGCGCAGAGGCAGGCTTTGAGGCCATAACCGTTCACATAGGGAGCCAGTATTCATGAGTACCAGCCGCAAACGATTGGGTGTGTTCACCAGTGGCGGAGATTGCCCAGGTTTAAATACGGCCATCCGTGCCATTGTTGCCCATGCCACCTTAAGTTACGGTTGGGAGGTGCTTGGCATTCTCCATGCCACTCAGGGGTTAATTGAGCGGAAGGCGATCCCCCTCAATGCAGAGGGCCTCGGGGGAATGGATGTACTGCTCAACATGGGGGGAACCATTCTCGGAGCAATTAATAAGGGCGATACCCTTGGCCATGCCGATGAAGTGATTGCTGGGTACTATGAATTGGGCTTGGATGCCCTCATTGCCATTTGTGGCGATGGCAGCCTGAAAATTTTGCATCAACTGGCGCAAAAGGGAAACTGGAATTTCCTTGCCGTGCCGAAAACCATTGATAACGATGTCGCCTTGACCGATCGCGCCATTGGCTTTGATACCGCTGTCAACATTGTTGTCGAAGCTCTGAGTCGCATTACCTCGACCGCCGCGAGCCATGATCGTGTTTTTGTGGTGGAAGTGATGGGGCGCACCGCTGGTCACTTGGCTCTGTATTCCGGCATTGCTGGGGGCGCGGATATTATCCTGATTCCAGAAATTCCCTACTCCATTGAAGGTATTTGCCAGCACCTCCAGAAGTTGCGCGATCGCTGGGGACGTAAGTTTGCCCTCATCGTCGTTGCCGAAGGCGCCAAGGAACTAGAACAAGACGCCAACCATCGCCGCCATTGTAGTATTGGCCAGTATATTGCCGATAAAATTGCCCAGCACAGTCCCATCCCCATTGAGCTACGGGTCTCGGTGTTGGGTCATATTCAGCGGGGGGGTGCCCCGATGGCCATGGATCGGCTGCTGGCAGCAGGTATGGGCAATACCGCTGTAGATTTGGCGGCTCAAGGGACGTTTGACCGCATGGTGGCGTGGCAGGCAGGACAAGTGGTGACCGTGCCCATTGCCGATGTTGTTGCTAAATGCCCGCGCCATGTGGATCCCAATAGCTTCTTGATTCGTACGGCTCAAGGCTTGGGAATTTACGTTGGCGATAAACCGATGCTGCCCTATGTAGATCCCACCCTCTGCCGCGATGAAGTGATTTGTGCGATCTAGACCCCACTGAGTTAGCCAACCAAGGAATGCTCCGCAAGGGGCACGCCACTGAGGCTAAAGGCTCGTGCCTCGGTAATGCGGACACGCACCAGTTGTCCCCGTAGGGTCTCAATATCGCCGGGCAGGTACGTGAGGCGGTTGCCATCCGTGCGGCCATAGACTTGTTGGGAATCCTTGGGATTCACCCCCTCCACCAGCACCACCTCTTCCCGTCCAAGATAGCGTTGGGAGCGATCGCCAGCGATCGTGGCCACTAAATGATTCAGCCGTTGGAGGCGATCTTCTTTAATCTCTTCCGGTACTTGATTCTCCCACTTGGCCGCTAGCGTATTCGGGCGCGGAGAATAGGCCGCCGTATTTAGTTGGTCAAATCCCACCTCCGCCACCAGATCCAGTGTGCGCTGGAATTGTGCTTCCGTTTCGCCGGGAAAACCAACAATGGCATCCGCACTAATGGCAGCATCCGGCATATAGCGGCGAATCGTTTCAATGATTTGTAGGTAACGCTCGCGAGTATAGCCCCGTGCCATTGCCTTGAGAATCTCATTATCCCCCGACTGAAAGGGAATGTGGAAATGCTTACACACCTTGGGAAGTTCGGCACAGGCTCGAATCAAGCGCTCCGTAAAATAACGGGGATGGCTGGTGGCAAAGCGAATCCGCTCAATCCCAGCAACATCATGGATGTAATAAAGCAAATCGGTAAACGTGTGCTGTCGCCGCCCCTCTGGGGTAATTCCCGGCAAATCACGACCGTAGGCATCAATGTTTTGCCCGAGGAGTGTCACTTCCTTGTAGCCTTGAGCCGCCAGTTCCTCAATTTCAGCGCGGATTGCCTCGGGTCGGCGGGATTGCTCTTGCCCCCTTACCCCCGGCACCACACAGTAGGTACAACGCTCATTACAGCCATAAATCACATTGACCCAAGCAGTGACCCTACTATCGCGACGGGGTTTGGTAATGTCCTCAACAATGTGCAGTGGCTCCGTTGCCACCACTTGGCTGCCATTCCACACCTGCTCCAGCAGCTCGCCAAGGCGATTGGCATACTGTGGTCCCATTACCAAATCCACCTCAGGAACTCGCCGCAGCAATTGTTCCCCCTCCTGTTGAGCCACACAACCGGCCACAATCAGCGTTAGGTTGGGGTCTTGATGCTTACGCTTGGCCTGCCGCCCTAGGTAAGAATAGAGCTTTTGCTCCGCATTGTCGCGAATCGTGCAGGTGTTGTAGAGCAAGACATCGGCCTCATCTGGCTCGGCGACCGGTTCTAAACCCATCGCTTCTAAGACCCCGGCCATGCGCTCGGAGTCGGCTTTGTTCATTTGGCAGCCAAAGGTGGTGATGTAGTAGCGACGTGGCATTCCTTTGAAGTGCCCCTATACATCCGTCACATCATTGGTGGGGTTCATATCACTGGCACTACCCTCTTCAGGGGGAGCGGCCACTTTGACCATGGCATGGCGCAACACGCGATCGCCTAGCATATACCCCCGCTTCAGTTCTTCAATCACCGTGCCTTCAGGATGTTCATTCGTTGCTTCCCGCAGCACCGCCTCGTGGAGATTGGGATCAAAGGGCTTGCCTTTGGCCTGCATTGCCGAAACGCCAATGCGCTTGAGGCACTCCACCAGTTGCTTGTAAACCCCCTGATAGCTGCGGTGAATTTTTTCTTCCGCCTCTGTTTCCGTTTGAATGTGGGTGCGGGCTAGCTCAAAGCTATCCACCACCGGCAGTAAATCAGCAATGACACTGCACTTGATCTGTAGCTCTAGTTCCTCTTTTTCCCGCTGGGTGCGTTTGCGGAAGTTTTCAAAGTCAGCGGCAAGGCGCATATATTGGCTATTGCGCTCCTCCACCACCTGCGAAAGACTAGCCTTGGCAGCTTCAAGGGCAGCAATTTTCTCTAGCAAGTCTGTTGCATCCGCAGAGGTCGACTCAGATGCTTGAGTCTCTTCGGTTGTGGTGGCCTCTGCATGATTCTCAACGACCTCAACGCTAATTTCGCCTTCTTGGGTTTCAGCAGCGGGGTTGGTTACGGTTTCATCACTCATAGGTTGACTCAGGTTATGCCCTCTAGACTGTGGATTGCGCACCGCAGTGCGTTTAACTCATCCAATCGTTTTAGCCTATCACTTTACCCATTGTATCAATAGGGGCGAGGCATCCGTCTATTACGGACTTCTCTACTACGGCTGTTGTCCCAAGGCTGGCACGCAGCCAAAAACCTGAGGGGCACTGAGGATTGCATCCCCTTTATGGATCACATACTTTATCACATACTTTTAGGGCAAGGTCTGTACCGGTCTTGGAACTGGAAGATTTAGTTACTCGTCCCTTAAGGGGTACATAACTGCCAAAGCAAAGTTTAGGAGTGGGAGTTTGCGTGATGTCCTTTCGCCCTATGACATTCAGTCTGATTCTAACCGGCGCGTTGACAGGTGTCAGTCCAGTGCTGGCACAGACAGAGCCACCACCACGGGAAAACTTTAATCCCTTTGGAGTAGATAATCCAGTCCTACAGCGGGCACGGAATTGGGCACGACAGGCGGCAGAGCGAGCCAATGGCGGGTTGAGTCGCTACCGCGCTGAAGCGTCCATGTTTGGGCCTGCGAGTCAATCCCCCTACAGAGACAATGGTGATGGTACGTTTACCTTTCGCTTTCTAGGGGGGCCACCTGCAGAACCGCCAATGATTGAAAGTATCATCACGGTCAACCCCGACCCAAGCAATCCGATGATCCGCATTGACTACAATGGCCCTATTCAGTCGGCAGCTCCTCCTCCTCAACCGTTCCCAGAAGTGCCACCCCCAAGTAATATGGGCCGCTTTTAGCGCTATCGGTGCATAGAGATTCGCCTATTCAAGAACTCGAAAATCTCTGGCACGCTGCCCCTCGTCAGGGGATCGCTGTTGCGGTATGATAACGGAAGCCCTGCTACCTCATAACCTCTAATAAATTTGTGTTTAGGAGAGTTCGCAATGACAACGGCTACCGCTACCCCTGAGTTGGACTACCATAGCGATCGCTACAAGGATGCCTACAGCCGCATCAACGCCATTGTCATTGAAGGTGAACAGGAAGCTCACGACAATTACATTGGCTTAGCCAAGCTGCTGCCTGAGCACCAAGAAGAACTCACCCGCCTTGCCAAGATGGAAGCCCGCCACAGAAAGGGGTTTGAGGCCTGTGGTCGCAATCTGAGCGTGACCCCAGATATGGAATTTGCCAAAGCGTTCTTTGAAAAGCTGCACGGTAACTTTCAAGCGGCGCTGGTGGAGGGGAAAATTGCGACTTGTCTGCTGATTCAGGCTTTGATCATCGAGTGCTTCGCGATCGCCGCCTACAACATCTACATCCCAATGGCGGATCCCTTTGCCCGCAAAATTACTGAGGGCGTGGTCAAGGATGAGTACAGTCACCTCAACTTTGGCGAAATCTGGTTAAAGGAAAACTTTGAGAGTGTCAAAGCGGAAGTTGAAGAAGCCAATCGCGCCAACCTGCCCTTGGTCTGGAGAATGCTCAACCAAGTGGAAGCGGACGCCAAAGTGCTCGGCATGGAAAAGGATGCCCTTGTGGAAGACTTCATGATTCAGTACAGCGGTGCCCTAGAAAATATTGGCTTTACCACCCGCGAAATTATGAAGATGTCGGTTTATGGCCTAACTGCGGCATAATGGTGGCTCAATATATCGTTACATTTTAGTCACCGCACGCTTGTATGTTTGGATTAATTGGTCATCTGACGAATCTGGAGCACGCCCAAGCCGTTGCCCACCAGTTAGGGTATCCCGAATACGCCGATCAAGGCTTGGAATTTTGGTGTATGGCACCGCCACAGATCGTCGATGAAATTACGGTGACGAGCCTCACGGGCAAAACTATCTATGGCAAATACGTCGAGTCCTGCTTCTTGCCGGAAATGCTGACCAACCAGCGGGTGAAGGCGGCGACTCGCAAAATCATTAACGCCATGGCTCATGCCCAAAAGCATGATATTGATATTACGGCGCTGGGCGGCTTCTCCTCAATTATCTTTGAGAACTTTGATCTGGAGAAAATGTCCCACGTGCGCAATATTGAGCTAGACTTTCGCCGCTTTACCACGGGGAATACCCACACCGCCTATATCATCTGCCAACAAATTGAGCAGGCGGCGCCTCAAGTGGGGATTGATTTGCGTCAGGCAACTGTGGCTGTCTGTGGGGCTACGGGGGATATTGGCAGTGCCGTCTGCCGTTGGTTGAATACTTGTTTGGACGTGCAGGATCTCTTACTGGTGGCACGGAATCGCGATCGCCTGCTGGAGCTACAGGCGGAATTGGGACGGGGGAAAATTCTCGACCTCATGGATGCCCTACCCCTGGCGGATATTGTGGTTTGGGTGGCCAGTATGCCCAAGGGAGTCGAGCTGAGTGTTGAGCAGTTAAAACGCCCCTCACTGATGATTGATGGCGGTTACCCCAAAAATATGGGCACTAAAATTCAGCATCCGCAGATCCATGTTCTCAATGGTGGCATTGTCGAGCACGCCCTCGATATTGACTGGAAAATTATGGAAATTGTGAATATGGATGTCCCCTCGCGGCAGATGTTTGCCTGTTTTGCGGAAGCCATGCTTTTAGAGTTTGAGGGCTGGCATACCAATTTCTCTTGGGGCCGCAATCAAATCACTGTGGAAAAGATGCAGCAAATTGGCGAGGTCTCCCGCAAACACGGATTTCAGCCACTACTGTTGAACCCTCAGTAAAACCAAAAGGAACCCAATCGCCTATGGCAAACGAACGTCGCACGCTTCTGTTGGAGTTTGAAAAGCCCCTCGTGGAGCTAGAGGCTCAAATTCAGCAGGTGCGGGATAAGTCCTCGGAGTTTGGCGTTGATGTCTCGGAGCAAATCCGTGAATTGGAAGAGCGTGCCAAACAACTGCGCTATGAAATTTTCAGTAAGCTGACGCCGGGGCAAACCCTTCAGGTGGCTCGCCATCCGCGCCGTCCCAGCACGTTGGATTACATTCAAGCCATTAGCGAAGAGTGGATTGAACTCCATGGCGATCGCCGAGGCAGCGATGATCCGGCCATTGTCGGCGGGATTGGTCGCCTTAATGGTCAACCGGTCGTAATGTTAGGTCAGCAAAAGGGGCGGGACACCAAGGACAATGTGGCGCGTAATTTTGGCATGGCGTCACCGGGGGGCTATCGCAAAGCCCTGCGTCTGATGGAGCACGCCAATCGCTTTCAAATGCCCATCCTTACCTTTATTGACACGCCAGCGGCTTGGGCAGGGGTGGATGCGGAAAAGTTTGGTCAAGGGGAAGCCATTGCCTACAATCTGCGGGAGATGTTTCGCTTTGAGGTGCCCATTATTTGTACTGTGATTGGTGAAGGTGGGTCAGGGGGAGCGTTGGCTATTGGGGTTGGCGATCGCCTGCTGATGTTTGAGCACGCCGTCTATAGTGTGGCGCCCCCGGAAGCCTGTGCCGCGATTCTCTGGCGCGATGCCCAAAAGGCGCCCCAAGCGGCGGAAGCGCTGAAAATTACGGCTCGCGACCTACTGAAGCTGGGGATTATTGATGAAATTGTGCCTGAACCCGTCGGCGCTGCCCATAGCAACCCCGTAGAAGCGGCGGAAAACCTCAAGGCCGCTCTCCTACGAAATTTGGCGGAAGTGCAAGCCCTCAGCAGCAGTGAACGGCGGGAGTTGCGCTATCAGAAGTTTCGGCGCATGGGCGTCTTCAGTGAAGTGGTATGACCCAACAAGTCTTAATCACGGGAGCCAGTAGTGGCATTGGAGCCGCCACGGCCATTGCCTTTGCCCAAGCGGGGTTTAATGTGGTGCTGTTGGGGCGATCGCCCGCCAAACTTGCTGCCGTTCATGCCCAAGTAGTGGCCTGTGGGGTTGAAGCCCATACATTTAGCGTGGACTTTAGCGATCCTGAACCCCTGCGATCGCGCCTTGATGAGATTCTCGCTAGGGTTGGCGATGTCCATGTACTGGTGAATAACGCCGGTATGGCCAGAACTGTGCCCTTGATTGATCAACCCTTGGCGGACTGGCAGCAGATTCTTAACGTCAACCTCACCAGTGCCCTCATCTGCTCTCAAGCGGTACTGCCGCAACTGCGATCTCGCCAGTGCGGTACGATAGTAAATGTTGTTTCAATTGCTGGACGCCAAGTTTTTCCCGACTGGGGCGCCTACTGTGTCTCGAAGTTTGCCCTCATGGCCTTGACCAAAACGATGGCGGCTGAAGAACGCGCCCACGGTATCCGTGTGATTGCCATCTGTCCCGGCGCCGTTGATACCCCCATTTGGGAAGACGTAGCAGGAGACTTTGACCGCACGGGGATGTTAACCCCCGAACACGTTGCTAACACGATTTTGTACACGACTCAATTGCCGCAAACGGTTTTTGTGGAAGAGCTAGTGGTCATGCCCCTCGGCGGAACCCTCTAGGCTCCCTTTGTCCTTCACTTGTCACTCTTTCTATGACAACGTTCAATATGCCCGATTCGATCATTAACGGTAAAGCCACCACTCCGGCAATTCTGCCCGATCGCAACACGCACCAAGGCAAAGAAGCGATTCCCCACCCACCCCCCCCAGATCTTGCCAAAGAA
>FMSI01072333.1_pt1 | contig 10108 bp, 11 predicted proteins | sample 1504471 | NCBI WGS metagenome assembly FMSI01 (sample SAMEA4475357, study PRJEB15587) | soil metagenome | biome: Soil; feature: Field | place: India | collected 2015-03-11 | depth 0 m
CTATTTCAAAAACATCAGGGATAATGTCAGAAGAAAGCAACATTGAACCAAGCAAAGAAGCCTCTGCTTCGTCATCCTGAGGTGGGACCCGCTCAAGATCAAGGGTTTCAGGATAAACCAGTTCTTCAGGCATCTTCTTCAACCACCAATCTACCAGTAGCTTTCAGCCCGCCAAATAACCGAATCAAATAATTATACTCCCCTAACTTTTTTATGCTTTCTTCCAATTCGACTTCTTTCTTATCAATTTTAACACCCAGCTGTCTCAAGAGAGCCTCTGTTAAATCTTTAGCTGTCACTGAGCCAAAAATTTTACCTTCTTTCCCTGCTCTCGCTTTAATTATTAAAACATTGTTTTCAATTGTTTTTTTTATTTCCTCAGCTTCTTTTTGTTTTCTTTCTTGCTGAACTTTTTCTTTCAAAGACTTCACCTGAAGAATATTAGCCACTTCTTCATTCACCAGTCGCGCTAAACCTTTAGGGAAAAGAAAGTTTTCAGCGTAACCGCGATTGACTTCCTTTATTTCTCCCTCTTTTCCTAAGCCCGGCGTTTCTTTGAGTAACAAAACTTTTACTTTTTTCAACTTCCTTCTCTCTGCAAAAGCTTGGTTACAAACTCCTCTACCTTTTGAGCTTGCTCAGGATAGGCATAAACAACAAAATTGGATTCACCTTCCAGGTTTTCTGATTGCAAGAGCTGGTTAATTTTCTCTTTTAAGCGAAATATCGGGACATCAGCTGAAAGCCGTCCGGTCATTGAGAATAGAATAGCAATGCCACACCGATCATAGCGGCTGGCTAAGTCAGTTAAACGAATATCTTTTTCAACAATCGAAGCGACTCGCCGCAAAAAGGAGTTCAGTCGGGCATCTTCTAAAGTGTCAACCGATTGAGGTAGCTTCAAAAGAGCTAAAGAAAAAGGAGACTGATAGCGTTGAAAACGATGAATCTCTTCTTGAAGACGACGAATAAAAAAACGCCGATTGTAAAGGTTGGTTTCTTTATCTATCAACAAATAAGGATCAATTTCGACTGGAAGCGAAGCAGATTTCGCCTCAGGTTTTCCCCGCCCCCGCAAAAGAATTACCAGAACAACTACTAATATGATAACTGTAGCCAGAAAGAACAGTTCCATTTCATCACCCGCCTTAACAAATTGTAAACGCCAAACTTGATAATATTGGAAATTTAAGACTTTGGCAAGCTAATTTTCGAGCTCTTTAAACCTGATCAGAAGCTAAAAAACCATTTCAAAAGGGATAAGTTTTACCTTTGCTTAGGAACAACGTACGGCAAAAGTGCCATTTCCCGAGCTCTCTTTATGCTGGTTGCCAGCTTTCGTTGATGTTTGGCGCAGGTGCCTGTGGCTTTGCGTGAACGAATCTTGGCTCGGTCAGAGATAAACTTCCGAAGAAGTTCCTCGTCTTTGTAGTCAATAAAATTTAGCCCTTCTTTACAGAAAAAACAGTATTTGCGCCGCTTTTTAAATCTAAAATTAACTTCTTTCTCCATTTTTAATCATCCTCCTAAAAAGGTATGTCCTCATCAATATCTATTTCTTCAGGGGCCGGCGGTGCTTTTTCTTCTTCAACCACCTCTTTAAATTCAAGACCTTCAGCTTTTCTATCTAAAAATTGAATGTTAGTTGCTACCACTTCTACATCGCTTCGAGGTTGGCCTTCGGCAGTTTTCCACTCTCGCCGCCGGAGTCGGCCCTCGACTGCAACCAATCGTCCTTTACCCAAATACTCCGAACAAAGCTCAGCTAACTTTCTCCAAACCACTACATTAAAAAAATCGGCTCCCGGCTGGCCCTCTTTGGAAGAAGGGCGAGAGACCGCTAAACGCAAAGTGGTCACCGGCGTTCCGTCAGGAGTAAAACGAAGTTCCGGATCTTTAGTTAATCGACCTATTAGCACTACCCGGTTTAAACTCATTTCATTATTCCCCTTCCTGCTTAATAATTAAATGACGAACCACCTTATCATTAATTTTTAGCTGACGGCTGAGCTCATTGGCCACTTTAGGTTCGCTCTTAAAGGTCATTACCACATAGTAGCCTTCCGTTAGTTTCTCGATGGGATAAGCAAATTTCTTTCGCCCCCAGGGGTTAACCTCAACCACTTCTCCAGCTTCTTTCTCTACCACTCCTTTAAAGCGGTCGATAAGCTCCTTGATTTCTTCTTCTGAGTTCTGCGGATGGAGAATATACATCACTTCATAACTTCGCATCTAACACCTCCCTATGGTCTTTAGCGTCTCCCAATCAAAGTCGAGAGCAGGGATTTAACCACAAGCGTGTTATTTTATCAGAAATTAATGATTCTAACAACTTAAACCTCTGCCAGGCTAAAACATAAGTTAGAATTTCCTTTCCCCGCCAAACAAAAGAGGAAATAAGTTAAAGGCAAAACAAAAAAAGCCCAGCTGAGAAGCACAAGATTGCCTAAATTTAAATTGGTATTGCCATTTTCTAATTGGGCTGGTTGACCCGGGATAATTCCAGTTGAACGCTGAGTTAATTCGGTTAAACCTATCGGCTGGTGCTGATAAAAACCAGTGAGTGAGGGTTTGTCTTTATTTTTGGGCTTAGCTCCTGGTGACGAACGGAAAGGTCTTGCTTCCTTCTTTAAATTTACTGTTTTAAAACTTTCCACTGGTTTCTCTCTTTGAAGAATTGAGCTCTCTTTAGCTAATGACATCTGAGAGGTTTTTTGCCAGGTCGGAGCGGGTTGCAAAGCAGGACTACTCTTTGTTTGAATATCTTTTTCTGGCTGGCTAGCTCCAGCTTGATCTGATAATTGATTTAAGGTTGGATTTCCTACCAGTTCGCCCCCACGCTCTGGGTTAGTCACAACTTCATTGTTAACTGGTTGTTCCTGAAGTTGAAGCTGTGGTTCTTCTTGCGTTTGCTCTTTCGTTTTTAAAGGCGGTAAAAATGTTAAAGGGTCAAGGTATTTACCGCTGGGGTCGCGCAGACTGAGATGAAGATGGGGCTCGCTGGAACTGTAGTCTCCTTCAGCTGCCAGCTTCCCAATTGCCTTTCCTGCTTTAACCTTCTCGCCCTTTGAAACCAGAATTTCTTGAAGAGGGGAAAGGCTAACTTTATATCCTTCAAAGCTAATAGTTACCGCTAAGCGACCAGCTACTTGGCCGGCAAAACTTACTTCTCCATTCACCGGACTTTTAATCTCAGTTCCCTCAGAAGCCAGAATATCAATCCCGAAATGAGTTTTTTCTTCGCCCCCTACTCGATACTTTTCGCCAAACTTAACCCCTAACTCACCCTCGAGAGGCCAGCTTAAATTAAACGACTCTGATTGAGCAGGGAAAAGAACTGAAAAGAAAAAAACCAGAGTTAAAACAAAACTTGCTAAAAATTTCTTCATCGCACCCCTCCAAAAAACTTTTTTTTATTTTATCTCAGAAAGGTAACAAAATCGAGTTTTTTAAGAAATAATTTGAGAAAAATTAAAAAATCTTAAGAGGGGAAACCAAGCTAACCTTTTTGAGTAATAGCGCAAAACCCCAGCAGCTTAAATCCTGAGAATTGCCAGCCAGGGGTTTGAGATAAAAATCTTTAGTATTAATCGAGTCAATTAAATCTTTATGCTTTCCTAAGACTTTTTTTCTTGACTTATTCCACCTATAAGTATATACAAGCTCATAAAATTTTCGGTAGATAAATCTTCTAATTTTCAGAGGGTCGAGCCTAGCCAATCTTAACTGTTAATTTTTTAGTAAAAACTTAAGCTCGGAAATGGAAATAAATTACATCGCCATCCTGGACTTCGTACTCGCGACCTTCAATAAAATAGTGACCAAGCTCGCGAGCCCTTTTGATTGAACCTGCTTCAACTAAATCCTGGTATTTCACCACTTCAGCTTTAATGAAACCTCGCTCCATATCGGTGTGAATTTTCCCAGCTGCTTGTGCTACTTTAGTTCTTTTTGGAATGGCCCAGGCTCGGCATTCGCTGGATTCAGTGGTAAAAAAAGCAATCAAGTTTAAAAGTTTAAAGCAAGACCGTATTAAAGCAGGTAGTCTTGATTCTTTCAACCCTAATTCCTCAAAGAAAGTCTTTTTTTCTTCCTCATCAAGCTCAGCTAACTCAGCTTCCAGCTTAGCTGGCAAGGCAAGAAAAATTGCTTTTTCCGCTTCAGCTTTCTCTTTTAGCTCTTTCAAACTACCCTCTTCCTTGCCAATCATCTCCTCCGAAATGTTAGCCACAAGAATCAATGATTTTGAAGTAAGTAAATCAACATTGGAAAGTTTTTGTCTTTCATCAGGAGTTAAGTCCAAAAGCCGAACCGCTATTCCCTTTTCTAATCCTTGCTTCACTTTTTTTAAGACAGCAAGTTCTGCTTGTGCTTCTTTATCACCTGATTTAGCTTTTTTCTCAATCTTAGCCAGCCTTCTTCCCAAAACCTCAAGGTCAGCTAAAATAAGCTCGGTATCAATAGTTTCTACATCAACCAAGGGGCGAACTTCACCATTGATATGAGGAACATCGGATTCAGTAAAACAACGAACAACATGAAGTAAAATATCAGCTGCTCTTATCTGACTTAAAAACTGATTGCCCAAGCCTTCACCACGGCTGGCACCTCTAACTAAACCGGCCACATCCACAAACTTAATAGTAGCTGGAGTAACTTTTGAGCAGGTGGTAATCTGAGCCAGTTTCTTCAGACGTTTGTCGGGCACTATTGTCACCCCAATGTTCGGGTCAACCGTCGTAAAGGGATAAGAGGCAACCGGGGCGTGAGCGAGAGTCAAAGCATTAAAAAGAGTAGATTTCCCAGCATTTGGTAAACCGACTATTCCTACTTCCATTTTTTATCTTCCCAAAAAACTTTACTACTTTACATTGAAGTATATCATTAGACAAAAATGCGCCTAATGTATTAATTCCTTTTTTCAACAGTTAATTTATAGTAACATAACATATGAAAGGTTGCTTAAGATAGATGAAGATTTCGGTAGTCACCCCAGTTTATAATGAAGAAGAAAATATTAAAACTACTATGTCTTGCCTGGTTGATACCTTGAAAAAAAACTTCCAAAACTGGGAGCTCATCATAGTTGATGATGGAAGTACCGATAATACAAAGGAAATAGCTGAAAAAGTAAAGGCGCGAAACCTTTCCACCAAAATAATTTCTTACCAACCTAATCGAGGAAGAGGATATGCTTTAAGAAAAGGATTTGAGTATGCTGAGGGTGATATTGTAATTACCATTGATGCTGATTTAAGCTACGCCCCTGAACATATTCCAAAACTGGTAAATGCTCTTATTAAAAACCCTGAGATTGATATTGTTGTTGGCTCACCTTACATTAAAAATGGGAGAGTGGAAAATGTCCCCTTATTTCGCCTTTTCTGGAGCAAGTATGGAAACAAATTCTTAAGTTTAGTAATGCCAGGCAACCTAACCACTTTCACCGGAATTTTAAGAGCCTATCGCAAACAAGTTCTCGATTCGCTAGAACTTCAGGCAGATGACAAAGATATTCACTTAGAAATCCTCTCCAAAGCCTTAGCTTTAGGTTATCGAGTGCTCGAAGTGCCAGCTGTTCTTAAAAACCGCCGTAAAGGTAAATCAAAATTTAAACTCAGTAGCACAATAATTTCCCATATCATTTTTTCCCTCTTTGAAAAACCCGCTTTTTTTCTGGGATTTATCGGTCTGCTCTTTCTTCTATTTGGTTTTGCTGGGGGAATTTACATTATTTATCTCTGGCAGAAAAGCGCTTTAAACCCAGACCGGCCTTTAATGACCCTTTTTTCTCTTCTAATAATTTCTGGTATTCAAATCTTTGCCTTCAGTCTAATCGCCACCCAGCTCGTTTTCTTAAGAAATGAAATTTATCGATTGCAAAAAGGACAAGTAAAACTTCAAAAAGAGTTAAAAGTGAAAAAAAGATAAACAGATGTTTTGCCTAGTCAAGATACAATTAGTTTTAGTTACTTTTAGTAATTCTTCAATTAACAACGTTTCTTGCTAAAATGCCAACACTAAAACCCAAGAACGAAATCCCACAACCTTCAATTTGTATCCTTACCTTAGCTTATCCTAGCCAAGCTAATCCAAGCCACGGTCATTTTATCGAAAAACAAGCTCAAATCCTCTACAAGCTCGGGCATTCGTTAGTAGTTGTTGCGCCACGAACCTACTATGCTGATTCATTTTTAACAAAAAATAACGGAATATGTGTTTACCGTTTTCCCTACTTAAGTGGCAACAAAAGGTTTAGCGATTACCACCGAATTCCCTTTCTAACTTTAATGACATTCTTTTTTTCTGGATTCTGGCAAGCTTTAAAAGTTGCCAAAAAGAAAAAATGCCCTATCATCCTTGCCCACTGGGTAGTGCCAACAGGGGTTATTGGTTTTTTTGTCTCAACAATCCTTAAAAAAAAATTAGTTGTAACGGTTCACGGCTCTGACATAAATGTTTACACAGAAAAGAGCCGGCTAGCTTTCTGGCTTGCCAAACTAACTTTCCAAAAATCGAGCATTATCATTGCTGCTAGCTCTGACCTTAAGAAAAAAATTTGCCAAAAATTTCTGATCGAAAAAGAAAAAATTAAAGTTATTCCGATAGGGATTGACCTGGAACTATTTTCTCCACAGCCCAAAAACAAAGCCCGCAAAGTTTTAAAGGTGCCGCAAAAGCTAAAAATTATACTTTTTTCTGGGGGGTTAGCCGAAGTTAAAGGTTTTGAAGTATTAATAAAAGCCCTGCCAGAAGTTGTAAAATCAATGTCAAAAGTTGTTTGTGTGGTGCTCGGCAAAATTGAAACTAAAAAACTAAAAGCCCTTAAGAACCAGCTTGAAGAAAAAAGGTTGGAAAACAAAGTAATTTTTATTGGCGCTGTTTCTCCAAAAAAAATGCCCCTTTGGCTTAACATGGCTGACCTTGTGGTTATCCCCAGCCTAAGCGAAGGACTTGGATTAATAGCCATAGAAGCTTTAAGTTGCAACACTCCAATTATTGCCTCAGCGACTGGTGAGCTGCCACAAATTATTAAAAAAACGAACGGTGGCTTTCTTTTTAAACCTGGTAACTATCGTGAACTTTCCCAAAAAATCACCAAACTTCTTAAAGAAAGAAAAAATAGGTTCAAAATTAACCGACAGTTCCTTAAGGAAAACTACAATTTAACAGAAAACGCTAAGCAACTCAGTGATTTTTTAAAGCAGTTAGTTTTCACTGAACCTCTTTATGGCCCGGATTATTATAATAAATTAAAAAAGTAGTATGAGACATCAGCTCGCTGGGTCAAAGACCGAATAAAAAATGTGATAAATCTGGCCTACCCAGTTAGAAAAAAACAAAAAGTACTTGGTCTGGGTTGTGGCATTGGTACCTTTGCCACAGAGTTTTCAAAACTGGGAGTTTCAGTAATCGGCATTGACTCTTTAACGGAAGCTTTAAAAATCGCTCGCAAACTCTCCCTTCGTTATACTCAGAATAAACCGAAACTCCTTTTAGCTGACACTACCTGCTTGCCTTTCAGGGAAAACGAGCTTGACCTTATCGTATGTGCCAACCTTATTGAATACTTAAATCATGAAGATTACTTAAAATTATTAGAAGAAGCTTGGGGAGTGCTTAAACCAACAGAAAAACTTTTGATTTATACCCCCTGCCCAACTCATCTATTTGAAATATTAAAAAAACAACATAATCTTAAAAAAAGACCCAACGCACACTGAATCAAAAAAACTAAAAAGATTGCTGAAACTCTAAAGTTAAAAAAATTTATTGTTGAAAAACTCTACTTTGCTCCTTCTCGCCTTTCATTTTTCCGCTTTATAGAAAAAGTGATTTCTTTATTGCCTTTAATAGATAAGTTCTTTCGCCGTCAAATCTGCGTTTTAGCTCCTAAAGCAAGCTAATTTTCTTTTTCTACTAAACGAAAAAAATTCGGAAAACCCTGATAAAAAAGAGCCAAACCAATTAAGCCAGGAAAAAAAGCGTTAACCAGTTGAGACGTAAGAGAAACCAAAAGAGCTAAATTTGAACTAACACCTTTTAATCCAAAAAAGTAAACAAAAGCTGCTTCGCCTGAACCAAGGCCATTGAGTGTCAAAGGAAAAAGGCGTGCCAAAACTAAAGCCGAAGAAATTGCCAATAGGTAAAAGAGGCTTAGTTTCACGCTAAAAGCATAGCAAAATAAAAATAACTGGAAATAGGTTGCAAGCCAGCCTAAAAAAGATATAAATAAAATTAAAAAAAGCCTTCTAGCAGGAAGAACAAAAAAAGTTAAAATTTTCTTCACATCAAACTTTTTGTTATTTAGTAATGAAGGCGAAAAAAAACGGAAAAGGTAAAAAAAAGTTTTTGGAACAAAAAGAAGAAAAGAAGAAAAAAGGAAAAATAGAAAAGAAAGGAAAGCCAAATAATAAAGACCTTCCAAAAAAGAAAAAAAAGTTCCAATAATAAAAACAGCAATCAAGGAAGTTAGCTTATCAAGATATATAGAAATCAGCACCCACCCTTTTTCGCTATGCAGCTTAGAGGCATAGTAAGCTTTAACCAGCTCGCCAGCACTAGCTGGCAAAAAAAGATTAGCCCCCAAAGCTATCAAGTTAAGATAACTCAACTCGATAAAATTCAAAATTCTTTTTTCTCTATTTAACACCAGCCCCCAGTTATAGGTTCGAATACTTAAAGAAAGTGGCAAAAGAAGTGTCCCTGCTAAAAAAAAGGGCCATTTCACTTCTTTAAAATTGAAAAAAATGGAAAAAAAATCAGTTTTTCGAAAAAGATAAGCTAATAAAAGAAATGAAACGAACGCTTTTAGAAGCTTGCTTTGAAAAACTTCCCTGAGTTTTTCCTCCAAATCAGCTTTTCCCCTCTAAAGCAGTTTCAACTAGCCTTTGAATTAGTTTTCTCTCTTCTTCATTCTCCTTGATAAAAGCGTGCCAAACTAAATTATATCCTATCCAGTAAATTTTCCCTTTACCAATTTTCTGTACGGCTACCAAAATTTTTCCATCAGCCTCAACTAACTTTTTCAAACTCGTCTCACCAGGTAAAGCAAGATAATTAGCTCCATACCACTCGCCTCCCCCTTCGCTTACAAAAGGTGAAAACTTCACCCTCTTTACCCCAACCTCAGGGTTAATTGTTATCTTTGGCGAAGCGGAAAGGGCTTTCCTTTCAGCTACTACTCCCAAAAAACTTTGCCCATCCAGGTTGTAATTTAAACCCCCAAGGTTAGCTGAAAGGTCAATTAAAACCCGGCCACCGCCTTTTAAATATTGAAACAATAAATCTTGAGCCTTTTCCCGACTTTTCCAGCGAAAGTTATAGAGAAAAATTAAAGGAAATTTTTTTAGTTCGTCTATAGTAAAGTTATCAACGTAAGTTGTCTTCCCTAAGCCATATCTTCCAACTTCAAAGTGAACAAAATAATTATAATCAAGAACTTCCTCCAAATAGTTTTGCCAATTTCGACCAAGATAAAGCAAGCGATTTTTGGAAGCGGAACGCAAAGTTTTAGCTTTATAAACGCTCACACTCCCAAATTTTTTAACCAGCTTAAAAGAAGGAAGCGAGCGCTTCCTAATAGTCAGAAAATAGTCGGCCTTGTTTTTCTCCAGCTCATGATTGAAAGCTCTGGAGTCTTTAAAGGTTGGCATAGCCAAAACATTTCGTTTTAAATACCAGCCAAAAGCTGGCCAAAGATCTGAATAAATCACAGCTTGAGAAATATTTTGTTTTTTCAACCAATTGCTTGTTTTTTTAGCATCAGCAACCAGATAATCAGGCTGAGCTTTTTTTTGTTGAAAATAAGAAAAAAAAGAAACAGCAATAAAAAACGAAATCAAAAAATAAACTGCTCCTTTTAAAACTGTTTTTATTTTCTCTGACGAGAAAATTTCAGTCAGCTCGTATAAGCCATGAAGTGCCAAGTAAGTAAAACCAGGAACCATAACTATAAAGTAACGGTCTACCTTCACTCCTAAATGGCTATGGAAATCGAAGTAAACCAGAAACCAACAAAAAAAGAGTAGAAAAAAACCTAAACTCTCGCTTATTTTCCTATCATCAGAACGAAAAATCATATACAAGAAAAAGCATAACATAAAAG
>FMSI01103409.1_pt1 | contig 10097 bp, 9 predicted proteins | sample 1504471 | NCBI WGS metagenome assembly FMSI01 (sample SAMEA4475357, study PRJEB15587) | soil metagenome | biome: Soil; feature: Field | place: India | collected 2015-03-11 | depth 0 m
ACTTCTCTGGAAACCCATCAAGTACGGTTTATCAGCCGGAAGGGTACAAACCGTTGCTTTAAGACTTATTGTGGAAAGGGAAGAGGAGATCGAAAAATTTGTCCCTAAAGAGTATTGGACAATAACCGGTTTCTTTAAGGTGTCTGAAGGGGAAATCAAGGCTAAATTAGAAAAGATTAACGGAAAAAAAGCCGAACTTCCCAATGAACAGACCGTTAAAGAGATTTTAGCAAATTTAGAGAATAAAACAGGTAAAATATCAAATTTAGAGAAGAAAGAGGCAAAACAATCACCATACCCACCTTTTATCACCTCTACGCTACAACAGGAAGCTATAAGAAAGTTGGGATTTACAGCCAAAAAGACGATGCTCATCGCCCAACAACTCTACGAAGGGGTGGAAATAGGTTCAAAAGGTCCTATGGGTCTTATCACATACATGAGAACAGACTCCACAAGGGTATCAGACACCGCTAAAACAGAGGCAAGAGAATTCATTCTCAAAACATTCGGTAAAGAGTTTTTAGGTAGTCAAAGTAGATCAACAAAAAATAAAAATACAAATGTTCAAGATGCCCACGAAGCAATTAGACCCACATCTGTAAGTCTCACCCCCGATGAAGTGAAAAAATACCTAAATCCCGATCAATACAAATTATATAAATTGATCTGGGAAAGGTTTTTGGCATCCCAGATGGCCGATGCAGTATTTGAAAAAACGGTAATAGATATAAACATAGACAGATACACATTCAGAGCAAATGGAAAGGTACTTATCTTTCCCGGATTTATGAAACTATATACCGAAACTGTTGAAGATGCCGAAGATGAAGAGCAACAACTACTTCCATCTGTCAATTTAGAGGATAAAGCAGAACCGATTAAATATGAGCCAAAGCAGAATTTTACCACCCCACCCCCTCGATACACAGAGGCAAGTTTGGTTAGAACACTGGAACAAAAAGGTATCGGAAGACCAAGCACCTATGCCAATATTATTTCAACCATTGTGGAAAGAGGGTATGTTGAGATCAAGGAGAAAAGATTTCACCCCACCGAGTTGGGTAGATTTGTGGTAAAACTGCTTCTCGATAACTTTGAGCATATTTTCGAAGTTGGTTTTACAGCCGAAATGGAGAAAAAGTTAGATGAGATTGAGGAAGGTAAGTTGGATTGGCTCGACCTATTAAACGATTTTTATAATTCATTCAAAGAGGAATTGCAAAAGGCAGATAAGAACTTCATCTCCAATCTAAAAACCGATATTGAGTGCCCTCAGTGTAAAAAAGGTTTTCTTAACATCAAATTCGGTAAAAATGGCTTCTTCTTAGCCTGCGAACACTACCCCGACTGCAATTTTACATCCAATTTTACGAGGGATGAACAGGGCAGAATCGTATTATCAGAAAAAAACGGAAATTTTGAAGAGACTGATATATCTTGCGAAAAATGTGGTTCAAAAATGGTCATAAAGGGTTCAAAATTCGGTGAGATCCTTACCTGCCCCAAGTACCCAGAATGTAAAAATGTAAAAAACTTCATCAGGGATAAAGATGGAAAACTCATAATTATTGAAAATGGTCTAACCATCGAGGAGAAATGCCCCGAATGTGGTGGAGATCTGCAACTAAAGAAAGGTAGAAATGGGCTTTTTGTGGGCTGTAAAAATTATCCAAACTGCACCTTCACTGCAAACTACACCACAGATAAAGATGGCAAGATCACCATCAAACAAAAACCGATAGTGGAAGAGTTTGACTGCGATAAATGCGGCTCTAAAATGGTATTGAAAAGATCCCGGAGAGGAATATTTTTTGCCTGCTCCAAATACCCCGAATGTAAAAATACAGTATCAGCCATAAAAAACAAAGATGGCAGCATCACTCCAAAAAGATAAGACAGCAACCATCATAGGCGGTGGTTTGGCTGGTTCTGAAGCAGCCTACCAGTTAGCCCAGCGCGGTATAAAGGTAGTTTTATATGAAATGAGACCATTAAAACTCACAGAAGCCCATCAAACTGGCCTTTTGGCTGAGCTTTTGTGTTCCAATTCACTAAAATCTCTTGATATCACAAACTCCAACGGACTACTAAAAAAAGAATTGGAGATAGCAGGTAGTCTTCTCATAAAGGTAGCCTACGAAACAAGGGTTCCATCGGGTAATGCTCTGGCAGTGGATAGAGAACTTTTTGCTGAAAAAATCACGAATATCTTAGAAAATCATCCAAATATTACAATCGCAAGACAAGAAATCATAGATATCCCCCATGAAAGACCCCTTGTAATCGCCACTGGTCCCCTAACAAGCGATCCTTTTGCAGAAAATCTTAAAAAAATTACCAAAGAACATCTATTCTTTTATGATGCCATATCACCAATAGTGGATGGTGATACAATCGATTATTCTAAAGTATTTTTCAAGAGTAGATACGGCAAAGGTGAGGATGACTACCTAAACTGCCCTATGAACAAGGAACAATACGAAAAGTTTTATCAAGAACTTATAAATGCTGAAAAGGTAGAATTAAGACCCTTCGAAAAAGCAAAATATTATGAAAACTGCATGCCGATAGAGGAACTTGCCTCGAGGGGATTTAAAACCCTTCTCTTTGGCACTATGCGACCTGTGGGATTAGAACATCCTGAAACTAATGAAAAATACTACGCAGTGATACAATTGAGGAAAGAAAATATAGAGGGTACAGCATACAATATTGTGGGTTTCCAAACTAAAATGAAAATAACCGAACAAAAAAGGGTTTTTAGACTGATACCGGGTCTTGAACAAGCAGAGTTTTTAAGATACGGTTCGATCCACAGAAACACTTATATCAATTCGCCCAAGATATTAGAAGGTAACTACAAAGTTAGAGGTGATGACATCTATTTTGCTGGTCAGATCTCAGGGGTGGAAGGTTATGTAGAATCGATAGCAAGTGGATTTACAGCTGCCCTTGATATCTATTTGAGATTAACCGAAAACACTTCACTAAAACTACCAGAAGACACCGCACTTTTCTCTTTACAAAACTATGTATCAACAGCGGATCCAAAACATTTTTCCCCATCAAACTTCCACTTCGGTATGTTATCAAATATCGAAGGAGTAAAGGACAAAAAGATAAAAAAACAGCTACAAGCAGAACGAGCTATAAAAAAGATTACAGAATTCTTTGATAACCTAAAGGTATGAAATTAATAGAAGCAGTTGATAAATTTGCCGAATTTCTGAAATTAGAGAAAAATGCAAGTGAACATACCATCAGATCCTATATGAACGATCTGGTGGAACTGATCAATTTCATAAACGATGAGTCAAAATCTGTATCTACAATCGATTTTTTCATTCTCAGGGAATATATTACAACATTATACGACAGAAACCTTACAAAAACCACCATCGAAAGGAAAATTTCCACTTTAAAATCTTTCTTCAAATACCTCACCCAAAAAGGTATCCTCGAGGAAAATCCAGCAAGGATGCTAAAATTCCCTAAGAAAGAAAAGAAACTTTTTAAGGTATTCAACATAGATGATCTTTTTAATCTCCTCGAACTTCCAGATAAATCAGCCCCATCGGGACTCAGAGATGCCCTTCTTATGGAATTAATGTACGGTACTGGGGTTAGGGTATCCGAACTTGTGGGGATAAGATTAGATGATATCGATTTCGAAGGATTAAGACTAAGGGTCAGAGGTAAAGGGAAAAAGGAACGGATGATCCCCCTTGCAGAGTTTCATATCGATTTTATAAAAAAATATCTCTCCGTTAGAGAAGGTATGGTAAGTGGAAAAACGATCAAAACAGACAAACTCTTCATAAACAAATTCGGCACAGCACTTACCGATAGAAGTGTGAGAAGAATAGTGGAAAAATACCTAAAAATAGCAGGGCTACCCCTCGATTTCTCCCCACATTCCTTTAGACATTCCTTTGCAACTCACATGCTTGAGAGTGGAGCAGACTTGAGGACCATTCAATCACTTCTTGGACACTCATCTCTATCAACAACCCAGAAGTACACCCACCTAAATTTATCAGATATATTGAAAATTTACGACGAAGCCCACCCTTTTGCTAAAAAAAGGTAATCACTCCGCAGCCTTAAAATTGTAAAGAGGCTTAAGTCTCTCTACAATATCCACCGTCTCTCCAATGTATCTTATTATCTCATCGGGAGATTTATAAGCCTGAGGGGCCTCATCAAGGGTCCATTTATTTATAGTGGTGCTATATATACCCTTCATCGATTCTTTAAACTCATTGATGGATATTGCCTCTTTCGCCTTATTTCGAGACATTATTCTACCAGCACCGTGGGGAGCAGAGAAGTTCCAGTTAGGGTTCCCTTTTCCGATACATATTAGAGACCCATCCCTCATATTTAGCGGAATCAGCAATCTCTCACCATTTTGAGCAGAAACGGCACCTTTTCTCAAAATATTTTTATCTAAATCTATATAGTTGTGAATGGTATGAAACCTATCCAAAAAATCGATCTTCAATTTCTCCCCGATAATCTCCGCCATAGACTCACGATTTACCTTTGCATAGTGCTGCATGATCCTCATATCGTGAAGGTAGTTTTCCATCTCCTCCCCTTCTAAATACTCAAGTCCATTTGCCACTTTGATCCCCTTTTTCTGACAGATCGTTTTAGCCAACTTTTGATAGTATTCAGCCACCTGTTTCCCCAAATGCCTACTACCGGAATGTATTATAAGGTAATACCCTTCCCCCTGAGCCACTTCGATAAAATGATTACCACCCCCCAATGTCCCTATACTGAGATAACCCCTTTCCAGATCGACATGCTTAGCACATTTTAATCTATCAATTGCTATCTCATCCACCCTTTTATAAGCATTACTTCTCACAGATTTACCGCTTGGGATATACCTTTTTACAATATCATCTATCAGTTCTGGATTTTTAAACTCTGGGATCTTTAAAACATACATCCCACAACCGATATCCACCCCCACAAGATTGGGAACAACTTTATCATGAATAGTCATTGTAGTCCCTATAACACAGCCAGCACCAGCGTGGCAGTCTGGCATGATCCTTATTTTAGAATCTTTGGCTATGATGCTATTGCAGAGATCCTTTACCTGAGAGATGGTTGTCTCATCCACATTATCCGTAAAGATATCAGCTGAACCGAAATCACCTTTTATTCTCAACATTTATACCCCAAATTCAGTTGTATTTTTTGTATTTTGATTTACAATTTAGTATCGATTGCGAAAAACCTCAAGGGGGTATAAGATGTATAAAAAAATATTTTTAATGTTAGCAATAACACTGCTGTTTGGATTTAACCTTTTTGCCGCACCAAAAGATTTCAAAGAGGGTTTTTGGGAGGTTTCTGTAAAAATGACTGCCACAGGTATAAATATGCCAGAGACAAAATACACCATCTGCTTGAAAAAAGACAACTACATCCCCACAGAACCAGCCGACAAAGACAAACAGAACTGTAAAACCTACGATATCAAAGTTCAAGGCAATACAGTATATTGGAAAATGGAATGTAAGACCGACGGTGTGGTAACAAAAGGTAGTGGTGAAATGACCTACAAAGGGAACACCTTTGAAGGGAAAACAACCATCGAACAACCAGGGATGAAATTTATCCAGATAATGAAAGGGAAATGGATCGGGGAGTGTAAAAAATAACTTTCAATTTCTCAGAGTATAAATAATTATAGACAACACTGCCAACCCAGCAGTAGCAATATAAAAATAATGTAATATCGCTCCAATTGGTGACCAGAAGTAGGTAAGTAAAAAGAGAACCACTGTTATATACTCAAAAAACATTGTCACTTTTCCAATAAATATCGTTTCAATCTTAAATTGCCTTCTAAAAAGATAAATAACGACAATCCCCACAAGTAGATACAACTCTTTTAAAAGTATGACAACTGCAAAATAAAATGGGATACTATAACCCACAGATAGAAAGCCAGCCACAAATATCGTTGTAAGAATAACAAGTTTATCCGCCAATGGATCCAAAAACTTACCTATTCTACTAATCTGATTGAACTTTCTTGCTAAAAAACCATCAAAAAAATCAGAAATCGCCATAATTACAAACAATATAGATGCCTTTACAATATCACCGTTAAAAACATAGATACCAAAAAATGGCACCATCAATATCCTTGCTGATGTTATCAGATTTGGAATAGTAAAATAATCTTTGACTATCATCATATAATCATTATAGTATATTTTGTATGTTTTTGCCAATAAACAAAGATGATCTTAAAAAATTGGGTATTAAAGAACTCGACATCATCTTCATAACAGGGGATTGTTATATCGATTCTCCTTATTGTGGCGTTGCTCTATTGGGGAAATACCTGATGAAAAAAGGTTTTACCGTTGGAATTATATCCCAACCTCGTCTTGAAACAGATGAAGATATATTGAAACTCGGCATACCAAAACTATTCTGGGGTATTACAGCAGGTACGGTGGATTCTATGGTGGCAAACTATACCCCCCTTCTTAAAAAAAGAAAAAGTGATGATTTTACTCCAGGAGGGATCAACAACAAACGACCCGACAGAGCCACAATAGCTTACACCAATCTCGTTAAAAGGTTTGACCATACAAAAAAAACGATAGTAATAGGTGGCATAGAGGCAAGCCTCAGGAGAATAGCCCACTACGACTATTGGGATGATAAAATCAGAAGATCGATACTCTTAGACTCAAAGGCAGATATGCTTGTTTACGGAATGGGTGAACTCACATGTTTAGAATTAGCCCAGAGACTATCACGAAATATGGATTACCGTAATATCAGAGGGTTATGCTACATAGATAAAAACCCTAAAGATGAATACCTCCCATTACCCTCTTTTGAAGATGTTTCTACAGATAAAGAGAAATTTATTGAAATGTTCAAAATATTCTATGAAAACAACGACCCTCTCACTGCAAAAGGGCTATACCAAAAACACTCAGATAGGTACCTCATTCACAATCCACCCCAAAGGCTACTTTCACAGGAAGAATTGGATGAGATTTACGAACTTGAATTTGAACACGACATCCATCCCGAACTAAAAAAATTAGGAAAAGTAAAAGCCCTCGACACGATAAAATTTTCCATCACAATAAATCGTGGGTGCTACGGTGAATGTAATTTTTGTGCGATAACTGTGCATCAAGGAGCTACTGTAATAAGCCGTAGCAAAGAATCCATCGTAAAAGAGATACAGCATATAACAAAATTAAAACACTTCGATGGAGTAATCAGGGACTTAGGTGGACCCACGGCAAACATGTACGAAATCGAATGCTCTAAGAAACTGAAATCAGGAAAATGCAAAGACAAGAGATGTATATCACCCTTAGTATGCAAGACCCTCAAAATAGATCATTCTGAACTAATCTCTCTTATGAAAACAGTCAGAGAGAGCAAAGAGGTAAAAAAGGTTTTCGTTGCATCGGGAATTAGATACGATATGATACTAAATGACACCACCAATGGTAGAAGATATCTCGAAGAACTCATAAAATATCACACTTCTGGTCAACTAAAGATAGCACCCGAACACACCGATGAAAAGGTATTGAAACTGATGGGTAAACCACCGACAGCAAACTTAAAAAAATTTATCGAAACATTCTACGAAATATGCAAAAAAAACAATTTAAGGTACTACCTCACCTACTATTTTATCGCCGCTCACCCAGGTTGTGGACTTTCAGAAATGAAGCAACTGAAAAATTATATATCCAAAAATATCCATATTACACCAGAACAGGTGCAAATATTCACTCCACTACCTTCCACCTACTCCTCTGTGATGTATTGGACTGAAAAAGATCCTTTCACTGGTGAAAAGATATTCGTGGAAAAGAGTTTAAAGAGAAAAAGGGAACAAAAAGAGGTTATTGTCTAACTTTTTTATTTGCCAACAATATCCCACTAAACACAAGTAAGATACCAACCACATGATAAATATATAATTTTTCCCCTAAAAATACAATCGCCATAATAGTTCCAAATACAGGCATGAGATGAATAAATGGTCCAGCCTTATTGGCACCTATCTCTCTTACAGCCCTGTTCCAGAAGATAAAAGCAATCACTGATGCAAATAAGGCGACATAAATAATACTGATCATCGTTTTACTATTCAATACAAATCCACCTTTTACAAAAAATTCGAGTATGTAGAAAGGTAGCATATAAACTAAACCTATCAATATGATAGTAAGCAAAAAAGACAGCGGATGAATCTCTTTTGGCAAACTTTTGAGTAACACAGTGTAAAGTGCCCAAGTCAGTGCAGCCAAAAATATCAATATATCACCGGGATTAAATCGGAAATTGACAAGTCCATTTAAACTCCCCTTTACCATAATTACCACTATACCTGACATCGAAATGATGATACCTACAACCTGATTTATTGTAGGTTTGTCTTTATATATCATAAGAGATATAAAAAGAATAAGTATTGGTACGAAAGAATTTACAAGGACGGCATTTATCGCAGTAGTATAATGTACAGCAGAATAAACAAGGGTATTGAAACAACCAACCCCTAAAAATCCGAGTATGTTGAAATACAAAAAATTTTTCTTAACTATTTCGATATCTTTTATAAAGTATTTGTACGCAAATGGCAATAGTATGATACCAGCGACAAACCACCTCCAAAACCCCAAAGCAACAGGGGGAATGATCTCATTTATCCCCCTACTCAAAACAAAATTGCCAGACCAAAAAAGTGTCGCACCAATAAGAAATAGATAAGCCATCAAGTTTTCTCAAGAGCTTCTTTTATTGCATCTTCGATCATCTTTCTACTGGGTACACCCGATACCCCATACCTTCTTCAGGTGATACCAAACCATTGCTGATTCCTAACCCTTGGATCTATATCAAGGCCATTGACCAGAACTGTCGGACTACCAAACAGCTTATACTCCCTCGCCTGTTCACTATTTCTTATCAATATAGTATTGATCTGGGCTTTTATCCCCATTTTATCTATGACTTCCTTTACAAGCTCCAGTGTATCTGATGTAGAACTACACCCTTCCACATACAAAATATCAATTGTAAGCATATCAACCTTTTATGATTTTATTGTTCTTATCCACATGTATTACTACAGGTTTGTAATTTTTCAACTCCTCTTCATCATAGATACCATAAGATACTATAATTACAAGGTCCCCTTTTTGCACCAATCTTGCAGCAGCACCATTTAAACATATCTCGCCACTACCCCTTTTCCCTACAATTGTATAAGTGGAGAACCTTGCTCCATTTGTAATATTGTAAATGTCCACCTTTTCATAAGGAAGGATACCTGAGGCATCAAGGAGATCTTCATCAATAGTAATACTCCCTTCATAGTTCAAATCTGCATCTGTTACTGTTGCTCTGTGAATTTTGGCTTTAAACATAGTTCTAAGCATATTACACCTCAAATATTTTATTATCTATCAACCTTGTTTTGTTCACAAATACCGCCAAAGCAAGCAAAAATCTATCATTGACAGTATCTTTGTAATCTAAGGTATCGGGATCCATGATCTCCACATAATCTATCTTTGTATAAGGGTGAGAAAGGATAAACTCAGAAACCGCATCGATAATTCTCCTAACATCCCTTTCACCATTTCTTATTAATTCATCAACAACGCCAAAAGACCTACTCAAAGAAAGAGCAGATCTTCTCTCATCTTGAGATAGATAAACATTTCTGGAACTCATAGCCAAACCATCACTCTCTCTGACTATAGGCATAGGAACGACCTCAACATCCATGTTGAGATCCTCCACCATCTTTTTAATCACAAGCACCTGCTGATAATCCTTCAACCCGAAATACGCCCTATCGGGTTTGACTATATTAAAAAGTTTACATACCACAGTTGCCACACCTCTAAAATGACCTGGTCTTTTAAGACCACATAATTTATCAGTGATCTTTTCCACATTCACATAAGTCATATAATTATCGGGATAGATCTCTTTGACATCGGGATAAAATACGATATCAGCCCCTTCATTTCTTAAAAGTTTTTCATCTCTATCAAAATCTCTTGGAT
>FMSI01106693.1_pt1 | contig 10088 bp, 13 predicted proteins | sample 1504471 | NCBI WGS metagenome assembly FMSI01 (sample SAMEA4475357, study PRJEB15587) | soil metagenome | biome: Soil; feature: Field | place: India | collected 2015-03-11 | depth 0 m
CCTTTTGTCTTTTCTAAATGGTAAATTTTAGGTCTTTTTTCTATAATCCTCAACAAAAAATTTCATCAAATCAAATAAAGAAAAGGGTTTTATAATGTAAATACTTAAAAATAAATATCTAAGAGTTGACAATAAAAATTTTTTTGTTAATATTAAAACAATGTTATGAGGTTTTTAGTCACAGCAATTTTACTTTTTTGTTTCTGGTTTTTGCTCTCAGGAGAGACAAACCCTATACTTATTTTTTCTGGTATAATCTCAAGCCTTTTAGTTGGCTACTTATCAAAAGATCTACTTATCTCAGAGAGAGATCTTAAGAAAGGTCTGCTTAGATTTATAAATTTTTTAAAATATCTACCCTTTTTAATATACGAGATAATTCTTGCAAATATAGATTTAGTTTATAGAGTTCTACACCCCAAACTTCCTATTGACCCTGTTATTGTTAAATTTAGCTCTGAATTAGAGACAGATTTTTGTATAGTAACATATGCAAACTCCATTACCTTGACACCAGGAACAGTTACTATAGATGTTGACAAAAAAAAGGAGTTTATAGTTCATTCTTTAGTGTCTAATTATGCTCAATCATTAATGACTGGAAAAATGGAAAAAAGAATTAAAGATATTGAAAATGTTTGATACTGCCTTACTTTTACTAATACTGTCTTCTTCCCTTGTAATATATAGAGCTATTAAGGGACCAAACATTTTTGATAGAGTCTTGGCTATAAATTTTATAGGCACAAAGGCTGTTATAATACTCTCTCTAATTGGCTTTTCCTATGGAAGACCACATTTTTTAGATATCGCCCTTCTTTATGCCCTTATTAACTTTGTTGCCACTATTGCCTTTTTAAAATACAGAAGTACTGGTAAATTAGGATGATAGAATTAAGAACCATTATATCTGGTGTTTTTATCTTTTTAGGTTGTTTTTTTATAATTGTCGCATCCATAGGAATAGTAAGGTTACCAGATTTTTATACAAGAGTCCACCCAGCAGGTAAGGCCGATACAATGGGACAGATCCTTATATTAACTGGTTTAATTATATATGAAGGTTTATCTCTTATTAGCGTAAAACTCTTTTTTATCATATGCTTTGTTCTTATCGCAAACCCAACGGCCACACATGCGCTTGTTAAATCAGCTTATTTAAGTGGTCTAAAACACTGGACAAAAGAGAGAAAAGATGATTGATATTTTTTTACTTATATTTTTGGTTATTTTTTCCATCTATGCTATTAATACTAAAGATTTGTTAAGCTCTGTAATTATTTTAAGTGCCTTTAGTCTTGTTATGACCATAGTCTGGACAAGATTAAATGCGGTAGATGTGGCCTTTACTGAAGCCGCTGTAGGAGCTGGCGTATCTACAATCATATTCCTTTCAGCCTTAAGCAGAACAAAAAGAGAAGAAGAAACTAAAAAAACAAAAAAAATCAATATTTATAATCTCTTTGCCTTAACAATGGTAGTTCTTACAGGTTTTGTTTTGATATATGGTACTATTGATATGCCAGCTTTTGGTGATATAGAGGCACCGGCATATAATGTCCTTGCCCCTCGATACGTTATTGGCTCTATGGCTGAATTGGGAATAAAAAATTTTGTTACAGCCATCTTAGCAAGCTACAGAGGTTATGATACTTTAGGTGAGACAACAGTAATATTTACTGCTGGTGTTGCAGTAGTAATTCTTTTAAGGCGAAAAGAGGGTATATAAATGATAATAGCCTATATCACAAGAAAGATGATACCTTTTATTCAGCTTTATGCACTATACGTAGTTGCCCATGGTGATTTGGGTCCTGGTGGAGGTTTCCAGGGAGGAGTAATATTTGGAACAAGCATTATACTCTACATTGTGGTTTTTGGACTTGAGAAGGGAAAAAGGCTCTTTTCTCTAAAACTAATGGATATTTTTGGCTCTTTAGGCGCTATAATTTTTGCAACCGTTGGATTTTTGTGCATACTGTGGGGCGGACAGTATCTTGAATATACAAAACTACCTTTCAAAAACCCACATCTTGCCGCTCATCTCGGTATTTTCGCTATAGAGGTTGGGATTGCTATCACAGTTTCTGCTGTAATGGTAATATTTATCTTTGATATAGCAAGGAAAAAGGATGTTTGATTTTATAGTATCAAAATTTAACTACTGGATATCAATACTACTTATGATGATAGGGCTATACGGCATGATAGCCAAAAATAATCTTATAAAAAAGATTATTGGTATGAATATATTTCAAATTTCCGTATTTCTTTTTTATATATCAATGGGAAAGGTAAAAGATGGGACAGCACCTATACACTGGGATAAGGCTTCAATATATGATAATCCCATCCCTCACGTTTTAATTCTAACTGCAATAGTAGTTGCTATAAGCACAACAGCCGTTGCTTTAGCATTAATAATAAGAATTTATAAGAGTTTTCGAACAATAGAGGAAGAACAGATTCTTAAAATTCTCTCGGAAGAAGAAAACAGGGCTAATTAATGATTGTTTTTATAGTTATCCTACCCCTATTTATCTCTCTCTTTATACCTCTTTTCGGAATGATAAACAGAAAATCTGCCTTTTACGTAGCCCTATCTGGAGCGATATTAACCTTCCTTTTAATTGTGTCTACATTAAAAAGAGTACTCCTTTATGGTAGGGAGTTCTACTGGTTTGGAGGTTATGAACCTCCCTATGGGATTGAGTACGTAGTTGATGGATTGAGTTTAACATTACTTATAATTATCTCTTCTGTATATCTTCTCGTAATTATCTATTCAAAAAAAAGTCTCGAAAAAGAGATAGAGGAAAAAAGAATAGCCCTTTTTTACTGTCTTCTAAACCTTTTCTTCACTGGCATATTGGGTATAGTTATAACTGGTGATATCTTTAATCTTTATGTTTTCGTGGAGATCGCATCACTTAGTAGCTACACCTTAATAGCCATGGGAAATAAGAGGCAGTCTTTAATGGCAAGTTATAACTATCTTATTTTAGGAACTATTGGAGCTACTTTTTTTCTTATTGGAGTAGGTTATCTTTTTATGGCAACAGGCTCTTTAAATATGGCCGATATAAAGTTAAGGTTAGTACCACTCTATCATTCAAAGATGGTGCGCACTGCCTTTGCCTTTCTTACTCTTGGTTTAAGTCTTAAGTTAGCCCTTTTTCCACTCCATATATGGCTTCCAAATGCCTATACTTACGCTCCCTCACCTGTTGGTGCCTTGCTGGCTGCTACTGGCACAAAGGTTAGCGCCTATGCCTTAATAAGAATCTTATACTCCGTCTTTACTATTGAGTTTGATATAAATGTTATACCTTTTAACAAGGTTTTTGTCTTTATCTCTCTTGTTGCCATATTAGCAGGGTCTTTTCTGGCTTTGTCGCAGAAAAACTTAAAAAAGATGCTTGCCTATTCCAGTGTAGGTCAGATCGGTTATATAACCTTAGGTCTTGCTATGGGTAATGAGATAGCATTACAAGGTAGTATATTACATATATTCAATCACTCATTAATGAAGGGCTGCCTTTTTTTTATAGCTGGAGGGCTTTTATATAAAAGGGGTATTGAAAATATCTCTGACATGAAAGGTATAGCAAAAGAGATGCCCTTTACTATGGCTCTCTTCATAATTGCAGGATTATCACTTGTAGGAGTCCCTTTAACGGTAGGTTTTTTAAGCAAATGGTATCTCCTTCTAGGAGCCTTTTCTCTTAATAACTTTTTAGTTATCTCTGTAATAGTTATAAGCTCCACTCTAAGTCTAATCTATATATGGCGCATAATAGAGATAGCCTATTTCAAAGAAAAGGATTTACCACAGTCAGTATCGGAGATGCCTTTAAGTATGCTTATCCCTACAGGTATATTAGCTTTACTTTGTTTATTCTTTGGGATCATTACTGATCTACCTCTTGCTCTCTCAAGAGATGCAGTAAAGATACTAATAGGACATTAGTTTATGGAAACATATAGTAGCATTCTACCTGTCTTAGTTCCCTTCTTAGCCTTAATAATTACTCCTTTTATGGTTATATTTAAAGACTACAAAAATGTCAAAGAAGGTCTTTCAATTATAGCTGCCTTTGGTATGTTCATATTAGTACTAAAAATGGCACAGGAATACCTATCAGAAAGAATACTTTTTTTTGAACTTATAAAGATAACTCCTACAATTGCTCTATCTTTTAAAACAGACACTTCTTCAATACTTTTTGCAGGGGTAGCCTCTTTTCTTTGGATTATCACAACTATCTACTCAATAGGATATTTAAGAGGTTTAAAAGATAAAAAAGAAACTAGTTTCTATACATTTTTCGCCCTAACCCTTTTCGCAACTACTGCATTAGCTTTCTCCGCAAACCTTGTTACAACCTTTATTTTTTATGAGCTTATAACACTTTTTACCTATCCACTGGTTACCCACAAAGGATCAGAGGAGACCAAAAGAGCTGGAAGAAAGTATTTGGTCTATCTTTTGGGTACCTCTCTTTTATTTTTCATGACTGCTATTATCTTAACACAAGGTATTTCTGGAAATAACTATTATAATAGTAATGGGCTTTTTAATAACTATCAAAATGAAAAAATCTTGATAGTTATTTTTCTTCTCTTTCTATTTGGTGTATCAAAAACAGCCATTATGCCGATGCACAGCTGGCTCCCTAACGCCATGGTAGCACCTACTCCTGTAAGTGCCCTTCTTCATGCCGTAGCTGTAGTAAAAGCTGGAGTTTTTGTTTTATATCGCATAACAAACTATATTTTCACTCCCGAGATATTAATTACTATAAATGGACACTACATACTTATGTTTGTATCTTCAGTTACAATAGTTTTCTCATCTATGATCGCACTAAAACAGGACAACCTAAAACTAAGACTCGCCTACTCTACTATATCACAACTATCTTATATAGTTTTAGGGCTCTCTTTGGTAAACAAATATGCCTTAACCTCAGCTCTTACCCATCTGGTAATGCACGCCTTTGGCAAGATTACACTCTTTTTCTGCGCTGGTGCCATATATGTGAAAACCCATATATCAGAGATATCAAAACTTGACGGGATTGGAAAAAGGATGCCAATCACAATGATCGCCTTTACTTTTGGCAGTCTATCTATGATTGGCATGCCTGGATTTGGTGGTTTTATCAGCAAATTTCTACTTATGAAGGGGATCGCAAACTCTAATTGTTACTTTTTATTTACAATCTTAGCAATTAGTACTCTTTTAAATGCCTCATATTTTATGCCTATTGTTTACGCTGCCTTTTTCAAAAATGAAAGCCCTAAGCCTACTAAAAATATAGATAAAGTAGATGGTCAATATATCTATTTTATGGAACTATCTCTTTTGATTACGGGACTTATTACCATAGCTTTGTTTTTTAGTTATGACTACTTAACTACTTTTGTTGGAGGCTAAAGTTGCTATTTACTGGTAAAGAAAAGAGATATAGAGCCTTAATTCTTTCCTTACTTATGTTTTTAATACTTCTTTTCATTGAAGTTTTGACTAAAAAATATGTGCATTTTTCTGTAGAGAAGATACCATCATTTTACGCAATTTTAGGTTTTTTATTTGCCTACCTCATAATTTTTATAACCTACCTTGCAAAAAAGATAGGGCTTAATAAAAAAGAGGATTACTATGATTGAGCTTATGCCTCCTTATATCATTTTTTTCTTATCTGCTCTGGTGATAACTCTTCTACCTAAGAAGTTTGGAGATATTGTTTTAGTTGTCACCCCCATTATATCATTAATTCACTTTTTCAGCTTACAGGATGATGTTATTGCTTACCATTTCTTAGACCAAAGTATTAAGCTATTTCATTACGATAGGATAAACCTTCCCTTCTTTTACGTTTTTCTAATCATCGCCTTTATCGGAATTATCTATAATCTCCATAGTAAAGACAAAGCGGAAAAGATATTTCCTCTTATCTATGGTGGAAGTTCTTTAGGTCTTGTCTTCGCTGGTGATTTTCTATCCCTCTTCTTCTTTTGGGAGCTTATGGCAGTCTTTTCTACCTTTATAATTTGGCAAGCTAAAAACTCTTCTTCAAAAGAGGCTGGGCTTAGATACCTCCTTATACATCTTTTGGGTGGCTTTTTCCTTTTATCAGGCATAATCCTTATTTATAAAGAATCAGGCCTTTTCTCTTTTAACAATTTTAACTCCAAAGGCTTATCAAGCTATTTAATACTTGTGGGATTTTTAATAAACGCCGCATCAATCCCCTTCTCTGCATGGCTGCCTGACTCCTATCCCCAATCAACAATTGGTGGCTCAGTTTTTTTATCTGCCTATACTACAAAAAGCGCTGTATACGTTCTTATAAGATTTTTTTCAGGCTTTGAGCTCCTTATAATTTTAGGATCATTAATGGCAGTTTATGGTGTAATTTATGCCTTTATGGTCCTTGATATGAGAAGGCTTCTATCTTATCACATTATAAGTCAGGTAGGATTTATGGTGGTAGGGGTAGGGTTAGGCTCTCCTTTAGCAATAAATGGTGCCATCTCCCATGCCTTTACTCATATAATATATAAGGGACTACTTTTTATGTCTGTTGGAGCAATAATTTACTCAACTGGTAAAGAAAGGCTTAACGAGTTGGGTGGATTGTTATCAAAATTAAAAAATATCTTTATATTCTACGCCATAGGTGCCCTTTCTATCTCGGGTGCTCCCCTTCTTTCTGGTTTTGTAAGTAAATCATTAACAATAACAGCAAGCCAAGAAGAACATAATGTATTTGCTTGGCTAATGCTAAATCTTGCTTCAACAGGCACTTTTATCTCAGTAGCCCTAAAGTTGCCCTATTTGGCATTTTTCTCAAAGAAAAAGGAAGAAATAATTACAAAATCTATCCCAACAAATATGACAATAGCGATGTTTTTAGCATCATCACTCTGCCTTATTATTGGCATCTACCCAAATATTTTATATCAAGCTCTTCCCTATAAAGTTTCTTATGAACCCTATACTATTGAACACATAATCTTTGTGATTCAGCTTTTTTTGGGTGGTTTTGTTGCTTTTACTCTTTACCTAAAGAATTTAGATGCAAAAAATTACTATATTATCTTAGACACAGACTGGTTTTATAGGAAAGGTACAAGACTAATCTTAAAAGCCTTTTATTTCTTCCAAGAAGAGCTAAATAAGCTCATCGAGAAGATCTTTTATAGAAATATCCTTAAATGGTTTATATGGTTCTCGAGAAATCCTTTGCTTGCTTCCAAAATAATCCTTGAGAGCCTTTTATACATATTAGGTGCAAAAAGGGAAGAAAAAGAGCTAAAAACCATCATAGAAAAATATCCTTTAGACATGGTAAAACACTGGCCTATAGGTACAACTGTTTTATACGTAACCTTTTTTCTATTGCTTTACTTGCTAATATACTATTTAAATTAATGTATATGGTTAAGCTCTTTTTATAAATTAGGTTCTTCTCCCCTGGCTCTACGTAATCTATCATTTATTGCCCGTCCTAACCCCACTTCTGGTAAAGCCTCAGCAAATATTACTTCTATATTTAGGGCATCAAAATACCTTAAAGTAGCATAAAGATATCTCGAATACTCCCTGTCATCTCTAAAAATCTCTTTTTGACAAATAGTAATACCTTCAAAAACACTAATACCCATATAGCCGCATCTTTTATATTCCATAACCTCTTTATGTTTTTTTAAATCTTCTATCTTCTCAATTATTATTAACTTTCCTCTTGGTGCATAATGTCTATACCTTGTTCCAGGAGACCTTTTTAACAACTCACTACTGTCAACTGCTTGAATCTCAAATCCACACTCCCTAATATCTTCTATTGGAGTAGCACCTAATCTCAATAGTCTATAGGGATAAGAAGTAGCATCTATAACTGTTGACTCAATACCATATACAGTCTCTCCACCATCAATAATTGCATCAATCTTACCCAAGAAATCTTCTATCACGTGCTCAACCTTTGTGGGACTTGGTCTTCCCGAGAGGTTAGCACTGGGGGCTACTATAGGGGAACCACATTCTTTTATAAGTTTAAGGGCAATAAGATTATCAGGCATTCTTATGGCGATGGTATTTAGATTAAAAGTAAAACTCTTATCTATCTTGCTGTTTAGTACCAATGTTAATGGACCTGGAAAGAATTTTTCTATGATTTTATACTCCTTCTCTGATAGTTTGGCAAGCTTCTCTATCCAGTCTATTGAAGATACATGATATATTAGAGGGTTGTCTTTGGGTCTTCCCTTAACCTCATAAATTTTGTTAACTCCTGTAAGGTCAAAGGCCATTGCGCCTAATCCATACACTGTTTCTGTTGGAAAGGCTACGAGACCACCCATTTTTAGGATACTTATACATTGAGCTATAATCTGATTGATATTATCAGATATACTAAAAACCTTAGTGACCAAAGAGAAACTCTGAAATAAACTTACGCCTTTTTTTCTTCTTCTTTCTTTGCCTCATTTTTTGGTGTAACATCTATGGCATCAGGCTCATTAACAGACTTCTTGAAGTTTTTAATTGCCTTGCCAATACCAGCTCCTACCTCAGGTAGCTTGCCAACACCAAATACAAGAATAATTATCACCAATATAACTAAAAGCTCAGGTAACCCTAATCCAAACATAACGCAGACCTCCTTTAAATTACGGAAGTGCATGGGAATCGAACCCACCTTCCCCTCTCGAGGAACATCGGATTTGAAGTCCGTGGAGCCCACCAGGAGCCCTTGCACTTCCATTAATATTTTAAGTTATTGTTTTAAAGTAGTCAAAAAATTTATTTTCCAATGTTATTGCAGGTACATTCATACTAAAAAGATTAAGAGAGATAAAAAAGATTTGTAAAGATACGGTTAAAGAAAATAGAGTTAGGGCTTGATACCTCATCTTAATTATACAAATAGCGCTTAATTAGTATTTTAGCAAAGCTCCAAATTAATTGAGTGTTTTATTGTTTAAAGAGGAGAGGGCTTTAAAGCCCTCCTAACCTCTAAATCTTAGAAGTTATAATTAACTTGAGCACTCAATATCTTCACATTGCAGTCATAGGTACCTATTAAATTGCCTCTAACTGCATTTTCGTTAGTCGGAGTTGCAATCTGATTTATTTTTGGGTCATTTACAAAGAGATAGGCAGCTCCTAAATCAAAGGAAATTTTTTCTGAAAATTTATGGCCAAAACCAGCAGCTATCCACTTCCTACTACCATCTGGTATTCTTGGTGTTCTATATTGAGGACTTGGAACAGGTGTCTCATCATAGGCAACACCAAATCTGAAGGTGGATTTATTATCAGCATAATAACTTAAACCTAAAGAGTATCTATAATTATCATCCCAATTTTCTGTTGTGAGAATATCAGAGGCACCATTTGTACTTTTTACCCTAAGTTCTTTAAACCTACTCCACTTAGTCCAAGTAACGTCTGCCATAAGGGCCAGTTTGGCTGTTATTTTAGAATAAAAGGAGGCTGATACTGTATCGGGTAAATCTACATCGGCCTTAATTGAACGATTTTGGAAGTTTGGACTTGGTGAGAGAAGAGTATGAACATTTGAAAACTTTATATCACCCTCTAAGGACTGTTGAACTCTTGAACGATAGGCTAAACCAAACCTTGTATCCTTGGAAAGTTCATATAATAAACCCAAATTATATCCATATCCCCATCCATCACCTTCCATTGAGGAATATGAATCAGAAGCAGCTCCCCAAACACCAGCTGGTGCTCCCTGCGAGGCTAAAATTAACTTTTGATCAACAGCACTTGAAAGCTCTGCCTTTATATATTGAACACTTACACCTGTACCTTTACTAAATTTGTCAGTAACCTTATAGGCAAAGGATGGATTTATGTTTAAAGTCATCATATCTGATTTTATTGCGTGATATCTACCTATCCAATCACTGGGGTACTCAGTGCCGAGACCAAAGGGAACATTGACACCCAAACCAAAGGCTCCCTTGTCGCTAATCTTTTTTAAAATATATTAGGAACAAGTGCATTAACACCCCCATCACCACCATTATTGGTTCCAAGAGACCCTATT
>FMSI01067005.1_pt1 | contig 10071 bp, 9 predicted proteins | sample 1504471 | NCBI WGS metagenome assembly FMSI01 (sample SAMEA4475357, study PRJEB15587) | soil metagenome | biome: Soil; feature: Field | place: India | collected 2015-03-11 | depth 0 m
TACGAAACCGTTGCTCTACCGCTGAGCTACATTGGCATCCTATTATGCTTGGCAGTTAGGTTTGGCTTAGGATCAAATCCTCCAACTGCCGGCTTAATGTTACGACACCGTTCGACCTCATGCAAGACTTCTGCGAGGCGATTGGTACGATGTTGTCCGAGGCGGTTTTGGGTAAAGCCGGCTATGTGGAGGTTGAATCCGTAGCGACACAGAGTATTGCGCTTCGCCACAACTGCACAAAAGAATACGCCTTGTGGTTTTGTTGGTCAGCCCCACGCCTCTGCAATCAAACCGCAAAGACGCAAAGACCGCTGAGGTATGATCATGAACAAACCAACGTGTTGTCGGCATCCTGCCGGCAGACAGCGCACTGTTGCGGGTGCCTCAGTTCCGCATGGGCGGGATGTGCCTACCTCCAACATTTTTGTACGGCCGGCCACATGCGTCCGAGTTTTCTTATGGTAACGACGTACAGTCGTGTGTGTTCAAAACCAAACTGCAGAGACGTAAAGACGCAGATTTCTGTGCGGATGCAAAATCAACGTGCTGGAGGCATCTTGCCTCTCAGACAGCACACTGTTTCTGTTGTCTGGGCGAGGGCACCCTACCAAAAGCCGGGCTGGTGGAATACGCCGTCCACGCGCCCGGTCCCGAATCAGCGCACTGGCACGTTCGGGATTAGAGGGTGGGTTTCTTCGCCGATCGCACAGGGCTCGGGTAGGATCTGGTCATCCAAGGTCGGTTTGGGCCCGAACCCCTGTCTGGGATTAGCAATGGCCCAGGCTGAACCGCACCCTCCAAGAATCGGATCCATTGGAGGGCTGTTCTTTATCGCAACTGCAGGAAAAATGCATCCCGTGGTAATGCAACACGCTTTGGCGCGTGCGCACTGGTTCTGACGGAAGAAAACACGGCGCGTGAAAAACCGGTCCTGCTGGGGGCTGCTCGCATGCCGCATTTGCTGGACTCGCCCTGCATTTCACCGCGCGGGTGTACGACCCATAAATGTTTTTAAGGATTCAGGTGTAGTATGCGATTAAAGTGCCGCTGTGCAAAAAAACTATGAGGTAGCGGTTCCGCATGAGTTTGTGGGTTAAAATTTAAACCCGGCTATCGGGTTTTGTCAGGCCAATAAGGTGTTTTATGCGTTGATTAGTTGCGGGGATTCAGTGGTCGTGTGCAAAAACTGAGCCTGACTCATGCTCAGAGCCGGGCACGAGTCAGGCATTTTTCGTTTTGCACGGCCTCCACGGCGATCGTTCAGGCCACTACCGGGTGATGATCAAGCAAACTAGCCCACAACTGCAAAGCAAAATTGCAGCAATTAACACAAAGTCCACAAGCCCAAAAGATACTTTGCGCCGCTCCTTTACCGGTTCCAAAGTGGCCTCAACGAAACCGCCAGATTTCTTGGCTCTGAAAACCACGGACTTCATGTTTCTTGGCTGTAGCATATTGCAAGCCAAAAACGTCAAAAATGTCAGGAACGCATGCTTTTTGCTTTGGCGTCCGAGTCTTTCAGCTCGCCCTTGTGTAATGGCCATGTCAAATTCCCGGATATGAATCGGACAACATTGACTGTGATAGGCTGTAACCCCACGTAAATTCTGTAACTTTCTTGCCTGTCAGGTTCTTGGACAACACAGGCTTGATCCTTTGCTGCTACAGGTAAAAATGCAGTGTAAATGCGAAAAAATTTCTAATGTCTCCAAAGGTTTTGCCTTCTGCGAACGTGTTTTTTCGACGCCGGCAGCTCGGGAGCGGCGCGGCGAAAAACCACGGTGGGGACGCCCCATCAAAGCTGAATGTGCAAATGGAGTTCCCGGAGTGGAATAGCACATGGTCGAAAAGCGCATCTGCGCTAAGCAGTCGCGACGGGCTGCAGTTGCCCGAAGTCCAAGACTGCGGGGTGAGGTGGCGAGAGAGCCGGGTTTGACGTCGAGTACGATTTGATTGTTTGACCTGTTAAACTGGAACGGTAAACTGCGGCTTCGTGCGTATGAAAATTTTGGTTTGTGACCCAGTTTCGCCAAAGGGCATCAGCCTCTTAAAAAGCCGGCCTGAGTTTAACGTTGTGGTTCTGGACAGGAAACATTCCGAGGCCGAGCTTGTCCCGTTGGTATCTGATGCCGCCGCCATTGTAGTGCGCTCGGAGACCAAAATAACCCGTGCAGTCATTGAAGCCGCGCCGCAACTGCGTGTGGTCGGCCGGGCCGGCACTGGTGTTGACAATATAGATGTGGAGGCTGCAACAGCCCGCGGCATAGTTGTGATGAATGCGCCCGGGGGCAATACGATCTCAACTGCAGAACTGAGTTTTTCGATGTTACTGGCCTTGGCGCGCAAAATCCCGCAGGCGCATGAATCAATGAAAACCGGCCAGTGGAACCGAAAAGCATTCCAGGGCATCGAGCTTTACGGTAAGACACTTGGCGTGCTTGGCCTGGGCCGGATCGGCAGTGAAGTTGCAAAACGCGCTTTAGCCTTTGGAATGCGCGTGCTTGCATATGACCCGTATTTGAGCCTAGCGCGTGCACAGGCCCTGCAGGTTGAACTTGTCGAGCTTGACAAGCTCTACGCTGAGTCGGACTTCATAACGGTGCACATGCCCCTGACGGATGAAACCCGGTACATGCTCAATGCAGATGCTTTTGCAAAAATGAAACGCGGCGTCAGGCTCATCAACTGTGCACGCGGCGGCATCGTCAACGAGGCCGACCTGTATGTCGCTATCAAGAGTGGGCATGTGGCTGGTGCGGCACTGGACGTGTTTGAGAACGAACCGCCCCCAGCAGATTTTCCGTTGCGCACGTTGCCAGAGGTGATCATGACACCGCACCTTGGCGCAAGTACAACTGAAGCACAAGAACATGTCGGTATCGAGGTCGCAGAAGCAATCCTGGACTTTTTGCTAACCGGCGCAGTGCGAAACGCGGTGAACCTGCCGACGCTGGATGCTAAGACATACGCATTGGTGAAACCGTATCTGACCTTGGGCGAAAAACTGGGGCGGCTCGTTGCTCAGCTCGGTCCGAAGCGGAACGAAAAGCTTGTGATCACATACGGCGGCAAGGCTGCAGAGATACCGGGCGACCCGGTTGCGCGAGCTGTGTTAAAGGGTTTTCTTGAATCTGTCGAGGGTAAAGACGTCAACTATGTCAACGTCAGAATTATTGCCAGATCAATCGGGCTTGTAGTCGAGGAAATTAAATCTAGCGAGGAGATAGATTTTACCGAATGGCTGCATGTGGAGGCTTGCGGTGGCGAGCGCAAGGTATCGGCTGCAGGCACATTTTACGGGCCGCGTGCTCAGGCGCGTATTGTGCGGATAAACAGTCACCCTGTTGAGATCATTCCCGAAGGCGTGTTGTTGTTGCTGACCAACAAGGACCGCCCGGGCATGGTCGGCAGGGTCGGGACATTAATGGGCAGACACAACGTAAACATTGCTGCCATGAGTCTGAACCGCGACATTGCAGGCGGGCGCGCGTTGACGGTGCTGAACCTGGACAGCGCTCCACCTCGTGAAGCGCTCGAGGAATTAATCAAAGACCCCGACATCAGCGACATCCACGTTGTGCAACTTTAGACCATAATTCTTGAACTCCAGAATTTGGCTTTCCATGCAAAATAATTATCGGAACAAAAGCAGATTCGCTCTTGCGGTTGTATGTATTGCAACTGCGGTTGCCCAGGACCAATGCGCAGCCCAAAGCACTCAGGCCACACAGTCAGCTCTAAGCCCGGTCAGTAACACAAACCTGCTTGCATTTGATCCTGTGGTTGCAAAAGGGACTGGATTCGAGATTCGGCGGAGCGAACTGGACGAGGCTGCAATACGACATCGTGCGGCGCTCGCGCGTGTGGGCCGAACGGTTACGGCTGAGCAATCGGCTGTTGCCGACCGCCAGATTCTCGAAAGCATGATCCAGGCGAAACTGTTGCATGCGCGTGCAACCGATTCGGACCGGGCCAAGGCACGCGAACTGGCCGACAAAAGATTCGCTACTGAGCGTGCCAGTGCGCCTTCCGAAGAAGCATTTGTGCGCCGACTCAAGGTTGCAGGTTTGACAGCCGACCAGTTCAAGGCCCGTCTCTATGAGGACGCGCTTTCAGAAGTCGTGCTCGAGCGCGAGCTCGGCGTGCAGCTCGGCGACGATGCCGTCAAGAAGTACTATGAAGAAAACCCGAGCAAGTTCGAGCAGCCTGAAACAGTGCGAATTGCGCATATTCTGTTTATGACACGGGACATGACCGGCGCAGAGCTGCCGGAGAGCCAGAAGCTCGCCAAACGCAAAAAAGCCGAGGAAGTACTGCAGCTTGCGCGCAAAGGTGAGGATTTTGCAAAACTTGCACGCGAATATTCGGATGATGAACCCACCAAAGCGCGTGGTGGTGAACTACAGCCAATTGCGCGCGGCACAACATTGCAGTGGTTGCCCGAGCTAGAAGCAGCGGCATTTGCGCTGCCAACCAATCAGGTCAGCGAGATTATTGCCACTCGCCTCGGCTATCACATCATCAAAGCGCTCGAGCGCACACCGCCGAAGATTCTTGAGCTTAACAAGGTGGCTGACACGATCAGGCAAATCCTTAAGGCACGCGAGTTCCAAAAGCTTGCACCTGCTTACTTCGAAAAGCTGAAACAGGACGCAAAGGTCGAAATACTCGACCCGGTGCTAAAAGGTGTGACGCTTCCCAAACCGGTTGCGCCCGGCGCAGAAGATTAAGCATGCGCGGTTAGTATTTCTTGACGAACCGCTTGCGTGGCTGGTCATCCGGGGGAACCGATTGTGCGGGGGCGTTTTTGGCTTCTGATGCGGCAGATTCACCGCTAGTGGGTTTATCTTGCGCGGCTGATTCAGCCTGTTTTACTTTGGACTCGGCAGCTTCAACAAACGCCATCCGCAACATCATGAGGCTTTGTTTGAGCAAAGCGTCTTCGTCTTTGGTAAGGTTGCCTTTGGTTTTGAGCTCGAGCATCTCGAGCAGGTCAATTGCAATTCGCGCTTGATCAAGGTCACACTGTGCCTTACCCGATTCCGGGTGCGGTATTTTGCCCAGCAATACCAGCGCAAGTTGTGTCTGACGCAATACAAGTTCGGCAAACAACTCTGATGTCCACGCCGTTTCACCTGCATGGACATCGTTTTGCTGGGTGCGGCTTTGTTCGGTCATTCGTCTAGATCTTTTTGTTCGTGTTTTATTTCAGCCCGTAGGAATCGGACCAAGTACCGCAGCCGTGTCTCAAGGTCAACCGTCTCTAGGATTTGCTGTCGTTCAAGCGGCCCGCGCAGCATCGAGCATGACACAAGGTCAACAACAAGCTCGGGGTTATCAACCTGCTCAAGGTATTTCATCAGCTCGGTTGCCAACGACTCGGGCAACTTTTGCAGACCTGTAGTTGTCATGCCGGTATCAGTCAGCAACGGGAATGGCAAGCCAAGGTTTATCCGCTCTTTTACAAGCTCGCGCACTTTGGCAATCAACGCTTCGACTACAAGCTCGTTGCCGTGTGATTTGGCCAATGGTTGGATCCGATGCACCCGGTAAGGCCGACGTGGAACACGCGAAAGCACCGCCACACGCACTAAACCTTGCAACATTACGTGCGAAGTACCGTCATCGTGCTGCACCGCTACACGGATCAGACCAAGCCCGCCGACCGTAGCCGGGCTTTCCCGGGTGCAATCGGGCCGTTGCATCGCAACACACAAAACCCGGTCTGTCGCCAGCGCATCGGCAAGCATCTGTTTTTGCCGGCGTTCACAAATGTACAACGGCAGCAACGCCTGCGGAAAAAGCGTCACATTCGGCAACACGATTACTGGCACTTCACCGGGCAATTGCATATGCAAAAATCTATGGCATGAGCTGGATTTGGCAAGAGCCGCGTGCTGCGTGATTGTAAATTTGCCAACTGATGCTTGCCAAAACTAGCCGGTTCGGGCATGGTGGGCACAGCTATGAAAACCAACATAGGCATCGGTATTTTGGCCATATTGTGTGGTGTGTTGGCTGTGATGCTGGTTGTGCGCGGCAAACAAGCACAAATTCAAAAACGTACTGACGCTGACACAATCACCGCCCTTTCGAATGAGCTGGTCAAGGTTAACTACGATTTGTCGGATCAACGCCAGGTTAATGCAACGCTCGAACGCGCGCTTGAGGATCAAAAGCTACAGGCTGGCAAACTCACAAACCAAATCAGCCAGTTAGGTGCCGAATTGGCCAAGCTCAATGAAGAACTCATGACCGCCAAAGCCGAGGTCGCCAAGCGCGACGCCAGAATTGCCGATCTTGAAACACAAAACCAAAGCCTCGACCAACATGCTACCGAACTGAGTGCTGCAATAACAAATCTCAACGCGCAGATAGCTGAGACACGCCAAAAACTGGCCGCCGCCGAGGGCGACAGGGCATTTCTGGAAGCCGAACTCAAACGGCTGTTAGCTGAGAAAGCCGAGCTCGAGCGCAAGTTTAACGATCTACAGGTGCTGCGTGCGCAAGTGAAAAAACTCAGAGAAGAACTCGCGGTTTCAAGGCGGCTGGAGTGGATTCGAAAGGGATTGTTCGGCGATTTAGAACGCAAGGGTGCCGAAAAACTCGTTACCGGGATCAAAGAGGCAGCAAGTGCGCCCAAGCAGCAGCCGCAGTATGATCTGAACGTTGAGATCGATTCAGACGGTACAATACGCGTGATTAAACCATTGACAGGTGAGCGAACGGTTACCAACCCGCCCACGCGGCGGTAAAGCAACGCCGCACCCGCGCCGTTTACACCAGGTCGCGCCATCCCGAGGTGCTTTAGGCACCAAGACAGCGGGTTTCTTCCGACTTAAGCCAAACCCACGGGTGCACTACCGACCAAGTGGGTTGATTTGTCATAGCGCCTGGTCTGGAGTAAAAGATTGCCGAGCAATGACGCTGCGGCTGGCCATGCTGATTTTGTGTTGTGCGCAACTGGCGGGCTTGTGCGCGTCTATGGGCATACCATTGCCCGGCATGATCGCTGTCCGCAGCCGGTCTGGCCAGTTTGTTGTTTATGGCAACCCGCCCCAGCCAAGGTCAGCAAGCCGTGTAACCGACCCGCTCGGCACCAACTTTGTCCGGCTTGAACCTGCCTTGGTTGCAGTGTCATGCGAACGGATCAAACAGGCATTACTTGGTGAGTTGGGTGCACCCGACCGTTGGCGGGGCAAGCTTTACATTGTGTTACACCCTGGCGTTTCACCACACGAAACAATACAAGTCAGCTCCAGCAGGTTCGCCAATGGCTGGCTTTACCGCGTTGATGTACCCGCAGCAATCGAGGCCGATAGATTCGTTCGCACCATTGTCAGGCTGCTGTTGGTCGAATGGATCAATAGGTTTAACCCGGGCGACATGATTGATGCACCAGCTTGGCTGAGCGAGGGTCTGGCTGAACTTGTGCTTGATCACTCGGCGCTTGAACTGCTTGTGCCGCCCCCTACAGCAAGACCGTACAGTTTGCGGGCGTCAACTACGGTTCGCCAGGGCTGGCTGACAAATCACATGGTCAGAGCGCACCAGTTTCTGCGTGTGCGTGAACCGCTTGGGCTCGATGCGCTTGTGGCGCCGACACAGGCGGTGCTGCTTGGCGATGCTGCACTTGCGTTTCGGTACAGCGCGCAGTTGCTGGTTGCTGAACTTGTCCAACTCCCAAACGGTCGTGCTGCGTTGTGCGGTTTTCTTGATGGCTTGGCTTTTGGCACAGATCAACAGTCGGTTTTGTTGCGCGCTTTTGCACCTTACTTCCGCAGTTATGCAGACATGACAAGATGGTGGGAGCTTAAGACTTACCATTTCACCAGCCGCGACCTAAGGACACAAACGTGGCCGCTCAAAGACGCCTTAAAGAAGCTGGATGACATTTTAAGCGTGCAGATTTTAACTCGGTCAGACACGAACAGTCCGGCCACACGAAACACCATCACCATACAGTCGGCTATCCGAGACCACTGGGGCCAACCGTGGCTAAAAGACACGCTCCAGTTCAAGTCAGCGCAACTACAGGCGCTTCAGTTGCGTGTGCCGGTGGAAATTGTTGAGCTGGTGGTTGAGTACCGTAACGTGCTCCGAAACCTCGCTGCGCGCGCGCCACGGAAGCAAACCGCCCCTGCGCGAGTTGGAACAGTACCGGCGCTTGTCGGCCAAGCCATATCGCAGTTGAATGCGCTCGACGCGCGGCGTGGTGCACTGGGGCAGAAGTTGTTGGGACAGGAGCGTCCTCAGGGGCAGTCGCCCAATTAAAAATTGTGTCGCCAAGAACAAGCATCTGTTGAACTTGTTGTGGCACGAGAGCAGATCGGTAAACCTGCCGAAAACGCACTTCTCTGACCGTGCTAATGGCCACGTAAGCCGTTGACAATGTTGAGGTTATGGAGCGGCCAACTTGACACTGCCAAGTTGCATCTTATAGTCCATGTCAATGTCAACCCAAACCGATTTAGTTGATGCTGAACCGCTCGGCGAGCTTGAGCGATTGAACGAGTTGAAACGGTTCCGATCGCACGGGCGTGGTTTTTGGCAGGAAGTGGCCGAAACAGACTGGAACGACTGGCGCTGGCAGCTCAAACACAGGATTACGACGGGTGAGCAGCTCAGACAGCTTGTGCCAGTACTCACACCAGAGGAACATGCAGGTGCATTCCTGAATGAGAACAGGTTGGCCATGGCAATTACGCCGTACTTTTTTACACTGATCGATCCTGCAGACCCAAACTGTCCCATTCGGCGCCAGGTCATACCGCGCATTGAGGAAACGCACGTGTCGGCCGGTGAAATGCTCGATCCATGTGCTGAAGAATTGCATTCGCCTGTGCCTGGTCTTGTGCATCGGTACCCGGATCGCGTAATGTTATTTGCCACAGACAGGTGTGCATCATACTGCAGGTACTGCACCCGTGCTCGGCTGGTCAGTCACGGTCCACAACACGATTTTCATCCGCAACTGGAGCAGCAGCTCGACTACATTCAACGCACAAAAACCGTGCGCGATGTGTTGATCAGTGGTGGCGATCCGCTGTTATTCAGCGACGAAAAACTTGCAGATTTGCTGGGCCGTATCCGTTCGATAAGGCATGTCGAGCTAATTCGCATCGGTACACGCGTGCCAATTTTTCTTCCCCAAAGAATCACAAACCAGCTTTGCACAGGTTTGCGACAGTACCACCCATTGTTCATCAGTATTCACTCGAACCATCCCAGCGAATTAACCATTGAAGCCCGTCATGCACTCTGGCAACTTGCCGATGCAGGAATTCCACTCGGTAACCAGTCGGTGCTGCTCAGAGGCGTCAATGATGATCCAGTTGTGCTTAAGGCGCACATGCAAAAACTACTCATGTGCCGCGTCAAGCCGTATTACCTGTACCAATGCGACCTTGTGTCCGGTACAGGCCATTTCCGTGTTAGCGTGCGCAAAGGGCTCGAATTGATGAAGTCATTGCGCGGTTATACCTCGGGTTATGCAGTCCCGACCTATGTAATTGATGCACCCGGAGGCGGCGGCAAGATCCCCATAAGTCCGGAATATATGCTCAATTACACAAACGACAGCATCGTGCTCCGAAATTACGAAGGCAAACTGTTCGAGTATCCCGAGCCGGCCGATAACACGGTGTTATGTCAGGCAGCCTGCCCGCACGGCGAATACCTTCATTGGTGACGACGCCGAATCTAATGAGGCGCGCTGAGGCAAATTTACTTCCGTAGTACCAAACGCACTTCCTTGCTGCGCCCAAAAATCGTGTCCAAGGCAATAAGCCTCGAACAGAAGTGATTCGTCTGCAGGCGCGCCTCGAGTCGTGAAGGTCTAAGACTCAGCCCGTGGTCAGGTCGGGGGATATCCAAATACCGGCAAATACGGTTCTTTCAGGTGTTCCTTCAAATCGGGCTGCTTGCGTTTTTTGCAGTGAAAAGACTGCGGTTTTTCAGATTTGTTCAACCTAGGCTTATGCACACAGTGCAAATGATTCTGACGGGTAATAATAATTTTATTGTTGCAAAGCGTCGGACAGGTGTTATTTTTTGTCGCCCGGATAAAAA
>FMSI01107584.1_pt1 | contig 10060 bp, 9 predicted proteins | sample 1504471 | NCBI WGS metagenome assembly FMSI01 (sample SAMEA4475357, study PRJEB15587) | soil metagenome | biome: Soil; feature: Field | place: India | collected 2015-03-11 | depth 0 m
TTTTTTAATTAATCAATTTTTATCTCCAATGATTAATAAAAGAAAAGATGAATATGGTGGGACTCCTTTAAATAGAGCAAGAATTCTTTTTGAAATAATTGAAGAAATAAAATTAAAAGCAAAAGACACACTAATTTCGGTAAGATTACCTTTATCAGATAATCCACCACAATATAAATTTTTTGATGATGGATTAACATTAGAAGATGGTTTATTGATTGGAAAAGAAGTATCCTTTAAAGTTGACATGATAGATGTAACAGGGGGATATTCTGGTAGTAGGCCAAAAGAATTATGGAAATATGAGGGTTATTTTAAAGATTATAGCAAAAGATTAAAAGAGTTAGTTAAAATTCCTATTAATTTAACAGGTGGAATAAAAACACCTCAATTTGCTAATTTATTAATTGAAAATGGGTATTGTGATACAGTTGGAATTGGAAGAGCACTTCTTGCTGACAAAAACTGGATTCAGAAAGCAAAAGAGGAATTAGGTTAAAAATTTAAATAAATCATCTATTTTAATTTCTATAACTCCAAACTCCTTTATTTTATATTTTATTTTATCTTCTCTTGAAAAATTATCTAATTTTAAACTTATTTCTTTACCAACTCTCCAATTAATTGGAAAACCTTCTTCAACTTTAATTTCAGAATCATTCAGTTCAATTTTCTCAACTGTCAGATCGATAAAAGAATTTATAAGTTTTAAATATATCTCATTTTCACAAATTCTACTTTCTTCTTTTAGAACTGTTTTTAAAAAATTAGATATATTTGAATTTATTGATTTTGTCTCAAAAAACTTATCTGGAAAATCAGTTATTACACCAAAGGGTTTAAAATTTTTAACAAATTCAATATCATCTTTCTCATTAACAACCCATGAAATAATATTTGATGAATGTTTTTTATATTCCTCAACTAAATAGTTTATATTCGGCTTAATAAATTGAACTTCTCTTAAATAATCATCTATATTTTTTGGAAGATGAAAATATAAATATGCAAAATTAGTTTCTGGATATAAATTTTTAAATTCAAAAATCTTATTGTGGTAAAAAGATGACACAATAACATCTTTATAATTAAATTTTTTTATCAATTCTAAAGTTAATTTAAAATCTTCTTGATTTTTTATTTCAACATCAATAAATTTATTTTTATCCCTTACTAATTCTAAAGTTTCTTCTAATGTTGGAACACTCTCTTTTAAATTTAATTTTTTAAGAGAATTAAAATGATTTTTTCTTATATCAAAATCAATTCCAAAAACTCTTTTTAGGTTTGAGTCATGTGATATTACTATTTTATCATCAAGAGTTTTCTGTATATCAACCTCAATACCTTCTGCTCCTAATTCGAATGCTTTAATAAAACTTGGAATTGTATTCTCTATTTCATAAAAATATCCCCTATGTCCAATTATTATCATTTATTTATTAACCTTTTAACTGCATTTTCAATTCCAGCATATCCTGTACATCTACATAGATTACTTTCAAGATAATCTCTTATTGTTTCATTATCTGGTTTTTCAAATTTTCTCAATAGAGAATAAACATTAACTATAAATCCAGATGTGCAAAAACCACATTGAAAACCTTCCTCTTCTATAAATGCTCTTTTTATATTTTCATCATTTATTCCTTCAATTGTTGTTATTTCATCTTCATCTTCTAATTCAATTGCAAGTATCATGCATGATTTATAAGGTATACCATTTATTAGAACTGTACATGCTCCACAATCTCCATTTTCACAACCAATTTTTGTCCCTGTTAATCCTAACTTTTCTCTTATAACTCTTAAAAGTGTTTCATTAGATTTAATTATAACTTTCTTTCTTTCACCATTTATATTTAACAATTTCTCAAAATAACCTTCATAAACTTTCATTGTTAATTACCTCCAAAATATTTTAAAGCATCGCTTAAAATTATTTTAAATAATTCAATTCTATATTCCTTTGATGCTCTGAAATCTGATTTAAAAAGTGGTAAGAAATTCTGAACTAATTTTTCGACTTTTTCATTTAAATTTAAATCATTTCTATTTATTATTTCTTCACTTTCTATATCTCTCAATGGAAAACTAAAGGCACCAGTAATTGCCATTTTTAATTTTTCATCTTTAACAAAAAGAATAGAAACTATAGGATAATCAACCCTTGAGTAAAAAACTTTTCTATCATAATAAAAATCTAAGTTAAGGTTTTCTTTTTTGATTAAAAATTGAACAACAATATCTCCTTTGTTTATCTTTAAATTCTTATCAAAAACTTTGTTAATATTCTCTTCCTTTAATCCATCTGAACCAAAAATTTTTATTTCTGCATCAAGAAGAAGCATTGGAAGAACTACTTCTCTATATGGAAGTTGACCAACAACATTTCCTCCAACTGTAATTCTATTTCTTGTTGTTCTATCCGCAATAAATTTTATTGATTTTGAAAATATTTTAGAATAATTTGAGTCAATCAACACATTTAAAGGAACAGCAGAACCAATAACTAAATTTCCATTATCAAAATAAATTTCAGAGCACTCTTTTATCTTTTTTAAATCGATTAAAACATCAGGAGAGAGAACTCCTTTTCTTGAAAAGGTAACAACTTCAGTTCCACCACTTAAATAATAAGGAGATTCTCCTTTTTGCTCAAAATTTTTACAAGCCTCATATGCTTCTTTTAAATTATCTGGCTTTATATAAATAAAATCTTTAGAAATCATTTTTCCTCCCTTGTTTTTAAAAAAACTCTCTCAAAAGTTATGGGTAATCTCTTGATTTCTTTACCAATTGCTCTTGATATTGCATTTGAAAGTGCGCCTGGTATTCCAAGAATCGCTTCCTCTCCAATTCCTCTTGCTCCATAAGGTCCATCATGTTGAGGTGTCTCAACAAAATCAATTAAATATTCTGGGTGTTCACCAAATCTTGGAATTTTAAAATCTCTTAAAGTGTAATTTAAAACTCTTTCTCTTGAATCAAAAACAAACCCCTCTGTTGTTGTAAAGCCAATTGCCATTTCAATTCCACCAATAAATTGATTTTTCGCAAGTTTTTTATTTATAACTTTACCAGCATCAAGAACACAAACTGCTTTTAAAATTTTATAATTTCCATCTCTAAGATTTACTTCAACTTCAACTGCTTCTGCACCCATAGTATATTCAAGTGATGGCTCCCCTTTTCCAGTTTCCTTATCTATATCTGTTAAAAATCTTGATATATATTTTCCCCTTCCAATAATTGGACCACCAATTGCATTTCCATTAGGATAAACATAACCTAAAACTATGTCTTTAAGTTCCAAATATTTATGTTCTGCACCAATTACAAAAACTTTACCATCTTTTAAATCTAAATCTTCTTTAGGGCATCTTAAAACTTGGGATGCGACCTCTTTTATTTGATTTATCGCATCATCGCATGCTTCAATAACTGCTCTTCCAGCCATAACAAGAGATCTACTTGCAGCAGTTGTCCAATCATGTGGTGACCTATCTGTTATAACTTCTGAAACAATATTTACCTTTGAAATATCAATTTTAAATTTTGATGCAACAATTTGGGCAATGCCTGTTTTAGTTCCAGAACCAATTTCAACAATTCCAACATTTATATTTATTGAACCATTTTCATTGAAAGTGATAATTGCTCCAGCATCTGTATTTGGGGGAATCATAGGTGGTTTCCAAAAACATGCAAAACCTTTTGCCCTTACTCTGTTTTGATCAATTTTTATATAATTTCCCTTATCCCACTCAATGAGTTCTTTTGCTCTTTCAATACATTTCCTTAGGTCTCCTGTTGAATCATCCATAAGTTGTTGTGTTGGAGTTGTATCTCCTTTTTTAATTGCGTTTATATATCTTAACTCAACTGGGTCTATGTTTAATTTTTTACTCAAAATATCGATTGCTCTTTCAACTGCAAAAGAGAGTTCTATATGACCAAACCCTCTGTACGCAGTTGCAAAAGGATGATTTGTATAAACACATAGAGAATCACATCTTATATTTGGAACATTGTATGGTCCTGTGCAAGAAACTGCTGCTCCTCTTGAAATATTTACCGCATAATCTGCATAAGCACCTGAATCAAAAACATAAAGAATATCCATTGCTAAAATTTTTCCATCTTTTTTTGCTCCAATTTTAACCTTTCCATACATTCCAATTCTTCCAGGAGAAGAAACTAAATCTTCTTCTCTTTTATTTACAAGTTTTACCTTTCTTCCATTTACACTTTTTGAGAGAATTAGTGCTAAACCCTCGAGTTGAATCCCTGCTTTTCCACCAAAACCTCCACCAACTTGTGGAGCAATTATTCTTATCTTTTCATGTGGAATACCAAAAAATTTACTTAAAAGATTTCTTACTACAAATGGTGCCTGTGTTGAAGAGTAAATCACAACCATACCATCTGGTAAAATTTCTGCAATAACTGCTCTTGGCTCCATTGCAACATGATCTCCAGGTGGAAGACAAAATTCTTCTTCAATAATCACATCTGACTCATTAAAGCCTTTTTCTATGTCTCCTTTTCTTATTTTTGTCCTATTTGCAATGTTTGTTCCGGGTTCAGGATGAATGCTTGGGATATGGGAGTACTTTTCCATCTCCTCATGAATTATTGGAGCACCCTCTTTTAGGGCATCAAGTGGATTTCCAACAAATGGAAGTTGTGTATACTCAACCTTAATTAATTTAACTGCTTTTTCTGCATTTTCCTCACTATCTGCAACAACTGCTGCAACTGGTTCACCAAAATATCTTACCTTATCTATTGCAAGAGGTGGTTTATCACCAAGGTATATTCCAAAAAGAATTGGATAATCTTTTCCTAAAACAATAGATCTAACACCCTCAACCCTTTTTGCCTCCTCTATATCTATTGATTTTATTTTTGCATGTGAAAGAGGACTTGTTAAAACTCTCGCATAAAGAAGATCTGGGAAGTTCAAGTCATTTGCGTAAATTGCTTTTCCTGAAACCTTAAGCATTCCATCTAACCTATTAATCTCTTCTCCAATATAATTATGTTCATTCATAAAACCTCCCTTATAAATTTATTTTAACTTTAATTTTGTATTAATTCAATAAATTAACTTATAATATAATAAAATTTTTATTTAATTCTGTAATAAATAACCCCATTTTTTATTATGATTTCAACCTCACCCCTATCTTTTAACTCATTTAATAAATTTAAAATAGAACTTTTAATAAGTGTTGCAACAACATAAGAATTAATATTTATATTTAGTTGAAAAATAATATTTTCAAGGTTTTCAAAATTTCTAATGATTTTTAATACATTCTCTTTAATCTCATTTAAAACTTTTATATTTTCATCAATTACTTTTAATCCATCGTTCTTTTTGTATAAATTACCATGTGAAGGTAAGATAAAATCAAAATCTAATTCTTTAATTTTTTCCATCTTCTCTAAAAATTTATGATATGAGTGAAAATAAGGAACAATATATTTTTCTAAAATTTCAGATGAAAAAAATGAATCAGAAGAGAAAAAAACTTTATTTATTAAGATCCCAGCCATCCCAATTGAATGACCAGAAAGATCAATTATTTCAAAGTTTTCGATTTTCAATGAAAATATATTCTCATCAATTAATACTCCTTCTGACATTACCCATTTGTTTAAAAACTCTGATGATGGATTTCCGCCTAAGGTAAGGTATATTGGTTCTAAAATTGGATTTTCAATGAAAATTTTTTCAGAGAGCGATGAATAGGTTTTTAAATTTAAACTCTCCTTTAAATATTTGCTACCACCAATATGGTCTGCATGGTGGTGAGTTAAGATTAAATTTTTAAGATTAAATTTATTCTCTTCAATTATTTTTTTAACCTTTTTTGCTTTATCTTTATCAATAGGTGCATCAACCAAACAAAAAGAAGAACCTCCCTCAAAGAGAAGTAAGTTTGTTGAATCTTGTATGTAAAAAATTCTTTCTTTTATCTTAACTAATTCCAAAAATTACCTTTATTTATTTTGGTTCCTTTATTAAACTATCTTCTTTCTTTATCTTTCTTTTTAAAATCTCTTCATATCTTTTTCTTTTCTCAAGTGCTTCTTTATTTAATCTTTGTTTCTTTGCTTCAATTGCTTTTCTTGCAGCTTCTCTTAACTTCTCATAAATAGGTTCTTTTTGCCACACTTCATTCATCATTTTTGCAACTTCTTTTGAATATATATCAAGATCATTCATAAGCTTTTCATCTGTTACAATTAAATCTGCATCAAGGTCTGTTGCTTTTGGTTTAGTTTTGTTATATATATATCTAAAAACCTTAGGTTCATCTATTATTTCACATGGCATAAGCAAATTTTTGTTGAATGGTTGAAATTTTCTTATGTAAGAAAAAAGTGGCGATTTTAAAATCTCAATGAGAGACTTTTCTTTTACATTTCCTCCTGAGAAGTGCAGGAAAATACATGGTTCAACTTCACCTTTATGATTAATATGAACATACCTTCTTCCACCAGCAATGCAACCAGTAACAAATGGAGCATCATTCCAGAAATCCATTGGCCAGATTGGTTTATTTTCTCTTGCCCATCTTATGAATTCACCAAGTTTCTTTCTCTGTTCTGGTGTTGCCATGAGTTCTGCTGATGGGTCTCTTCCAACTGGCATATAGAGGAAATACCAACCCCAGAATGCACCTTTTTCAATCAACATATCAAGAAATTCTTTACTTGTTACAGTATCAGCATTTAATTTTGTATAAGTTGTTGAATATCCAAAAAGTATTCCATTTTCTCTCAATAGATCCATTGCATCCATTAGTTTTTTGAATACACCCTTTCCTCTTCTCTCGTCTGTATCTTTTTCAAATCCTTCGATACTTAAAACTGGCATAATATTACCAACTTCTTTAATTTTTTTAACCATTTCTATATCTAAAAGGGTCCCATTTGTAAATACTTGAAATGCACAATCTGAATGCTTTTTATAAATTTCAAACATATCTTCTCTTATAAATGGTTCTCCACCAAGAATTGTATATAGATAAGTTCCTAGTTGTTTACCTTCTGTTATTATTTTGTCAATAACTTTAATTGGTAAATCGTCTTTTTTTGTATATTCTCCTGCATAACAACCAATACATCTTAAATTACATCTCATTGTTGGGCTAATTAGAATTGTAAAAAGTCCTGGAACTCCATATTTTTTCTCAGCTTCATTGTTTTTTTGCATACCAATTAGAAGAGTATTAACAAAGAAGTTATAACCTAATCTTGTAAGCATCTTATCATCAACTCTTTTAATTACACCTGTAATTAATTTCCAGTAATTTTCTTTGTGGATGTTGTTTTTTGCTGCTTCAATTTGCTCTCTGTATGCTTTTATTGGGGTTATTGCTTTCATAAAATCTAAAATCTTATCAAGATTTCTATCTGGGTCCTTTTTTGTATAAAGAAGAGTTTTTTTAACAAGGTAACCTGCAATGGCCTGTTTAATACTCATTTTTATCACCTCCATTTAAATAACCAATCAACAAATTTACAATCTCTTCTCTCTCTTCATCTTTTAAATTTATAAAATTAAGTTTTATATCTTCCCAATCTGATTCAAACATTTTAAAATCATCATAAAATTTTGACAAGAGGAAAAATAGGTAAGATGTAAAACTCAAAAACAAAATTTTTGATGTTGAAGATAGAATAAGAAATTCTTTTAAGATTTCAAACTCTTTTGTATTTGAAAATAGTGTTGATATTATCAAAAATCCTAAAACAACATAAATTAATGGTTTTATAGTCTTTGATGCTAAAATTTTTAATTTTTCCTTTATAAAATCATTCAATTTTCCATCATATTTTGCATTCTCAAACTCTTCTATGAATTTTTTATATTCATCTATTTTTTTAGTACCATAAAGAAAAATTCTCCCTTGAGTTGTTAATGTGTAATAATATTTTGGTCTCCCTTTACCTTCTTTTGCAAACTCTATCTTCAAAACTCCCTTTTCTTTTAAATTTCTTAAATGTTCATATGCAGTTATAAGATTTATGTCCAATTTTTTTGAAAGAATGTAAGGATTAATCCACTTGTTAGTCTTAAAATATTCACTTAAAAAATTAATCAAATCTTTTTGTCTTTCTGTTAGTTTAATATCAAAATTTTCCATATTAAATCTATTTTATTAGTTTTTTTTACTTTTGTCAACCCTATGAAATTTAATTTTTAAAAAAAGTTTTTATGTCTCTTGACAAATGAAAAAATTAATTTAAATTTAAATTAAGGAAATATAGAAATGGAAGTAGTTGAAGTTTTAAATTTAAAAAAGTATTATGGAGAAATTAAAGCTGTTGATGGAGTAAGTTTCACTGTTATACAAGGTGAAGTTTTTGGAATGGTTGGTCCAAATGGAGCAGGTAAAACAACAACAATAGAATGTATTGAAGGATTAAGAAAACCAACTTCAGGAGAAATAAAAGTTCTCGGAATTAATCCATATGAAAAAAGAGAGGTTCTTTATAGAAGAATAAGTGTTCAACTTCAGGAGACAAGATATCAAGATAAAATTAAAGTTTGGGAGATACTGAAACTCTTTTCCTCGTTTTATGAAAAAACAATTGATTATGAAGAGTTATTGGAAAAGTTTGATTTAAAAAATTTTAAAAATAGTTTTGTTTCAGACCTTTCTGGAGGTCAAAGACAAAAACTTTCAATTATTCTTGCTCTAATTCCAGACCCAGAAATTGTTTTTCTAGATGAATTAACAACTGGACTTGATCCTAAGGCAAGAAGAGATATGTGGAAATTTATTTTAGATTTAAAGAAAGAAGGCAAAACTATATTTTTAACAACTCATTATATGGAAGAGGCAGAAATTTTGTGTGATAGAGTTGCAATAATTGATAAAGGAAAAATTTTGGCACTTGATACTCCAGAAAATTTAATAAAAATGAGTAATCTTGATGAGGTTATAACCTTTGAGGGAGATCTTTCTGATTTGGAAAAATTAAACCAAATAAAAGGTTTAACTAAATTTATTTCTCAAAATGGAGAAATTACTCTTTTTGGAAAAGGAGAAAATTTTTTAAGAAATGTTGTTGAATTTTTGTATTCAAATAAAATAAGTTTCAAAAATTTAAGAACCAAAAAACCAAATCTTGAAGATACTTACCTTTCTTTAACTGGAAAGGTTTATGAGAAGGTTAAACAATGAAGACTCTCTATGAATTAATAAAAATAGATTTTAAATTGCTTTTAAGAGATTTTATAGTTGTTTTCTTCTCAATTATTTTTCCTATTGCAATAATTTTGATGATGGGAGGAATTTATGGAAATAAACCAACTCAATATTTTGGAGGTTTTGGTTCAGTTGATGTTTTAGTTCCCTCCTACCTGGGTGTTATCCTTGCTGTTAATGGAATTATGAGTTTACCATTAACTCTTGTTGAATATAGAGATAAAAAAATATTAAAAAGATATATGGCAACTACACTTAAACCAATTTATGTAATAATTTCTCAAATAGTTGTAAATTTCATTTTAACTTTAATAGGATTTATTCTTTTATATTTAGTAGGAAAGATTGTTTTTGATTTAAAATTCTATGGTAATGTGTTTTTATTTGGAATATCTTTTGTTTTGGCAACACTTTCACTTTTTTCTATTGGTTTTATAATTGCAAGTTTAATATCAAACCCGAGAACAGCAAATACTCTTGCTTATATAATTTATTTTCCAATGCTTTTCTTATCTGGCTCCACTATTCCAATTGAAAATTTCCCGAAATTTATGTTAAATATGTCAAAATTTCTCCCTTTAACTTACATAGTTGACTTATTCAAAAGAACTTGGCTTAATAGTGATATCTCATGGATAAAACTCAATTTAAATTTAACACTTGATTTTATAGTAATCATTTTGATTATGATAATATGCTTTTCTATTTCAATTTTCACCTTCAAATGGTATTATGATTGATTACATAAGTGACATTATCACCTATAAATTAAAATTATCTAAACATCAATGATTGTTTTTTTGAAATTTACAAAAAGCTTAAAAAAA
>FMSI01018505.1_pt1 | contig 10046 bp, 8 predicted proteins | sample 1504471 | NCBI WGS metagenome assembly FMSI01 (sample SAMEA4475357, study PRJEB15587) | soil metagenome | biome: Soil; feature: Field | place: India | collected 2015-03-11 | depth 0 m
AAAACCGCCCAGACAAATTTCAATCTGCAAATAAAAACCTTGCTAAGTGAGTTACCCCTGTGTAATTGGGCAAAAGGCGACCAGGTAGTTTGGATTACGCACAGTCTAGGTGCACAACGTACACTGAGTTTTTTGGGGAACTATCCTGAATTTGCTCCTGCCGTTTTAGTTCGGCTTTCAGGTGGCTGGGTACAAGAACTCGACTCGAAACTGACAAACAATTCAACTGCAAGTTGGTCTCTTAACAGCGCGGTTTGGCTTTTGCATGGCGAGCTTGATGAGATTTTCCCTGCTGCGGATGTTAACCGGCTAGCACAACTGCTTCGCGCAGGGAACGCTCGCGTACGGGTTGACATCTTCCGTGGGTACGGCCACAACTTCGGTCCGGACCAAAATGTCCTCTGGCGCGCTGCAACCGAATACTGTGCAGCACAGTTCGGCCAGTTAAACCGCATTAGGTCAGTTTCACCCCCGAGCTTATGGTACTACTGGGTACCTGTGGGAGTCCTGTGGGTAACTCTGGCAGGGATGGTCTTTTGCTGCTGGTTCAAGCGCATCTGCGCTGGAGGTTCGAGTCCAGCAGTAACGATACCTGCACTCGCTGCGTTTGGCCTGGCAACCGCCACGACAGCAATTCAGGTTATTGTGCCTCAATTACCCCTTAGGCCGAGCACGGCGAAGGTTGCACGCAAAATGTTAGTTCAGCCACGGTTGCAGAATGATTTCGATTGGTTAGCAGACCATCTACGCCAATCAAAGGCAACCATAGACGATGTGCTTGATCATGTGACACTTGGTGATTTGCAACGTGCATTTTTTAAGCCTAGCCCCAATGTAACTTTATATCGCAACTACGTGCTTAATGCTAACCCAGCGGGTCAGACGGCAAATATCTCTTGGCGCAGACCGTTATGGGAATATTTTTACCCGCGCATTCGTCGAGAAACTGACAAATCGCTTGCCGCAAAAACAGTGGTGTGCGGGTTGCGTGCGCGCGTGACGATTGTTGATAGGCAAAACTTGCCCGAGGACGTAACCGACGCGTGGCAACGCGGGATCACAACTCCAGACGGTTTCGAGAAACTCTATGTAGCCGCGTTACGCGCGGTTGGTCTTCCGGCTCGATTGAACGAAAATGGTCAAGCTGAGTACTGGACAAATTCAGGCTGGGAACCAGCACCGCGCCCAATTCTGCAGTCAGTTATCGGTGTAAATGGCTCGGCAAATAATTCAGTTAGTGAAAAAGGAATATAGAACTGCGGAACGACGACGACGCAAATTGCACTGGGGGTAGAAAGAACAGGATCTCAAAACGTTTGTGCTACGCCGTAATTGGCATCTGAATCAACTGGTGGAAGCCACAGCCAGCGGCACTTCGCACATCTGAAGTGCCAATGCTAAGGCATCTATTGTTGGCGGGTTAGGCAAAAGTGCGCTGTTTCGCAGGTGCCACTCGGATGAAGGTTTTTTGGAACGCTGATGTGCAAAAGGACGCAGACTACATCGCGTTCGCGGTGTTTGGGATGCGCTTACGGCCAATAGCACCGGGTGTTGTTTAGGCTGCTGCTTCAGGTAGAGCCAAGCTAAAATGCATAGCACACTGGGTCCCGGGCGGGTACCAGGCTGATCGAGTCGTTCAAGCAGCTTATCGAGCACGGCGGAAGCGCCGATTATGCGCCAGGTGAACCTAATGTTTGACGTGCGCAAGGCGATTATTAGCTACCGCGCAAGTGTAAAAGGGTCATTAAGTCAGCTTTGGTTGGTGACTTTACCGTGTCTACATTCACTGGCATTGGCATTGCCCTGGTGCGTTGAAGGGTCGCTCTGGTTCACTTTTTCGCGCAGCCTATTAGAGAACTTCCAAATAACCCAGCCTGTCATTCGTCCACACGAGATTGCTCAGGTCTCAAAAGTTCTGTTTCGCTTTCTGTTCTCTCGTGTACACGGGTTCAACCAAATCGCTCCGAACAGGTACCCCAAGTAATTTCGGACAGTGCCGTGGCTCGCACGTGGTCAAACCAAGTTTTTGCCATTTGGGCTGGCGATGGGGGCGATGTTTGGCTGCGATCTATGAAGGAGTGGATTTAACCGGTCAGTCTGTTGGCTAGCCAACCCACACTAAAGCTGTAAACTTTCGTGATTGTGGGCGTGGTTGTAATTCATTTTGCGCGCTTGAAAAGGTCAATGCACGCTTCGAGTGTTTCCTGGACAAAAGCGCCAATTTCGGGCTCATTTGATGCGCGTGGTCCGGCCACGTTGAGGCATTTAATGGGGTGGCTGTGTAGAAACTCGCGCAGTCGTTGTGCTGCCCGTTGCCCGTCGCGTGCCTTAGAGATGTGCAGACACGGCTTGCGATGCAGGGCTGCACACTCGGCAGTAAACTTGGAGCCGCCGGTTAGGACAGGTCCGATGGAAAAGATTACCGTTGCATCTGAGTCGCGCACATTCCATTCGGTGCGTTGTGCGGTGTCAGGCAAGGGCGTTTCGGTCAGGTTGTACTGCGGAGCAATGACACCGTCTTCGGCCAGCCGACCGCGTGGGCACCAACCACCGTGTGTGATACCGTGAGCGATTGCAAAATCCAACGCCGCGCGGTCTGCCCCCGTTTGTCCTCCTGAGACGATTTTCTCGATCATAAATGCGCTTCAGTCAAAAAACGGTGCTCACCAACTAAAGCTCCGGTGGGTTCGGTGCTGGCCCCGACCATTTGCAGTCGAACCCTATTGTCTCGATGCTGGCCTTTTTGTTAACCGCCGTGCCCGCAATGCACAGCATCCGAATGCCCACAAATTCGCAGGCAAGTTTTTCCAGGCCTTCAGCGCCGAGCACAACAACTGCAGTTGAAAGCGCATCTGCCTCGGTCGCATTCTTCCAAATAACCGCGCCGAGTAATGTATCCCGCACGGGTTCGCCGCTGCGCGGGTCAACGATGTGGCTGATGGTTCTATTGTTTGTCTGAAAAGACCGTCCCCAAATCGTGGACACTGACAATGCTGCGTCAGCTAGCTCAACCACACAAACCGGCGCGCGCAAAGCGCACTCGTCCACTGCGGTCAAGGCACCGGCTGCATTTTCGGTGGACATAAAGCTGTCGGGCGGCGACAAAATTGCCACGCGCCATGCGGCTGCATCGGGCGGTTTGCCGAGCGCAAACACCGTGCTTGTGCCAGCATGGACCAGGGCATTTTCAATGCCAGCATCGCGTAGCACTGCAACTGCGGCATCAATGGCGTATCCCTTGCCGATTGCGCCAAAGTCAATCTGCATGCCGCTGCGCATGAACCGAACGGTTGCGTCTGGCTCGATCAACTCGACCTTGTCCATGCCGAGCATGGTGCGCACAGCAGTTAATTCATGGGCTGTCGGCGGTCTGTCCGGACCGTTTGTGTTCCCCAAAAATCGCAACAGCGGGCCAACTGTCACATCAAAAGCGCCCTGGGTGCGGTTCCAAATGTCCTTGGTGCGGTTTAACAGGCCAAACAACTCAGGTGTAACCTTCACTGGTTGCACCGCAGCAAATGCATTTAAATGCGCGGTTTGACTGGTTGCACGGTATGGACTCAGCTCGGCCTCAATCCGCTCGACTTCAGCAAGCGCAACTTCGCCTGCCGCACGCAGCGCAGCAGTGTCCTCGCCGGGCAACACAAGTTCGAACCGTGTGCCCATTGCGTTTTTGGCAAGGCGCGTAAAGTTCACTGATCTAGCCCAGTTATTACACATTCGGGACCATGCGAGCTGTTTACCTCGGCGCCAGACAACATGACAAGCTGTTTCAGCAGCTTAAACGGCCTACCAGTAAGCCGTTAAAACGCTCTGCCCCGAGTGCGTCTGAGTCCGCCACCGTGTAGCACGGTGTTGCTATTAAATGAGTACGAAATATTTGAGCTAAGGCCATTGGCCAGGTTATTGAAAAGGGGCAACAGAACCATGCCCGACCGCGCGCAGCCTGGCCAAAGACCAACCCGTTGTTACTACGACTGTGGGAGCGTACCGTAGGTGATGGGCGGTATCTCGCGGTCACTGGCGTCGGTGATCTTTCGCGTTTTCTCATCGAACCTGCACATAATGTTTAGTCGCTCGGACATCTCGGCCAGTGAAATGATTGTTTGAACACGTATGGCAAGCTCGATGTCTGCATTTGGCTTTGCAACGCCACGAATTGCGTCGAAAAAGTTTTTCTGGTGCGCAGTGAAACTTTCCGGCTCGAATGGCTCGCTTGTTTCGGGGTCAATTTCTTCTGCGAACGGTTTCTCAGGTTTAAGCTCGACTTTGTTACCCCCCAAGAGTAGATATGCTTTGTGTCCGCGGATAATTTCCTGCGTGCCCTGTTCGCTCACACTGCTTGTTGTTATATGCATGACCATGCCGCTCGGGAACTCGGCAATCAATTGCACTATCTCGGGGCAATCGCGTTCGGGCGTGTCTGGTGTGTTTTTGTCCGTGCGGACGGGCTTACTGCCCACAGCAGAAACGCGTACTGGGAACTCGGGGTTGCCAGTGGCCAGCAGGTATGGATGCGCCTTGTGAGGCACAAGGTCGCCGAGTAATCCTGCGCAGTACGCATAATACTTGCGCCACCGAAAATAATCATCTGCACTGAACTCGAGCCGAGTCTTGATCTGCCCGCCATGCCAAAGCTTCCAGTTTACATCTTGCGGTGTACACCACGCGTGGATCGGATAATTCCATTCGCCCGCCGGTCTGTTGCGCATGAACGATCCCTGGGTCATGACGACCTGACCGATTTTGCCTGCGCGAATCCATTCGGCTGCTTTGTGCCATTTGAGGTCTGAACAACCCTGCGAGCCCAGCTGGAACACTTTACCGGTGCGTTTCACGGCATCGTAAACTGCAAATGCCTCGTCAAGATACCGTGTCATCGGTTTTTCCAGGTACACGTGTTTGCCCGCCTCGACGGCGTCAATCGTGACTCGTGCATGCCAGTGATCAACTGTCGAACAGAAAATCGCGTCAATATCTTTGCGCTCGAGCAGTCTGCGATAGTCTTCGTATGCGTCAGCTTTACCTCCTGCAGTTTCAATGGCTTTTTGTGCCTCAGTCCGCCGGTGTTTGGAGACATCGCAAACAGCGACTGCAGCCACGTTGTTTTCGTTTGCGAACTTGATGATGTTGAGCAGATGCGCTTCGAACCCCTGTTTGCCGACGCCAATAAAGCCGAGTCTGATTTTCTCGGTAGCACCAACAACTTTTACTGAAGGCGCGGTTTGTTGTCCGTAAACCGGCGCACGCAGAAGTTTGGCTGTGGCAACTGCAGCGGCTGCTACGGCTGTTTTTTTGATGAACTGCCGACGTGTGCTGGGTGCGGTTGAGTTCGCATTTGCGCACGGTTCAACTACGTGGTCCTGGATCTTATGCATACAAAAAGAGACGTGTTTTTGCCCAAAATTAATCAAGCCGGCTTGGCCTGAACAAGCTTTACTTGCGTCGTATGACGGTTGGGTAATTAGTTCAGCGTGCCTTTCCCGTGGGTTTTCACGCGGGCCGAATCTGGCCGTCTACAAGTTCAACTATTCGCGGTGCACGCGCCGCAATATCCGGGTTATGCGTGGCAATGATGAGTGTTACACCGCGTTCAGCTCGCAGTTCGCATAGCAGTTGAATGATTTCCTCACCTGCGTGCGAGTCGAGGTTGCCGGTCGGCTCGTCAGCTAGCACAAGCTCGGGCGCGTTCACAAGTGCACGGGCAATTGCAACTCGTTGTTGTTCGCCCCCGGACAACTCGAATGGTTTGTGTTCGAGTCTGTGGCCCAGGCCGACGCGCTCGAGCAGGTTCCGCGCGCGCCTTTCGGCCTCAGCAGCAGGCACGCGCGCAAGCCGCGCTGGCAATGCAACGTTCTCGAGTGCATCTAGCTCAGGCAACAAATGATAGGCTTGAAACACAAACCCGACCTTCAAATTGCGGAATTCGGCAAGTGCGCGTGCGGACAAGCTTGCAAGGTCACGGCCTTCGAATCTGATCTGGCCACTATTGGGTTTGTCCAACCCGCCGAGCAAATGTAACAGTGTGCTTTTACCCGCCCCGGATGCACCTCGTAACGCGACCAATTCGCCTCTGTGTACCTGCAGTGTAACACCTCGCAACACATGCAGTGTTTGTTTGCCGAGCTGGAACGATTTGTGCACATCAACAGCCGACAAAAGCAGCCGGTTAGACCCGGCCGCAACAAGTTGTTCGGATTGCCGCTTTGTCACCTCGAAACTTTCTGAGCAGGATTCATTCATACCTGAGCGCATCTACAGGTTGCAGTCGGCTTGCGTTCCACGCCGGTAACACACCTGCCAATACACAAAGTAACAGTGCGCTGCTGCAGATCAGGATCACGTCTCGCGGCACTATCAGTGCCGGTAGCTCAATAAAACCGTAAATCGAGGCCGGAAAAAGCTCGAACCCGGTCAACCGGTTCATAAACCGCAGGAACTCGTTACGGTACGCAAGCGCAAGCATGCCAAGCCCCAGTCCGGCTGCAACACCCGTAACGCCCACAATAGCGCTTTGGCCGAGAAACACGGTTGCAACCTGGGTGTTTGTTGCCCCGACGGCCTTGAGCATGCCGATCTCGCGCGTTTTTTGCACAACAAACGTGATCAACGCGCTCATGATGCACAGTGCCGCAACTATCATGATGAAAAACAACAGGTAAAACATCACGCTTTTCTCAACCGCAACTGCATTCAAGATCGCAGCGTTTTCCTCCATCCAAACCGTGATTCTGAATCCGGTGCCGAGTGCATGATCCAGTTCATCGCGCACTGACTCGGCTAGGTAGGGGTCTTTTAACATCACAAGCAACCCGTGTACGTCGTCCCCCAACTCGTACATTTGCTGTGCGTTCTCGAGCGAGGTGACAATCACAGACGCATTGTATTCAAAATAGCCGACATCAAAAATGCCGCGTACTTCGTAATCATCGGGCAATACAGCCTCTTCAATTTGCGAATCGCGGCTTTTTCTCATCTTTGCAAGCTCACGTGGTGAATAGACGGCGAGTCGGTCGCCCACACGCACGCCGAGCATGCGCGCAAATTCACTGCCCACAAGCACACTGCGGCCGTTTAAGTCAAAGTCGCCCTCGACAATGCTCCGCGGCAACACGCTCACGTTTGTTTCCAAAACCGGATCAACACCGCGCACCCACGGCGCCGCAGCAAGCGCATGAGCATTTGGCTCATCGGGATCCGGCTGGGTCTCGACCAAGACCTGCCCAAGCACAAAAGGCGCAACGCCTTTCACGTTTTGATTCGATGCAACGATGTTAATCACATGCGCATAATCGCGCAGTGTGCCGTTGGCAGCCATGACCTTGATGTGAGTGTTGAACCCGAGGATTTTATCGCGCAATTGCTGCCCAAACCCGGTCATCACGCTCAACACAATGATCAAAACTGCCACGCCCAACGTAACACCAAGCACCGAGATGAGCGTGATCACAGACACAAAAGTTCGCTTGGGCCGCAAATACCGCAGCGCAAGCATCAGCTCGATTGGCAAGCGCGACATGCAGCCGAGCCTAGTGACAACGCGTACCGGTGTCAACGAACTCGGCCTCAACCTGATTCATACATGCGCCAGGCTGGCGCAAATCGTCAATTTGCCTGTGCGCACTTTGGCACCTGGTTTTAGCAAGGGTAACCCCCGAAAAGCGCGAAGATATCTAATCCGCCGGCCCGGCTAGGGTTGCAATGTACCGTTGCCACAAATCATCATGCACATACAGCTCGAAAAACACAGCCGGGCGAAGCTCGAACAGACCAACCATAAACCAGCGTTTATCTGTCTTTTCGTCAAATAACGCGTTGAGATTGGCAGATACAACCATAACCGGTGCAAATGGGTCGTCTGGTATTTTGTCCCACCAACCCACGCTTTCGAACTTTCGCAAGTACCACGGCAACGGCCAGTAATCGTGCTCGGGTGCCATAACCTTAATCAACATTTTCGAGCCGGTTGACTCGATGCGGCTGATGCGCTCGATTGTATCGGCCAATCGCAAAATGTCAGTGGCTGTTTGCGCGTACGCATATGGGTTGGCACGTGCCGCAAAGTACCTGAAGTTCAATGCCCAAGTCTGCCAACACAGGTGCGCAGCAGCCGTCCCCAGCGCAACATATAAAACTATCTTCGCCAAAGGCCTGGTTACAAAGCTCGCCAAAACAGTCACGCCAATCCCGCCAAGCAACGCCATTCCATGCAAGAAACTGAGCATGCACCACGGTGTCTTGTATGGTATAAACGTATAAATGGCGACACTGGCTGTGGTGTAAAAAGTCAGGAACCTGGCAAGTTGAAGATTGACCGTGCCGAGCCGTTGTCCCACCAGACTCGCCACTGCACCCACCAACGCAAGCACGCCTATTAGGCCCTCGGTCCATACCCGGCCGGTGCGGGTCGAGTACAAGAAAAGCCGTTCCAGATAAAAATGCCACGGATGCATGTGGGCGGTTTGCGTTCCAGCATGGCCGACCCAAAACCCAAACGCACGCATTGAATCGGGCACATTATCTAAATTGGCAAAAAACGAGCTAAAAAAAGTAACTGATACCAGCGCCGCTGCAGCAAGCGCAGCTGCACAGTGCAACCACCTGCCACGCTGCCGCGGCGTGGTCTGTGCCAAAGACCGCTGTGACCGAAGACGCACAACGCACATTGCGGCAAGACACATCGCAGCGAATGAAATCACAAACGTCTCCTTTGTGGCGAACATTAGGCCGGTGCCTGCGCCGCAGACTATCGCCCAGACCATGCTCCGAGTTTGCGCCCAACGCCAACCCGCCCCCAAGACAAGCCCGGTAAAAAACACAAGCAACATCTCGTGGATGAAATATCGGCTGTAAAAGACCATTGCAGGTGAAACTGCAAGTAGGCCCGCTGCGGTTACCATGGCCGTCTTGCCCAAGCCATCATGCAGCAACAACACCAACAGCACAATACCCACACCGAAGACGACCGTTACCAAGCGAAGTGTGGTGGCGGTCAACTCACTGTAGTTTTTTGCCCCGCTCAACCATACAGCCGGCAACGCAAACCAGTACAGGGTCGGGCCATGGAATTGCCTCGGGTCGTAAGTGTATCGGCCGGTTTCCTGCAACCGGCCCAGGATTACTGCATTAACTGCCTCGTCGCTATGGACCGGGCGCAGCCCTACTTGCACGCTCCGCACCAGCAAAGCAATTGCAACTGCAAGCAGGACCAACAGCCATGGCCTGCGTTTCATTTGGTTGGCAATGCGTAAACCTCGATTTCCTGCCAGACATTGATTGCGCTCAGGCTGCTGCCGCGCGTGTAACACCGGACATACCGTGCCTTTGTGCCCTTTGCATCAATAACTTTGCCAAAGCGCGTTTCGAAATATTCGCGGTCGGTCCCCATCCCAAGCCCGGACGAATTATCCGAATCGTTGTTGAAAAGTGTCCGCACAGTTTGTGTGAACTCGGCGTCGTCAGCCACCTGCACGATCACATCGTGAAAAACCTGCAGGTAGCGGTGATCATGCCAAATTGCAACAGCATAAATTTCGTAAGGCTCGCCCAGGTCAATCTGCACCCATTGCGTGCCTTTGCGGAATTCGACGACCTGATCATCGAACGGTTCCTTTTTACCGTCTGTGATTTGGATAAGCTCGCCCGTGAAAGGTTTCACGCTGGCAGTCACAGGCTTGCCCAGCGCAACGTTTGTGACGCCTTTAGGAGCCAAAAACGGCGGAGGCGGTTTGTCAGGATCGGGTGGCGGCTCGACGTTCGGTCCTTTTGGTATGTCCTCGGGCGTACCTTTAAGCGTTGGCGCAGGCAGCGCAATCGGCAATGGCGCCGTCTTTTGATCACCCGTTTGCCCGAGTTTCGGCGGGTCATCCTGCTGAGCTAAAAGCTGTGGCTGTGCTAAACTCAGCAATCCACAACATGCAATCCACCACAGCCATGTCCGCGGCGAAAAAATAAACATCACACAGCTATGCATAAAGTTATTTGTCCTCACAGGGATTTCATATAGTCAACCTCGGGCAATTTTCAAAGGCCAAAAAGTGTGTGTG